>JFJP01020590.1_pt1 | contig 11195 bp, 8 predicted proteins | sample 431651 | NCBI WGS metagenome assembly JFJP01 (sample SAMN02602958, study PRJNA72255) | Microbial mat metagenome, whole genome shotgun sequencing project. | biome: fresh water; feature: sink hole; material: water; isolation source: purple microbial (photo- and chemosynthetic) mats found in... | reverse complement strand
GCTCCGCAACCGTGGCGGCATCGGCTGCGCCGATTGTATGCCGCCACCGCCGCTCGGCGCCCGCCAGCGCTACGCGCTGGAATCAGCCGATCCCAAGCACCCGATGCAGCTGCTTCTTGTCGGCGGCGCCGCCAGCGAAGTCGTCGAAGGCCTTGCCAGCCGGCTTGATGATGTGCTTCTTGACGAAGGGCGCGCCCTCGGTGGCGCCCTGGGTCGAGTCCTTCAGGCAGCATTCCCACTCGACCACCGCCCAGCCGTCGTAGCCGTACTGGGTGAGCTTCGAGAAGATGGCGCCGAAGTCGACCTGGCCGTCGCCGAGCGAGCGGAAGCGGCCGGCGCGGTCCTTCCAGCCCTGGTAGCCGCCATAGACGCCGACCCGGCCGCTGGGGCGGAACTCGGCATCCTTGACGTGGAAGGCCTTGATGCGGTCGTGGTAGAGGTCGATGTAGGCGAGGTAGTCGAGGCACTGCAGGACGAAGTGGCTGGGATCGAAGAGCAGGTTGGCCGCGCTGTGGCCCTTCACCGCGTCGAGGAACATCTCCCAGGTCGCACCGTCGTGGATGTCCTCGCCGGGGTGGACCTCGTAGCAGGCGGCGACGCCGCAGTCCTTGAACACGTCGAGGATCGGGACCCAGCGGCGGGCGAGCTCGGCGAAGCCCTCCTCGACCAGTCCGGCCGGGCGCTGCGGCCACGGGTAGACGGTCTGCCACATCAGCGCGCCGCTGAAGGTCGCGTGCGCCTTGAGGCCGAGCTTCTGCGAGGCCTTCGCCGCCAGCTTGACCTGCTCGATGGCCCAGGCGGTGCGCGCCGCGGGCTTGCCGCGTACCGACGGGTCGGCGAAGCCGTCGAACTGCTCGTCGTAGGCGGGATGGACGGCGACCAGCTGGCCCTGCAGGTGGGTCGACAGCTCGGTGATGGAGAGGCCGTGCTTGGCGACCTTGGCCTTGAGGTCATCGCAGTAGGCCTGCGATTCGGCAGCCTTCTTCAGGTCGATGACGCGGGCATCCCAGCTTGGCAGCTGGACACCGACGTAGCCCAGCGAGGCGACCCAGGCGCAGATCGCGTCGAGGCTGTTGAAGGGCGGCTTGTCGCCCATGAATTGGGCGAGGAAGAGTCCGGGGCCTTTGATCATCATTGCACCTAGGGGTCAGGGGTTAGGGGTTAGGGTCGTATGGATCGGATCGTCAGTAGTATCTGGAACGGTACCTGGGATGAGGGTCCGCAGGTTCCCGGTCTAGGCCTATGGCCACGACCCTAACCCCTAACCCCTGACCCCTGGTGGCAATGGCCTAGAGGCCCGCGTTGCGCTCGGCGGTGAACGGCACCCGCACCGGCGCCGGGCCGTTGAACTTCTGCGATCGCTTGAGCTTCACCCACTGCTTGCTGCGGGCCGAGTCGAGGGCTGCGTCAACCACCTCCTGCACCGCCACGCCATCGGCGAAGTCGGGACGGAAGGGCTTGCCGGCAGCCAGGGCGTGCAGGTAGTCGTAGAGCATGTTGGTGAAGCAGTGCTCGTAGCCGATGTGGTGGCCGCCCGGCCACCAGCTGCCGACGTACGGGTGGGCGGCGCTGTCCGAGCACAGGATGTCGTGCCAGCCCTGCAGGTGCGGCGGATCGTCGTAGGTGAAGAACTGCAGTTCGTTCATGCGCAGGAAGTCCCAGCGCAGCGAGCCCTTGCTGCCGTTCACCTCGATGAAGTTGACATTCTTGTGGCCGGGGGCGAAGCGCGTCGCCTCGAAGCTGCCGACCGCGCCGCCCTGGAGCTGGGCGAGGAAGAGGAAGGCGTCGTCGACATCGACCTTGGCCTTGCCGGCGCCATCGCCGGTCGGCCGCTCGCTGACGAAGGTGCGCGCCAGGCCGTTCACCGACTCGAACTCCAGGCCGGTGATGAAGCGGGTCATGTCGATGAGGTGGGCGTTGAGGTCGCCATGCGAGCCCGAACCGCAGATGCGCTTCTGCGTGCGCCAGCCGGCACCGACCGTCGGATCGTTGAGCCAGTCCTGCAGGTAGAGGCCGCGCACATGCTGGATGGTGCCTAGGCGGCCCTCGCGGCAGATGCGCGCGGCGGTGCTGGCGGCGGGGCAGAAGCGGTAGGCATGCCACACCCCGCAGGTGCGCTTCTTCTTGCGCGCCAGCTCGGCCAGCTCCTTGGCCTCGGCCACGCTCATCGCCAACGGCTTCTCGCACAGCACATGCTTGCCGGCCAGCAGCGCCTTCTTCGCCAGCGCGTAGTGGCCGTTGGGCGGGGTGGTGATGTCGACCACGTCGATGTCGTCGCGGGCGATCACCGCGTCGAAATCGGTGCTGTGCTCCTCCCAGCCCCAGGTCTGCGCCGCCGCGGCGAGCTTGTCGGCGGTGCGGGCGACCAACACCTTCTTGCGCACCTCGAAGGGGCAGTCGGCGAAGAAGCGGCCGACCTGCTGGTAGGCATTGCTGTGGGCGCGGCCCATGAAGGCGTAGCCGACGAGGGCGACGTTGAGGGTGGGCTTGCTGCTAGGCATGGAGGACCTCGGCTGTGCCCTCCTATGCCGTGAAAGCGCTTCCAATCAAGCTCCAGTTGCCGCGTCTCCTGTCCATCGATCCTGTCCTGGAGACCGCACAGCCCCAGACATTGCCGCACGCCTTCACCGCCAGAGACTGCCCATATGCGCCATGTCCTGCCGCTCCTGCTCTGCAGCCTCTGCGCCATGGTCGGTGCTGGCGAATCCTCCGCCTGGCCGATGCGCTGGCGGACCTGGTGCGACGGCGAGTCCGGGATCTCCTTCCGCCATCCCTACATGTGGCTGCCGGAGAAGATGCATGATTGGTCGCTTGATCGCGAGCGCGGCGGTGGCGGTGGCGGGACCCGTCTGGTCGTACCCAAGGAGATCATCATCGATGGCAAGAAGATGATGCTTGCGATGCCGGTCGGTGAGCAGAAAGCCACCGATCTCGCCAACGACGTCATCATTTTCAGCGAGGTGGTCGAAGGCGCTCCCGATGCGGTCGGTGACAAGGCCGCAAAGATCCCGCTGCAGTGGAGCGATTGGGACTATTACCGAGCCGATCCCGCTCGACCGCATGCCGAGGCGAAGGTCGCGGCCAAGGACGTCACCGCCCGCCTCGGCGTGGCCAAGGACCGCTGCGCGCTCGCCGTGCGTCATGGGTCCAGGGTCTCGGGTCTGGTCTTCGCCGGACCGGTCGATCGCGAGTTGACCAGGCAGGTGATGGACGCCTTCGAGATCCTGGCCGTGCCGGAGAAGGCGAAGAAGGCAGGACCGATGACCTGGCGCAACAGCCAGTTCCGTCTCGGCAGGGTGCTCGGGGCCGACGGCAAGCCGCTGGTTCCGCCGCCCAAGGCCAAGCCGGTGCCATGGACCCAGGGGTGGGAGATCGAGACCGAGCACTACCACGTGACCGGGCACACCAGTCCGGCCCGCCTGATGCAGCATGGAGCCTACCTCGAGGCGCTCTATGCCACCTATTCCGACCTGTACGAGCCGGACAAGATGCCACCGCAGAAATTCGAGGTGCACATCTTCGACCTCTATACCGACTTCCAGAGCGCTGCGGGGTCACATGGGATTCCGGTTGGCGGCGGTGGCGGGATTACCGGTGGCTTCTTCGTCCCGAGTCTCCTCTCGCTGTGGGTCTACGAGGAATCCGGCAGGCTCGGTGGCTACGACTTCACCGTCGAACACGTCACGGCGCATGAATGCAGCCACCAGTTCCTCCACCTGGCGTGCAACGGTTCCAGCCACGTGCCGACCTGGTTCAACGAGGGGCTCGCCGTCTATTTCGAATCAGGTGAGTTCAAGAACGGCGCGTTCCAGATCAAACCGCCGCGCGAGCGCGTCACCCGTCTGCAGAGCCAGTATGGGCAGAGCGGTCGCATGCTGGTGCAGCCGGACTGGTATCTCGACCACCACGGCCACATCGCCGCCGACCAGTACGCCGAGGTCTATGCCATGGTCCACTTCTGGGTCTTCGGCCAGGGCAAGCAGGGCAAGAGCCGCTTCCGCACCTATTGGCAGGCGCTGCGCGGTGGCGAGGACGGCACCGAGGCGTTCCAGCGCGTCTTCCTCAACGACATGATCACCGCCAAGGGATCCAAGGAGGCGGCGCTGGCGGCCTGGCACAAGGAGATGGTCGCTTACGTCAAGAAGCTGAAGTAGGCCCCGGTTCTACGCAGTCGAGGTCTACTTCGCCCCGGTGGTCATGGCCCACTCGCGCCAACTGCTGCTCAAGGCCGGGTCTGCGCGACCGGTCGCCTGCTTGACGGCCGTGTCGGAAGCAGTGCCGGCGGCGGTGGCCTCGAGGATGGCGAGGAACTTGTTCTTCGGCCCCTTGGCCGTGCCGCACAGGCCGCGGACGTAGGAGAAGCCGCTCCACATCTGGTAGTAGTACACCGGCGCCAGGGCATCGAGGCTGGTGCGCATGATCTCGCTCATCGACACGGCGCGCTTGTCATTCGAGCGCATGAGCTTCGCCACCTCCTTGCCCCAGCCCTCCGCCACCACGGGCTCGGTGCCGAGCTGGTACGCGATGGTGGTCGAGCGGATGGTGCCGCCGCAGAGGAGCCGCTGCATCTCGGACAGGCAGCCTTCGCGGATCCAGGGTGGCGGCCCACCCTTGCCGCGGGCGTGGTAGAAGGCGTCGAGCGACATGCAGCTGGCGCCATAGACGGCATAGTGCAGCGGGATCGTCTTCACCGCCTCGGCCTTGACGAACAAGGTGCGCGCCCCGGGGAAGCCGGAGGTCTTCTTGGTCAGGCCAGGGTCGTTGAAGGCGGTGATCTTCTTCTCCTGCAGGAAATCGATCCAGCCGGTATAGGCATCGGCGCTGGGGAAGACCACCAGCCAGAGCACGTCTTCATCCAACGTATTTTCGGCGAGGAACACGCCGTTCTTGCCGCTCCATACCTCCAGGCCCTGCAGGGTCTGGTGCCCGAGCTCGAGAGCCTTCTCCACCTCCGGGTAGGCGGCGCCGCCGATCAGCCGCGCGCGCACCGGGCCGGCGCCGACGTCGGCGAGAGCCATTCCGCGCGACTGCGCATACGCCTCGACCGCTTTCAGCCAGCCGGTGTTGACCACTCGCTGCGTTGCGGGTGCACCAGGCTCTTCCTTCGGCGCGTCATCGCCCGCGACGGCCAATGGAGCGAGTAGGAAAAGACAGATGAGGGGCCAGCGTGACATGGCCTCAGGCTATTCCATGCGTTCCTTCCTGCATCTGCCGATCCGCGCCGCATCACACGCTGGCCGGCAGCGGAGCCCGGGCTGCCACTGATGCACCGGCGCGCCCGTGAAGCCTGCTCAGCAGCGCGGGCGGTGGCCGTGCGCCTGCTCCAGGTGTCCGGCCCAGCGCTCCCGGCCGGTCGCGCGCAGGCGTGCGGCATACGTCCTCAGCGCCCCGCGGCAGTGCAGCGGACCGCCTTCCGCGAGGACGAGGTCCATCGGGTCGGGATGCGGCGAGCGGGACAGGCAATCGGCGCGCCAGGTGTCGATGAGCGTCTGGCCATGGGCCACGAGGTCCGGGCGCGAGCTGGCTAGATCCCGCTGCTCGTGCGGATCCTCCGCGAGGTTGAACAGCATGCGGTCGGGGAAGCCGTGCAGGCCGTCGTGGTAGCTGCGGATCATGATCCAGTCGCCCCAGCGCGCTGCGCGCTGGCAGCTCCAGGCCGCCTGCGACAGCACCAGCGATCCGCGGCCTGCTGCCTGGCGGCCGGCGAGGAGATCGGCAGCGCAGCTGCGCCCATCCCATTGCGGCCCGGGTGTCGCGCCCATCAGTTCGGCCAGCGAGGCCCACACATCGAGATGGTAATGCAGTCCGCGCTCGATCCGCGGCTGCAGTCCGGGCCAGCGCACGATCATCGGCAGGCGATGGGTGATCTCATCGGCGAACTGGTGGTCACCGTAGCTGTTCAGTTCTCCGAGGTCCTCGCCGTGGTCCGAGGTGATGACGACGGCGGTGTCCTCCCAGACGCCCAGATCCTTGAGCTTGGCCACCAGCAGGGCCACGTGGTCGTCGGAACGCTTCACCCCGCAATCGTAGCCGTCGAACATGCGACGGGCCTCGGCCATGCTGGTGATGGCCTGCGGCTGGCGCGGGAACCGCTCCGCCCAGGTCGAATGGCCGAAGCCATTCACTTCCTGCGCGCTGTGCGGTCCGCAGCCATTCCAGTGGGCGCGGCGGATGTCCTCGTTGTACCAGGCTGGAAGCGGGTCCTTGGCGAACGGCTCCCCCATGGATTCCGGGGCGCGGTAGGGGGTGTGCGGATCCCACATGTGGACGTGCAGGAACCACTTGTCGGCCGAACCGTTGCGTTGCAGCCAGGACAGCGCTTCGGGCACGATCTCGGCTGCGTCCTCTCCACCGCCCTTGCCGGACGGGTCGATGTTCTCGCGGAAGCCGGCGCACCAGTGGTAGGACGAGTGCCGCTCCGGGAACGAGGAGATCGAGGCGGTGCGCCAGCCGGCGTTGGCCAGGCGCATCGCCAGGCTGTTGCTCGCCAGATCGCTGCGGAAGCCGCGCTCGGCACCGGGAGGGAACGGCTCCGCACGGGCTCCCCCGTGGTTGATGGCGCCGTTGCGGATGCCGAACTGCATGCTGATCAGAGCCGAGCGGCTGGGCAGGCACGGCGTATCGGTGGCGTAGCAGCGGTCGAAGCGCAACGCCTCGGCGGCGATGGCGTCGATGGCGGGGCTGGTCCGGCGGTGGTAGCCGTAGCAGCCGAGATGGTCGGGACGCAGGGTGTCGATGTCGATGAACAGGACGCGCATGCCGTTCTCCTGTGTTCACTCTATGGAACTTATTTCAAAATCAACCGCGGAGCTGGCCGAGCAAGGCAAGCAACCGCGTGTCCTCGCGTCCGGGCGGCACGCCGCCGCCCTGGGCAATGGCCAGGATGGCACGTCCCTGCGGGGCGGCGAAGCGGCGCACGCCGTTGGCGTTGACTCCGGCGTCGGCGGCCCTGCCATCGGAGCGGCAGCGGCGGATGGCAGCCAGGACGCTTGCATGGGCAGCCGGTCGGCAGCGATGGCCAGCTGATCGGGTGTGCCTGGCCGGCAGCGGCGCATCGAGGAAGGCGAAGGCGACCAGGGCGACGGCGTCGGCCTCGACCAGATCCCGTTCGTAGCCGATGCGCGCCCGCACCGCCGTCGAGGCATCCTCGGGGTCGGCGCGGTCGACCATGACCAGACGGCCACTGCGCAGCTCCCACAACTCGGCCGCGTGGCCGGAATCGCGAGCCAATCCGGCCAGAACCTGGCGCACGCGGGCCGCTTCGGCCGCGTCGCTCCCGCCGCGGACCAGGGTGGCGCGGGCATGGAAGCGCCGGGTCGCCGGGTCGCGGGCCACCAGACCGAGGCGCTCCAGGGCGGCGAGCAGGCGCAGGGTCGACGACTTCGGCAGGGCTGAAGCCTCGGCGAGGCGCTCGAGCACCTGCGGACCATCGCGCGACAGCCGTTCCAGCAGATCGATGCCGCGTGACAGCGCAGGAGCCGGATCGGCCGGATCGGCATTGGCGGAACGGCGGGGCATGGCGGTAGGATGACGGGGTGGGGGAGGATGCCAGGAGAGGGTCGCGGATCCTGGCCGGCTCGGCTAGGGCACCTGGGGCTCCGGCCGCCATGCGGCGCGTCGCTGGCTGTCCAGCCCGGCGATCAGCGCCTCGGCGTCGGGATAGTGCAGGCGCAGATGACGCCGTTCCAGTCCCGTGATGTGTTCCGCGGGCAGGGCCAGCAGGACGCTGCCCAGCCGTCCTGGCCAGGCGGTCTCGAGCGCCGCCAGCAGGCGTTTCCGTGGCGAACCGGCGCCTGCGACGATCGCCTGCGCCGCGCCGGCCGGAGTCAGCAGGCGCGCGACCGCCTCCGGTTCCTCGCTCGCGACCGCAGCCAGCGAATCGGGCCAGGCCTTGCCGAGGGCGACGACGGCCTGCCCGAGGCTCGGAGGGGGGTCGCGCACCAGCGCGGCGGCGCGCAGGTCCTCGGCCGCCTCGTCCTCGTCGCCTGCCTGACAGGTCGCGCCGTCGAACCACAGCCGCGCCGCCCGCGCTGCGGCCGAACCGAGCGGATCAAGCCGCTCGCGCAGGGCCTTCGCCCGCTCGCCGGTGAGCCGGCCGCGCCGCCGCTGTGCATCGAGCCGTGCGACCAGCGCGCCGGGCTCGCTGCGCGACCGGCCGGCGAGACGCGCGGTGGCCTCGGCCCACCAGCGATCCTTGAGTGCCAACAGCGGCGGCACCGCCAGCGCCAGGGCGGCGGCGAGGGCGAGGCCGGCTGGCACGGCGCGGAGGCGGTTCCGACCATGCAGCGCGGCCAGGGTCAGCATCAGCGCCCCGCCCACCGCCAGCACCGCCGCCGACAGCGGAGCGGTGACCAGGGCCGGCCCGGCGAGCAGGAACAGGCCGTTGTGCGCCTGGTGCACCAGCACGCAGGCGCCGACGTCGCGGTGGCGCAGGCGCAGCCAGCCGAGCAGCACGCCGACCGGCGCCGCCACCAGGCAGCTGATCGGCGAGCCGTGCGCGACGGCGAAGGCCAGGCTGGTGAAGGACAACGCGGTCCACGGGCCGAGTCGCGCCGCCAGGAGCGGCAGCAGCCGGGCGCGGAAGAACAGTTCCTCGGCCACCGGCGCGAGGACGCAGAGCACGGCGATGCGCAGGCCGAACTCGCCCGGGCTGCGGGCGGAGGCGCCGGGAAGCAGGATGTCCTCGGCCCCGGGTGCATGTGCGCGGGTGAGGTAGCCCAGCACGGTCAGGTGCAGGATCGGCTCGAGCATCAGCAGCAGGCCGAGGCCGAGCGCCACCGCCTCCGCCTTGTGCTGCGTGGGCCACAACGGTCGTCCGGTCGGCACAGGCGCGGCGTCCCGGGGTCGACCGGGCAGGCAGGCCGCCGCCGCCAGCAGCAGGGCCGAGGCGATCATCGGCAGCCACCACCATGCCGGCAGCTGGGCGCGCACCCAACCGCCCCAGGGCAGCCACGAACCGGGTCCAGCCACGGCCACCGCCGAAAGCCCCAGCCCGATCCCTGCGAACAGCCGCAAGCGCATGCCAGCCAAGGGAATGGGCGGCACGGCCGGGGCAAGTGCGAGCCACCCCGACAAGGGTTGCCTGCGCCCCCCACTGGTTATCGTCCGCCCTCCCCATTCCGGAGGGTACATGGCGATCATCCTGCCCGACCAGGGTCTGACCTTCGACGATCTGCTGCTCATCCCCCGTCAGAGCGACGTGGTGCCGACGGCAACCGACGTCTCGACCCGGCTGACCCGGCGGATCCGTCTGAACATCCCGCTGCTGTCGTCGGCCATGGACACGGTCACCGAGCATCGCCTGGCCATCGCGCTGGCGCAGATGGGCGGCATGGGCGTGATCCACAAGAACCTCAGCGCTGCCGACCAGGCCCTTGAGGTCGAGAAGGTCAAGCGCAGCGAGAACGGCGTCATCACCGACCCCAAGACCCTGCCCCTCACCGCCACGGTGAAGGATGCGCAGGAGGTGATGGCCAAGCACCACATCTCCGGCATCCCGATCATCGGTGCCGATGGCCGCGTGGTCGGCATCGTCACCAGTCGCGACCTCAAGTACCACCGCAAGCCGGAGACGCCGATCCGCGAGGTGATGAGCGCCAACCTGATCACCGGCAAGCCCGGCATCTCGCTGGAGAAGGCCAAGGACATCCTCTTCCGCGCCAAGGTCGAGAAGCTGATCCTCGCCGACGCCAAGGGCCGCCTGGTCGGCCTGATCACGATGAAGGACCTCAAGCGCCAGGAGCAGTTCCCGCACGCGTCGAAGGACGCGCGCGGCCGTCTGCGCGTCGGCGCCGCCACCGGCGTGCACGACCATGCCCGCATCGAGGCCCTGGTCGCGGCCGGCGCCGATGTCATCGTCGTCGACAGCGCGCATGGTCATTCCAAGAACGTCATGGACACGGTGCGCTGGATCAAGAAGCACCACGACATCGACGTCATCGCCGGCAACGTCGCCACCACCGAGGGTGCGCGCGACCTGATCCGCGCCGGCGCCGACGCGGTCAAGGTCGGCATCGGCCCCGGCTCGATCTGCACCACGCGCATCGTTGCGGGTGTGGGCGTGCCGCAGATCACCGCGGTGATGAACGCGGTGAAAGCGACCAAGAAGGCCGGCATCCCGGTGATCGCCGATGGCGGCATCAAGTACTCCGGCGACCTGGCCAAGGCCCTCGCGGTCGGCGCCGACGTGGCGATGCTCGGCTCGATCCTCGCCGGCTGCGACGAAAGCCCCGGCGAGGCGATCATCTACCAGGGCCGCCAGTTCAAGGCCTACCGCGGCATGGGCTCGATCGGGGCCATGCAGCGCGGCAGCGCCGATCGCTACGGCCAGGACAGCGCCACCGAGGCGACCAAGCTGGTCGCCGAAGGCATCGAGGGCATGGTCCCGCACAAGGGCCCGCTCGCGGTCGTGGTCCACCAGATGGTCGGCGGCCTCAAGGCGGCGCTGGGCTACAGCGGCGCCCGCACCATCCCCGAACTGCAGAAGAAGGCCGTGCTCTGCCGCATGACTTCGGCAGGACTCCGCGAATCCCACCCGCACGACGTGACGATCACCAAGGAAGCGCCGAACTATCGGCCGGAATAAATGTCCCAGCACGAAACGATCATCATCGTCGACTTCGGTTCCCAGGTCACCCAGCTCATCGCGCGCCGGGTGCGCGAGGCTGACGTCTATTGCGAGATCATCTCCTGCCACGCCGGCCTCGCCGCGGTGCAGGCGAAGAAGCCCAAGGGCATCATCCTGTCAGGCGGTCCGGCCTCGGTCTACGCGCCCGGCGCGCCGCAGGTCGACCCGGCGTTGTATCAACTGGGCGTGCCGATCCTCGGCATCTGCTACGGCATCCAGGTCACCGCCCACAACACCGGCGGCAAGGTGGTCAAGGCCGAGCACCGTGAGTTCGGCCGCACCGAGATCGTCTGCGACGTGACCAGCCCGCTGTTCGCCGGCCTGCCCGGCGAACAGACCGTGTGGATGAGCCATGGAGACCGCATCGAGGCGATCCCCGGCGCGACGGTCCTGGCGCGGTCGACCAGCTGCCCGCTGGCGGCGGTGCATGCGCCGGCGCTCAACTTCTGGGGCGTGCAGTTCCACCCGGAGGTCACCCACAGCGACCACGGCACGGCGATCATCCGCAACTTCCTGGTGCGCATCTGCGGCTGCAAGCGCGACTGGACGATGGGCTCGTTCATCGACG
>JFJP01011348.1_pt1 | contig 11195 bp, 9 predicted proteins | sample 431651 | NCBI WGS metagenome assembly JFJP01 (sample SAMN02602958, study PRJNA72255) | Microbial mat metagenome, whole genome shotgun sequencing project. | biome: fresh water; feature: sink hole; material: water; isolation source: purple microbial (photo- and chemosynthetic) mats found in... | reverse complement strand
GCTGTGGCGTGCCATCGACTGCAAACCCCGCCAATTTGAAACCTTGATTATTGGCATACGCAAAGCCACCATTCATGGGGTTGGCTATCAACGTGGCTTGGGGAAATTCCGCCTGTACCATCGCCACGCTATCATCGGGCGAGGCGTTATCGACCACAATCACTTGATAAACAAAGTCACCCTGGCTACGGTAAATGGAGGCAAGGCAATCGCGCAGTAAATTGCTGGTGTTATAATTGACAATAATTATTGTTAAATCCATATCAGTCGGTCAGCGTATCAGCTAGTCAGCAATCAGCAAAAAGCTTGTCAGCAAAAAGACTGAACGCTGACACGCTGACCGACTGACTAGCTGACTCACATTGTTCGTTTCATCCAACAGAGAGTCTGCTCTTCCACAAAGCCAAAATGACAATAAGTTGTAATGGCGGCTTCATGGTAGGTGGGATGCTTGGCGAGTGTGGGGCGATTTTGAGTGGGGATTAAATAGTCCAGGGCGAGGCTAATTAAGGAATCTTCTAATTGCCCCCACCATTTCGGATGAACAATAAGTTCAATACGGTTGGGTTCATTAAAATAACTAGGCTGAATTTGGATGGCTGCGACTAATTTACTGCCATCCTCAATAAACCAATATGCGGGAGCTAAAGCCACCAGCCCACGCCAAAAATTTTTGAACCGTTCCTCTAAACTCACCTCAAATTGATGTTGGCGTACTGGCCATTCATGTTGCACCGCTTCGGGGGTCATGGTGGTAACTAACCGATAGAGAGCATGGGTATCTTGCCCATTAAAACGGCGGTGACGCAAGGTTAAACCATGAGGTAACGGGGCCACATTGACCTCTGGCACACGGTTCACCTGCAAATAAGTGGTGCCACACACCTCTTGAAATTGCAACGCTTGATATAATTTTTTAGCCTGGGTATTATCAGCTCGTACTTGCAGCAAAATATATGCGCCTTGTTGGTTACGAACTTGCTCAATACTGGCCTGCATGAGTTGTCTAGCAATCCCTTGCTTACGATAACTTTTGGCTACGGCGACGTTACTAATGAGCCAACGTCGGTTACTGTTCCCCATGGGGTTGAGGGTTACATTACCAATAATTACTTTTTCATCTTCCCATACAAAGCCAGAGAGATAATCAGTTCGCTCAAACTGGAAAAATAACATCCACCATAATAACGGCTTAAAACGCCCTAACCAACGTAGCTCCTCTAACGCACTTTGTCCAGAGGAATCTAATTCATGGGCAAAGGCATGTTCAATGAGATTCGCCACGCCTGGTAAATCACGCATGGGATTTATGGGGCGCAGGCCATTAAAGTGGGGATTTTGTGAGTGGATGAGAGCCGTCATGGTATGTTTAGGGAACTTTGAGCGAAAATATCTAAGCGTGGATTATAACATTTTATAGTTAGGCTGTCATATTAATGAGGGGCAAAAAAAAAAGAGCTACAAGGTTTATAAAACCTTGCAGCTCTGGTAAGCTCAGTATATCAAGATTTGAGTGCAACTACTAAATCACCCTCACCCCCCGCCCCTCTCCCAAAGGGAGAGAGGAGACAAGAAACTCCCCCGCCCCTCTCCCAAAGGGAGAGAGGGGACAAGAGACTCCCTCGCCCCTCTCCCAAAGGGAGAGAGGAGACAAGAGACTCCCTCGCCCTTTGGGAGAGGGCTGGGGTGAGGGGGACAAATCTTGAAATACTGAAGCTGGGGAAAAACGTTAATACACTAACGCTGGCTCTAAATGATTTACGGCCTGATAATGTGGCTGTTCCAGTGGAACTTCGGGGAAGGCTTTATCTAGGGCTTGCGCCAAATCCGCAATTAAATCATCGGCAGACTCAATGCCGACGGCGAGGCGGACTAAACTATCACTAATGCCAATGGCGGTGCGCTCTTCGGTGGAGAGTTCGTAGTAACTCGTAATGGCTACCTGTTCAATCAAGGACTCGACCCCGCCGAGGCTTGGCCCAATGTAAGGAATAGTCATTTGGTCAATAAAATGGCCTGCGCCTGCCAAATCCGTTTCCAATTCAAAGCTGACCACGCCACCAAAACCACTCATCTGCTCAATGGCAATTTCATAATCAGGATGACTCACCAGGCCAGGGTAATAAGCGCGGCGGACGGCGGGATGTTTGGCTAAGAAATGAGCAATTTTATCCGCCGATTCATTTTGTCGTTTCACGCGTAATTCTAATGTTTTTAAGCCACGTAATAATAAGTAAGCCGTATGTGGGTCACTTACATCGCCTAATAAACCTTTCGTTTCTTTAATAGTTGCAATCATATAATCTGAGCCAATCACCACGCCCGCCAATAAATCATTATGCCCACCCAAATATTTCGTGGCCGAGTGAATGACAAAATCAACGCCATACTCTAAGGGACGTTGGTTAATGGGCGTGGCAAAGGTGCTATCAATAATCGTTTTGACTTTATGTTTTTTGGCAATCGCCACCAATTTCTCTAAATCTACCACTCGCAAATAGGGATTAGTCGGTGATTCGGACATGATAACTTTCGTATTAGGACGAATGGCCGCTTCTAAAGCTTCATAATCGCCCATGGGAACTTGAGTCATCTCCACACCATAACGAGAGAGAAACTTTGTTACAAATTGGCGGGTGCGGCGGTAACAATCATTGGTCATGACAATATGTCCGCCTGCCGACAGTAAACTAAATAATGTGGTCGTAATAGCCGCCATGCCACTAGAACAAAGACAAGCCGCTTCACCATTATCAAGAGCCGCTAATTTTGCCTCCACCGTAGTAACGGTAGGATTACCGTAACGTCCATATTCTTCTCTATCAACTGGCTCACCCCAAAGTCGGGCTTCCATGTAGTCAACCATGGCTTGAGTATTGCGGAAAGTATAGGTGCTGGTTTGGACAATGGGGTTAGTAATGGCATGGTACGCCTTGTCGCGTTTTTCGCCTGCATGGACAACTTGGGTGCTTAAATTTAGCTTAGTCATTAATTAAATTGCTCCTTGAACTTAAATTAGCGTTGATTAACAAAAAAACCACTCATCTACGAGACGAGAGGCTTTGAGTGATTAAAAAAGCCTCATCTGGTTGACGAGGCTTAACATGCACATGGGTCTATGGCAACGCTCTCATCTTCCAGGGTTTATCTCTGACGGAATTGGCACCGAACACCAATCAACAAATGACTGATTAGGTTGCCGGGGTTTCAACGGGCCGTTCCCTCCACCCCTCTGGATGAAAACTAAACTGTTCTCAATTTATTTAATTATGCAGGGGATAATATCATGGGGCAGGTGATTTGTCAAATTATTTCCACCTGTAAATTTTCAGGGGATAGGGCAGGGCTTAGACATGTCCCATCAGAAATCGGATGTCTTGAAGACATCCGATTTCTAGCCATCACCCCCATTATTTACAGGTAGAATTATTTTTGGTCTACTCATCAGGTGACTTCAAGTCACCTGATGAGTAAATCTCCCTAAAAATTTACAGGTGAAAAAATAGGGCGTTACCTCAAGCCATTATTGCCAGTTTAAAGTGATACTTTTATAATGGCTGACAGTTGATTGACAGAAAATTGTTTCACGTGAAACATTAACCGAGGTGAACAGTGCGGCGAATATGTGATTATGAGGGCAGTGAATATCGTAGGGATTTTTGGGAAACGCACCATCGCGCGTATGAAGATGGGGCAGAACGGGTTGCCATGAGCCATTTGTTGCCACCGTCAGGGCAGCGATTGCTGGAAATTGGGGCGGGCTTTGGCCGTTTAGCGGATTTATACGCGGGCTATCAAGAGGTGATTTTATTGGATTACGCCCGTACCCAATTAGAGGAAGCGCAACGGTTTTTGGGGCCAGAAAGTCGGTTTATTTATGTGGTGGGCGATGTGTATAATTTGCCCTTTGGGGATAATGTCTTTGACACCCTGACCATGGTGCGGGTGATGCACCATCTAACCGAGGTGAGCGCGGCCTTAGCGGAAATTCAGCGGCTGCTCAAGCCGCAAGGCATGGCGGTGATTGAATATGCTAATAAACGCCATCTTAAATCCATGGCACGGTGGCTGCTACGGCTGCAAAGTTGGAATCCCTTTAACCATGAGCCGATTGAGTTTGTGGAAATGAATTTTAATTTTCACCCGACGTGGATGAAGCAACAATTTGGCGCGGCGGGCTTGACCATTAACCAAACCCGTACTTTGTCCCATTATCGTATCGGCCTTTTAAAGCGGCTTATCCCCGCCGAGTGGCTCATTCAAATGGATGCCTGGGCGCAACCGAGTGGCAATCTGTGGCAACTTACGCCGAGCATCATGGTGCAGGCGCAAGCCAATAAAGCGGCGACGGCCACGCCTAGCAGCTTATTTCGTTGTCCTCATTGCCATGCCAACCAACTTTATCTGACTGGGCATGAGACAGGGCAACTATTCATGTGTGCCAATTGCCACTATGGGTGGTCATATCGTGATGGCATTTACGATTTTAAAACGCCGATTATCAACCCTGATAGTTGAGGTTGCATGTTCACAGACCTACAAGGTTTCCAAAACCTTGCAGGTCTGTAAGCTACTACATTGTTCACTTAATTTTTGTAGTATCCGAACAGACAAGAATGTCTGTTCTACCCCTGGTAGGTCAGACATTCTTGTCTGACCATGTACAAAAAATTAAATGAACAATATACGACTATTGATTGACAGGCTCTAACCCTTCAACAAAGATAATGGGTAAATAAACGGCTTTTTGCTTGACCGTAATCCGCGCCGTCAAACTGATGGGCAGGTGGACACCATCGTCAATATAAGCAACAGTATCAACCAAACGGTGGGTGGTTTGGTGTAACATGGCTTGGTAAGTCAGCGTGACCGCGCTTTGGCGGGCGATTGGCACTGTCCAGGTCACATGGTGAGTGTCCGTTAGGCTGGGCAGGTCGGCGGATAATAACTCTAGTCCCTGGGTCACAAAGCTAGTCACCGTGACCAACGGTACATTAATCATACTGGGATTACTTAATACTAAGGTGTAAGTTAAGAGGGTCTCAAGCTCGACATTTTGATTAGGTGTGGCCTTAAAAGTGGATTGGCTTAAATCAAAGGGATTAATCGCGATAGCACTGATGCGGTCAAATTTTATCTCATGCTCAGAGTAACTAAACCAACTTTGCTGGTGCGCCGTCGCGCCCAACGGCGCATTATCCACCACCCGCGTGGTGTAATAAAATGTTTTACTCGCGTTCTTTGCCAATGCGCCTTGCCAAACCAATTGCCCGTCTATATTTTGTAATTCAGGAGAAGTCGGTTGAGGGATTAACATGCTGGGAAAGGTGGCGGTAAAGTGCGCCGCAGTTAAATCAGACCAACCATCATTGCGAATTGTTGCAGTATAGGCAATCGTTTCCCCCGACAAAGCGGTGGTCGTTGAGGCGGTCAGGGTGGACGTGCCAACCCAACTTAGCCAACCGACCGCCCGTTGCATGAGGCGGTCTCGGTCAGGTTTCGTCAGCAATTCTGGCCCAAAAGCTAAGAAGGTGGTATGCCAAGTTTGTTGCGTTGGCCCAATCCCCAAATTGGTTAAGCCATTCGGTTGCCCCGCTTGACCATGCATGGCGACCTGGGCAGTGGCTGAGGGTTCTACTGCGTCAGTCCAGTTGTTATAGCCTGGCGGGAAAAGCAAATTATAGGGGCCTAGATAGGCCCCCACTGGATTATCCGCTTCCCCCGTAACCACCGTGCTACTAAAATCTTCGGTATGTTTTTGAATGCCCAAATATTGGCGGGCAAAGAGGCTAGGACGACTGTTGGGCAGGTTATAAATGTAATCTTGGCTGCTGAAAAATAGTCGCCCGCCTTCATCTAAATAACGCCCTAAACGCTCCTCCTCTGAGGTCGATAAAGGCGTAATCCAATCATAGCCTGTATACCAAACCACAATAGGGTACATCTGTAGCACCTCTAACGGCGGGCTAGGTGGCACTGGCCCTACCCATGATTTTTCCACATACCAGTAATCATACATAATTTTTTCGTTGTCCATGGTGGCCTGATATTGCGAGGCAAAGTTATAAAATCGGTCATCATTCACCAACAAAACAGGCGCGGGACTTTTAGCAGTGCGTGTGACGGTAGTGCGGAGGGTTGGATTATTAGTGGATTGCGCGCTTATTTTTAATGTATCCGACACATTCCATTGTTGCGTATTGATTTGCACCCGCACCGTAATAGTTTGTATTTGGCAGCTATCTAATTGAATGGGTGTAGGCAGTGTGGAGACAATCGGCCAATTACCTCCTTGCAAACTGAGTTGATACAGGTCACTTTGCGTGCCGGGGTTACGCAGACGAATGGTTTGGCTAACAATAGAGCCAAATGTACCAATCATTAAGCTATCGGGTGGGGAAATTTGTAAGCCGCTGCTTGAGGCAGGGGTTTGTAACCAGGTTAATATTTTGTCCATGACCGTTTGGCGCATCGCTTGTTGGTTAATACTTTCAAAGCCAAAGGCTAAAAATACAGCACGATAAGGGACACAAATCCCCGTATATAGTCCCGCTACGCCACCATTGTCGTAATAGAGTAACGGTGCGGCAAAATCAGCATCGCCATTTGCAATCAGGTCAGGTGAGATTTGATTATTTGCGCCATCCCCTCCTTTCAAATTGAGCGATAAACCTGCCAAAGGGCTATCATCCACTCCTAATAATCCTTGAGAGGTGGCGGTATCTTGCAAATAGGTTACTTTGAGATAATTTTGCAAATAATCACGCACCCCAAAACCAGACCCGCCGCCGTCATAATAGGCTATATCTTGCCCTGAAATGAAGAGCTTGCCGCCTTGTTCTAAATAATTTGACAGGATAGTGTCGCTGTCTAAATAGCCAGGAGCATCATTGGGGGCTGACCAAATCACAATATCATACGTAGCCAATAACTCAGCCGTAGGCACATCATGGGTCACGGTAAAGGGGTTTTTTACCGCCCAAGTGTCATAAGAGTATAACAAAGCGTCTAAGGCTTGCTGATAGTAGCTAATTTTACTTTCTTGTTGCCAACGTCCACTATCTACCAATAAAATCGTGGGCGCGTCATCAAGACGAAATATTTGAGTCAAGTTTTGCCCCGCTTTCATGCTGATGGCCTGCTTCATCACCCGATACCCTTGCGCCACAATCGTAAGGGTATAGTTACCTACGGGTAAATTCAGCCGATAATTACCATTGGCTGGGTCTGTGCTAATTTGTAATGGTGTGTTATCAACGGTAACGGTAGCGGTTAAAGGCTGATTGGTCGTTTTTGCCCGCACCGCCCCAAAAAGTGTCCCTTGCGGCTCGGCGATAAGCTGAAAATCTTGGTTTTGGCTAGAATTACTCGTTATAACAATGCCATAAACCGTTGTTGGCACATAACCAAACGCCCATACCGTTACATCATAACTATTTGGCGGCAACCCCTGACGATAAAAACCCGCCTTATCGGTGGTGGTGGTGGCCGTAACATTTTGCCCACGCGTCACAAATGTCAATGTGGTATTAGCTAAAGGCGTGATTTCCCCTAAAACTTGGCCTTGTAATATCCCTTGAGTGGCGACAGCGGCCACAGCTTTATACGCATTGACCCGCCCCCAGCCCGCGTCATTATTAGGAATAATACCCGCCAACGGGTCGGCAGTAGAGGTAATAATATAACTTATTTGGGCTAAATTTTGGCTCAAGGCGGGCGAGGCTTGTAATAATAACGCCGCCAAACCCGCCACATGCGGCGTAGCCATGGAGGTGCCATTAAACACCCCATACGTCCCCCCTGGTAAACTTGATAAAACATTTTTGCCTGGCGCGGCAATCTCAGGCTTGAGTTGCCCCCACACCGATGGGCCACGTCCTGAAAAATTAGTAACATCATCATTAATATCTGTTGCGCCAACAGCAAAAGCAATCTCTAAACTCGCTGGCGACCCCGCCGTGCCAACTCCTGACCCCTCATTGCCCACCGCAAAAACCATGTAAATGTCCGCTTCTGCCATTAAGCGGACATCAGGCTCAAACTCCATGCTGCTACCATCGGTATTACTCCATGAATTATTAACAATATTTGGAGCTAACGTCGGGTCATTGTTAGGCGCAAGGAGCCATTGATAGGCTTCATGCAAGCCACTGGTTGAGCCTGACCCCGCGCTATCAAAAGCCCGCACCGCTATCCACGTTGCACCATGAGCCACGCCAATACCATCTGCGCCCACCATCGTTCCCATCGTGTGCGTACCATGCCCGTTACCATCAACGGGGTAGGTTGCCCCTTGAATTAGATCATACCAATTGCCCCCATGATGAGACACCTTGCCTGGCCCGCCATAGCCGCGATAGTTGCTTTGTACGGCGGGATGATTCCAATCCACGCCCGTATCCACATTTGCCACCACCACGCCATGCCCATCAATGTTAAAGGTTTGACGCGCCACATCAGCCTGAATTTTGCTGATATTCCATTGTGGCACTGCACTATTCACCTGACGCAATGGCAACAAGGCGGGTTGTCCCATGTTAGTTTTTATTTCTTTATCCAGGCGAATAACGGCCACTTCGGGCAGCGCGGCGAGGGCTAAAATGGTGTCTAAACTGCCTCGCGCCGCCACCGCGTTAATAATCCATAAGGAACGGACATCTTGCCCCCAATCACTTTGGCGATGACGGTTGGGCGATTGCTGTAAGGTTGCCATGACCCGACTTTGCGTCCGTTGGGCCGTTTCTTGCAAGGCCGTTACGATGGCCGCCCGTTTCGCCAGATTATCACCCTGCGCCCGCGCCGCCCGTAAATCGGCCTTTTCCTTAAGATAGACAATAAATGGCACGAGTTTGGTGGAGTTATCTTGCCATTGACTCAAGAGTTGCGCCTCAATTTTCGGTTGTAACACGGGGTCAATGTTGACGGTAGACGTTACAGTGACCCCCCTCTCTCCCCCCTGATTCAGGGGGGATGAAAGGGGGGGGGGCTGAACGCGTGGCTCTTGCGCGAAAACTGTCGGCAACAGGAGGGTGAATAATAAAGTGATGCTGATGATGAATAGGATGAGTTTTTTCATGGTTAGTTGTTATTTATACCAAAAGGAGTCCGCAATCCTTTGCGGACAGCCGCAAAGGATTGCGGACTCCTATGTAATTTCTTACTTCTAATTCTCTCCCTGCCGTTCACATTGCTCAAACAGGTAATCCAACACGCCGAGCAACTTAGCGGGGTATACGCTATTAAAGCCATTTGTAAGCTAGTTGCTTGGGTCAAACGTTCTTGATATTGCAAACTAATTGGAGCTAATATTTCTTTAGAGCTTAGTAAAATATCATCTCGTAAACGTAATGGAACGTTATTTGTTTTAATTAGTTCTCTTAATGCGGCTGACAATTCAGCGCGTTGTTTCATTTGTAAAAAATCTTTAATTTCTTTGACATCTTTCTGAATCTCATTTAATTTTTGGTCAAGAAGATTCATTTTTTGGTTAAGCATCGCAAAACCAACTGCTGAAACAGCCAAATTTAAGCCTGACAAAGTCATGGTAGTTGTAGCCATTTGTAAAACTTGCTGCGAGAGAACATTTACACTTTTTTGTAATTGGTTAATTTGGTAAATATTAACAGCCCCCATAACTGTATTAATAGGAGTAAATAAAGGCGCAAAAGTAATATTTGTGGCTGCAGGTAATAAATGAGCTACTATTTAACCTGCTTTTACTGTGCCTGCGGCCCACCGAACAACTCCACCGTATATGTTGTATTGCCCTGTGATTATCCCTATTGCTACTTCGGGCGGAATATTTCGAGCAACCGTCAATCCTAAATCTAATATTGTTGTCATTATGTAAAAACTCCTTAAAAATAATTTATCTATACGCTATCAACTAACAGTTGTTAAAAGTATATCACAGTTTGTAAACACCTGCAAACTTCTGTGCTAACTCCTCCGCCGTATAATCAATAAACGCAATCCCGCGCCGCCATAACAATTCAATAAAATCAAGGCGAGTCATGCCCAATAATTGCGCTGCTTTACCTGACGAAACCTGCCCATCAGTAAATAGCGATAAAACCAGCCATTCTTCAACTTGTTGCTGTATCTTATTTTGGTTAAAGCCAAATTGTAATAACGGTTGAGAAATATGGATTTCAAAGATGGTGGTTATCATTATGCGGATTCATCTGCTTGTTGCTCTAAAAATTGAGCAAAGGCCAATAATTCATTGCGAACTTGTACAAATAAAGGGCTGGCCTTTACCACCAATTGTTCTACTCTGATAGGGTCAAATTTAAAAGTATAAACATTACGAACCACATGGCGAAAACCACGATACTCATTCAACTGCTCATAAACTGTCGCTGAAATTACGGCGGGTCGAATATTGGGTAATTCGATGGTCATTTGTTGTAAAAGTGCCTGATGCCAGTTTTTCCCTTGCGGGGCAATATCATCTAAAATAGTCGCAATTAATTCAAAAATGCGCTCTAACCCTGAATAAAAGCCATGTAAATTTAAGGCAACACTATCCAAATAGTAATCATCGGCTAAACGCTTGGCTCTGGCCAATCCTTCTATGATGCGTTCATGGACTCTTTCCAAATCGGTCATTTCATAACGGATTCGTTCAGCCAATTGCGTTAATTCTGATTTCATAATTCAATGCCTTGTTGTTCAATGGCCTTCAAAAGGGTGGGGGAACAAGATTCGGGGTCAATCAAGTCAATCTTAAAATCTAGGCTGAGGTCGGTGATAGCCACTACAGCCATGAAAAACTGCTCAGGCGGAATCCCCCACACCGCTAAATCAATATCTGACCAACGGGTAAACCAAGCCCCATGCGCCAATGAGCCAAATAGAACGATTCTTTTTGCCAAAAATTCATAACGTAACCGTTGGGCCACTTGGCGCACTAACCCCCAGGCTTGTTGTTGGCGTACCTCTCTCAAAACCTGTTGTTGCTGGTGACGTTTTTCAATGATTTTGGCGGGATGATAGGCGCGCCACTCTAAGGGGGATAATTCTAACGCGGTTTTAGCCATGTCATATTCCTTCCATTACAGTTAAGATGTCTAAAATTGTAGAAGGGGCGCGGGGATTTGTCAAAATTTGGATTGAAGAGGACATGACCGAAGATGGCATTGCGACTTATTTCTTAGAACAGGGCGTGCCGCGTGAGGATATTGTGCTGGCCT
>JFJP01011942.1_pt1 | contig 11196 bp, 5 predicted proteins | sample 431651 | NCBI WGS metagenome assembly JFJP01 (sample SAMN02602958, study PRJNA72255) | Microbial mat metagenome, whole genome shotgun sequencing project. | biome: fresh water; feature: sink hole; material: water; isolation source: purple microbial (photo- and chemosynthetic) mats found in... | reverse complement strand
GCATAAGTTCCTGTTCTATGATGATGCGGGTTCAAATTTGATTGATTTTATCTGCCAGACCTTTGCGGTTTTGAAAACCGCAAAGGTCTCTGAAGTAGACACTCATTCTATACCTACGAAGGCTTCTGTCGCAAGGTTGATTCTTATTTTGACAACATCATCGTCTGAAGAACGAGCATAGATGGCATCTGCAAATTTCGCATTATCTATATCTATGAGCGAATAATAGCTTTCCTTAAAAGCCTGAACATTTTTGATTTCTCCTTTTACCAATCTTCGCGCCACCCCTACCATCACAGCGTCAAACACCGCTGCATTCATTTGCCCTTTGGGTCGAAAAGCCTTTTTTTGAAAACAATGATAGATAAAATTTATCGTTTCTGTAAAAATAGAACTAAGCTCTTCAGCTGATTGGTATTCAAGCTTACGGTTTCTCTTCATGTAGGTATTGAGAAAGCCCACTAGTGGTTTCTTGTAGTTGTCAAAGTTGTAATAGAAAGCAAAAAAGCGCAAAATCAATTCTTGATCCTTCATTCTGGGACTTTCTTTGCCATAAATGGAGCGCCAAGCTGGATTTTTATTAAGGCTTTTGAGCAATTCGTTGAGTTCACCACTGAAAATAGCAGACCTAATTTCTTGGGATTGCAAGGGAACCCCCCCCGTATTCAAGCGTTCAAAGATATAATAGATACTGCTATTATCTTCTATTGGGGTCGTTTGCTCAATAATCGTTGCATGAATTATCGCATCATTCAACCGCCGCCGTTCTTTATGCTCAAGCGATTTGAAGGTTCTTCCTCTGAACCGCTCTTGAACTGCGTCTAGCTTAAATTCCTTTTCCGTTGGTTTGAAGGTTCCTTCATAGAAATACTGCAAAGTTCGCAGCCGCTGTTGGCCATCTATCACGATTAGTTGTTCGTTTTCTTTCTCTTTGGTCAAAAAAACCCCAGGAACAGGCAAACCGAGTAAAAGAGATTCGATGAATTTTGAAGCCCGCTTGAAATTCCAAACATAACCACGCTGAAATGGAGGAATTACTATATCGCTTTCATTGATCCGTTTCACAAGCCCATCAGCCGTGTAATCTGCACCATAACTAGTTATAGCATATTCTTGAATTTGATCTGGAGTATCATCCTTATCAGGTACATCATCAATCTCTTCTTCATCGGATTTTTCTTTACGAGCCATGATTTTCCTCTTGCTTCCTAGCAGCCAATTACAAAGGGGCAGTATAACATTCCTAGCAGCCAATTACAAAGGGGCAGTATAACAGAAGGAACGCTTGCCTGCAATGCGCTGGCGGGCAGGCTTGCCAAATTTGACAAGCCGTGCTACAATGGCTCTGCATACGGCGGCGTAGCCAAGTGGTAAGGCAGCGGTCTGCAAAACCGCCACCACGAGTTCAAATCTCGTCGCCGCCTCCAATTCAAAGGGCGTTTTGTTCAATTGAACAGAACGCTTTTTTGTTACTCTGTAGACTGCGCTGGATGGCATTTCCAAGCGGAGAAAGGAGAAAAAAAGTCGAAGAACAAACTATTTGAACATTTAAGCGCACTTTACCTTCAAGCAGATAATCTTGCAGCCAGCGTGATTTTTGTGGTACACTGCTCAAAGAATTGGTTTGTATTCTACGTTTAGAGAGGCTTTTCTGATGCGGCTGCTCTGTGCCCTAACTTACTATCGCCCCTACACGAGCGGGCTAACAATTTATGTGCAACGTCTGGCCACAGCCTTAGTGCGGCGGGGCCACGAAGTTACGATTCTAACCGCGCAATATGACCCTAGTTTGCCGCTCCGCGAAACGATGGATGGCGTAGAAATCGTGCGAGCGCCGGTGTTGGCCCGCATCAGCAAGGGCGTGCTTATGCCCACTTTCGGCTGGTTGGCAAACAAACTTTCGCTCCAGCACGATGCAATGAGCCTTCACTTGCCCCAATTTGATGCGCCAGGGCTGGCTTTGCGCGGGCGTTTATTGCGCCAACCTGTCATTTTGACCTATCATTGCGATTTGCAATTGCCGACCAGTTTTTTTAATCGTTTTGTCAATAAGATTGTAGATCTAAGTAATCTTGCAGCAGGCAATTTGGCAACTGCAATTGTAGCTTATACGCAAGACTTCGCTGAAAACTCGCCCTATCTCACGAAGTTTCATTCTAAAATTCGTGTTATTCCGCCGCCCGTCGAGGTAGCTTCGATTTCTGAAGAGGCGATTCAAGCTTTTCGGCGACAGCAGCATATCGAAGGCCCAATTATTGGGATGGCAGCGCGGCTGGCAGCCGAAAAAGGGGTTGAGATTCTGCTCAATGCCTTGCCCAAAATTTTGGCTACTTATCCAAATGCTCGCGTGCTTTTTGCGGGGCAGTTTGAAAATGTCTTGGGCGAGGAAGCCTATGCGCGACGTTTGGCTCCGCTTTTTGCCCGCTACCGCGAAAATTGGCATTTTCTAGGCACATTAAGCGCAACTGAAATGGCTGCTTTCTTCCCCAATTGCGACGTTTTAGTCGTGCCCAGCCTCAATTCTACGGAATCTTTTGGATTAGTGCAGGTTGAAGCGATGCTTTGTGGTACGCCAAGCGTCGCCAGTGCGCTGCCTGGGGTGCGCCAAGCCGTTTTGCAGACGGGGATGGGTGAAGTTGTCCCCATTGGCGAGAGCAATGCGCTTGCTGAAGCCATCCTCCGCATTTTGGCCAATCGCGCCGCCTACGTTCGGCCACGAGCCGAAATTGCGGCCCGTTTTAGCACGGAACAGACCGCCGTGCAATATGAAAAATTGTTTGCTGAGTTGCAAAGCTAAAAATAATGAATCACCAGCGCGACTTTCTCCGGCCTCATCTGTTGACCTTGCCCATTCATCGAGCAATGTTGCGGGCAATTGAAGCGCGTTTATTTGCTGAACTGGCCCCCGATTTGCCCGACCCCATTCTGGACCTTGGCAGCGGCGACGGTACATTCGTCGAGATCGTTTTTCCAGGAAAGCAGATTTTTGGCATTGACCCGCGCCTTGAAGAGACGAAAGAAGCTGCTGAACGCGGCGTTTACGCGGGCTTGAATGTGGCCAGCGGCGAGGCGTTGCCCTTCCCTGATGCTCATTTTGCCAGTGCGATCAGCAATTGTGTCTTAGAACATATCATTCCCCTCAGTGAAACGTTGCACGAGATTGCACGGGTATTAAGGCCTGGCGGCCAATTCGTTACTTCAGTGGTCGGCAATCGGTTTCCCAAAGATTTGCTTGGTACAGCTATCCTTAATGCCCTCGGCCTTGACGGTAGCCAGTATGGGCGGTGGTTTAACAAAATCTCTTATCATTTCAATACTTTGACTGCTGCCGAGTGGACGGCCCATTTCGAGGCCGCGGGGCTGGAAGTTGTGACCTATCGGCCCTATCTCAGCGCTGCTGCGCTCAAACTTTTTGATTTTAGCCACTACTATGGCGCACCTTCGCTGCTGACGCGGCGGTTGTTAGGGCGCTGGCTCCTTTATCCCCCACTTTCGCCCAATTTGCTTTGGGAACCGCTCCTCCGCACCATTTACACCGCGCCACCTGCGAATGACGGCCCCTATTACTTCTTCGTGTGCCGCAAAAAAGGTGCGTAAGGTTTACTAAAAAAGCCCCTTCCGCTTGGGAAGGGGTCTCTTTTTCCCTTCGCTAAAAAGAAGTACCTTTTGCTACTTTCTAAAATTATCTTCTGGCGACATGTTTTGGTATAATGAATCGAATCCTATAAGCTCATTCGCCCTTGTCCCATATAAACTTGGAGGATGGCAATGCACCAAGCAATAAGTAAAAATCTGAATGGTAAAAATAGCCTTTTTTGCAAATTAGTAAACCCCTTTAGCCTAGCTTTCGGCCTTGCTTTCCTCATGCTGGGTGCTTTATGGATTCTCAAATTTCCGTCCCCAACCGCAGCCCAGCCTCTTGCCGCTGCGTCAACCCCTATTTATGTAACGCGCCCCGTGACCACCACCACCACGTGGGGCCTCACCAGCACCCTCTACGTTTTAAGCGGAACTGTAACGGTCAATGCCAACGTCATCTTGACCATTTCGCCAGGAGTGCGGGTTGAGGGTTTAACAGGCAGTCGCCTAGAAGTCAAAGGCCGCCTGAATGCCCAGGGAACCACAACTTCCCCCATTACCTTTACTTCACAAAATGAACGCTCTGCTGACGATTGGAAAGGTCTCTATTTCAATGGTGGCACGGGCGATTTGCGCCATATTTTAGTTCGGTTTGCAGGAACAAGCGCGATAAGTATTGAGAAAAGTAGTGGGGTTAGTGTTGTAGATAGCTCTCTCAGCGACAATGGCACTAATTCAAATGGTTTTGCTTTTTTTGCCGATGATAATAGTGCCCATATCACGCTCAAAAACACTATTCTGGCGAATAATGGAGGCTATGCCATTCAAGTTCCCGTTAATAGTATTCATCAAGTTTCGGGGCTTACGCTTCGCAAAAACAAAATTGATCGAATTCGGATTGGGGTAAAGACAGGAAATAGCAATCTTATTGGAACTCTATCATATTACACAGGTTTGGAAGCATACGAATTGCAAGGCAACGTTACTGTCCCCGCAACGGCGACCTTAGTAATCTCGCCTGGGGTGAAGATCTTGGCAGCGAAAAACGTCCTTCTTACGATTCAAGGCGATCTCCAGGCCCTAGGCGAAGCAACTAAACAGATTACGCTTACTTCAGCTACTAGTATGCCAGGTAGCTGGGCCGGCCTAGAATTTAACGGCACTTCTAACAAAGGGACAGGCTTGCTGCGCTATCTTACCCTTCAGTATGCGGGAGCCAGTGGGGGGGGGGTATTTGCAGGGCTGCGAGCCGTAGATGTAAAAAACGGTGAAATCCGCCTCGAAAATAGCCAGATCTTAGATAATTATCTCATCGGTACAAATGATAAAGACTTCGGGATATACGCTTATAATAGCCATCTTTCAATCAGTGAAACCCGTATCGCTGGCAACAACAATGGGATTGTCTTTGGGGAAGATAGTGCCATTTTTGCTTGGAACTCGGCGGTCATCACTTTGACAGATTCTGTCATCAAAGATAATAAAGAAAGAGGGCTTTATCTAGCCGTGGGAGCTAAAGCAACGGTTATTTGCTCAACTTTCACCAATAATAAATTGAGTGCATTGTTTGTTAAAGATCAACCCTCAACACTCAATATCTTTGGTTCAACTATCGCTGGCAATGGCGAAGGAATCGGAGCGTGGGTCAATGGCGACGCACGTTACAATTGGTGGGGCAACATTACAGGCCCGACAACTAACGAAAACCCAGGTGGCACAGGCGATAGCCTGGTCAAAAACGTTGGTAAAGCAACTTTTACCCCTTTTCTTACGCAACCTCAATGCCTAACCAATTTATCTGTCAGTAAAACCGATGATCCTGACCCTGTCTTGGCGAGTCAACCTCTTTTTTACACTATAACCGTTACAAATAGTGCTATTAATCTTGATGATGAAGATTTGGGGAGTTTCCACACGGATATTGTAACTTTAACTGATAAGCTTCCGCCAGGCACAACCTACCTTACCAGTTCCGTAAAATGCACCGATAACGCAGGTCTCCTTACCTGTGGTTTGGGAGATTTTCAGCCCAACGAGCGCAAACAAGCTCTGCTTACCGTTACGGTTGACCCCGCAACGCGAGGCATTATCAGTAATACGGTTACGATAACCAGCACTTCTTTTGATTTTGATTCCACCGATAATATTTTCACCCAGACAACAACCGTTATTGGACAAACGAAACTGAGTGTGCAGAAAGATTCCTTGCCCAATGCAGTCTTTTCAGGTGATCCTCTTACTTACACGATTACAATTTCTAATGCTGGGCCCTCGACAGCCCTCAATACAGTGATCACGGACACGCTTCCTTCAGGTGTAAGCCTTGATCCTAATAAACCAAAGCCAGCAGGTTTGAATTGCAATGAGCAAAGTGGGCTTATAAAGTGTATTTTAGATTTCCTAGACCCTAATAGAAGTACCAGCTTTAGTTTATCCACTATCGCCAATTCACAAAAAGACTCGATTAGCAACGAAGTTGCCATCCAAAGCTCAGATCCCGACCCCGATCTTAGCGATAATAAGGCAAGTGCTACCACAAGTATTACGAATGAGGTTGATGTCGTGCTAAGTAAAGCTAAAACAAACCCAGGGACGGTCTCAGCAGGTAGCACGCTGCGCCATCTTTTGACCTTAAATAATACTGGCCCCGCCACGGCTTTTGGCCTTATTTTGACCGATACTTTGCCCTTGAGCGTTACCTTTCTTTCCGCAACGCTTGATGGGATAAAATGCGACAATAGCAGTCAAAAAGTTATTTGTAAGTTGGATTCTTTAGCGAAAGGCATCACGGCAAATGTGGTCATTAACGCTAAGATTGATCCCGCGTTGCGTGGAACAATCAAAAGTGTTATCGATGTTTCGAGTAAAAGCCGCGATTCGGATTTAGATAGCAATCAATTGACCTTAGACACCACGATTGAAAGCTTTGCTAACCTTTCTGTGGCTAAGACTTCGCTGCCCAGTACACAAGTTTCTGGTGGTGATCCGCTTGAATACACCATTGTCGTAACGAATAGTGGGCCTTCAGCAGCTTCAAACGTTCTTATCACCGATTCATTGCCTACCGAAATGACTTATGTTTCGGCTAGTGTGCCAGGTGGAACCTGTAATAATGCTCAAGAGGAAGTTACTTGTACGCTTGCCCACCTCGCTCCCAATGCAACTGCTACCGCTAAGATCAAGGTTACAGCAGGTTCTGTCAATAAAACCGCAGTAGAAAATAGCGTTACAGTGCAAAGTGAGGATACCGATCCTGACGAAAGCGATAATACGGCTAAATCAAGCATTGACATCTTAGCGCAACCCGATCTTTCAATCAAGAAAACAGTTTCGCCCGAAATGGCTTTGCCTGGGAAAATCCTAACCTACACGTTGGAAGTGCAAAATGCTGGGCCATCCAAAGCGACAGGCATTCTAATCACTGATACTTTACCCTTAAAAGGGATTATCTTTCGCTCCGCGCAAGGCTGTAATCACTCTGATGGCTTAGTTAAGTGTTCGGTTGAATCGTTAGCCGTCAATGAGAAAGCTACGTTTGCCCTTGTGGTGAATGTGAATTCAGATCTTCGTAACTCGCTCACTAATCAAGCAAAGGTTTCAAGCAAGGAATTTGACCCTAACCAAGCGAATAATATGGCTTCTATCACGACAGATGTCCTGGTCTCGATTGATTTAGGGCTAAGTAAAAAGAGTGATCCGCGCTTTGCTGTGCCTAACACCGTTTTGACTTATACCCTTAACGTTTCTAACACCAGTCTTTTTCCGTCGTATGGTGGAATTCTCACTGATACCTTGCCTAAAGAAGTTTCGATTCAGAATACCTCGCAGGAATGTGTAAAAATAGGGCAAATTGCCCAATGTGACCTTGACATCTTTTTGCCCAACGGCCAGAAAAACCTCACTGTCACCGCGAAAGTTGCCGATGTTGCAACTTTAGGGAAAGTTACCACCATCACGAATAGTGCCCAATTAACTTTGGGGAAAGGTGAAGTTGATCCAAACCCCACAAATAACAGTGTTTTGCTGCGAACCTTTACCGATCATGATGGGGATAACGTACCAACCTATATTGAAATTGAAGGACGAGATAGTAAAGGGCGCACAGGTTATGAAAAAGATACCGACAATGATGGGATTCCTGACTATTTAGATCCCGATGATGATGGGGATGGTGTTCCAACAAAGGATGAAGACCCCGATAAAGACGGGAATCCTTTGGATGACGACTCTAACGATAATGGAGTCCCCGACTATCTCGATCTCGATTCACCTAACCCTGTAGTATCACAAAAAGGTCTATTTCTACCCTATATCATCTGTGCTGTCCAACCGACGGTGACTCCTGCGCCTACGCAACCCGATTTAGTCGTTACCAGTTTCACGCTTAGTCCCGATAAAAAGACTTTTGCGGCAGGCGAAGCAGTGGCAATCAATGTAGTCGTGCAGAATCAAGGCAAAACTGCTTCGGCTCCATTCTGGGTTGACCTCTACATTGACCCCACAAATCCTCCGACTCCAGGAGCGAATACACCTTGGGATAGGGTTTCAAAGTATGGAATCACGTGGGGCGTAGAGACAACGCTTGGTTCAACGGGGCTTGGGGCTGGGGAAAGTGTTACTTTGTCTACGAATCCTGCAAATTATGACTCGCGCTTTACGATTTGGCCAGGGTATTTCCGCAGTGGCACAATCAATCTCTATGTTTATGCGGATAGCTGGAACCCAACAGTGATTGAAGGTCAAGTGGGCGCAATCAAAGAAGCCGACGAAACTAACAATATCAAATCGATCTTAGGGCTGCAAGTCACGGGACCAAACCCGCAAATGTTGCTTCCGCAACTTACTAATCTACCACAACGCCCAGCCCAACCAGGTAAAGTGCTAAATAACTCGCGTTAGAATGAAAGGAAGGTTTAATGCTCGATCTAAAGCTCATCCGTGATAAGCCAGAATGGGTCAAAGACCAATTAGCTCGTGCAAATGTAGATGGTTTGCTCATAGATAATGTGCTAGAAATGGATCAGCAGCGGCGGGCTTTTCTCCGTGAGGCCGAAACGCTGAAGGCTGAACGCAATACTGTTTCTAAGCAGATTAGCAAAATGAAAGTGGCTGCCGAACGCGAAAGCAAAATCGCTGAAATGCGAGTGGTTGGGGATAAAATCGCGGATTTAGATCGTCAATTAGCTGAATTAGAAGATCGGCAGCGCTTGGCGATGTTTGAAATTCGCAATTTGCTGCATTCTGATGTTCCCAATGGGCCAGATGAAAGCGCTAATGTGGTTATCGCGCAGGAAGGTGAGCCAAAAACGTATGATTTCCCGCTTAAACCGCATTGGGAACTCGGTGAATCTTTAGATATTATTGATTTTGAGCGTGGGGTCAAGCTTTCTGGCTCCCGTTTCTATGTTCTCAAAGGTTTGGGCGCAAAATTGCAACGGGCGCTGATTCAATGGCTGCTTGACCTCCATATCAAACAAGGCTACCACGAAGTTTATACCCCTTTCATCGTCAAAGAGCAATGTATGTGGGGTTCTGGGCAATTACCTAAGTTTCGAGATAATCTTTATCGAGATGAAGACGCAGGTTTTTGGCTTGTCCCCACGGCTGAAGTACCAATTACAAATCTTTATGCCGATGAGATTCTGGATTTTGCTCAATTGCCAATCCGTCATTGTGCTTATACACCCTGTTTTCGGCGCGAGCAAATGAGTGCTGGCCGGGATGTACGGGGGATTAAACGAGGGCATCAGTTTGATAAAGTCGAAATGTACATGTTTGTTACCCCAGAAAACAGCTCTCAGGAGCTAGAAAAGCTCCGCGCTGATGCTGAAGAAACTTGTCGCGCTTTAGCGATTCCTTTTCGTACAAAAATCCTTTGCGCGGGAGATACGGGTTTCGCTTCTACGAAAACCTACGACCTTGAATTGTGGGCCCCTGGGCAAAATGAGTGGTTAGAAGTTAGCTCGTGTAGCAATGTGGAGGCTTTTCAGGCGCGACGGGCTAACATTCGCTATCGCTCAGGGCCCGAAGCTAAACCGGATTTTGTTCATACTTTGAATGGTTCTGGCTTAGGAATTCCGCGCACAATGATTGCGATTTTAGAAAATTATCAACAAGCTGATGGGAGCATTAGCGTTCCTGTAGTTTTACAACCTTATATGGGTGGAATAGAGGTTATTCGCTAATAGTTGTTACGATTAAAAGCTCGGATGGCTTTTCTACCCTATGAAAATCCTAAGCAATTTGCACCTTTTGCCCATTTGCGTGCAATAAAGCAGTCCTTAACAATAAAGGAGCCTCATAAATGCAACGTTCGCTTCTACGGCTTACGGTTGGGCTTTCTATCCTCACAAGTTTACTTTTTTTGCCTTTGGGAAGCCAGCGGTCTCAGATGTCTGCGCCCGCAGCCGCAAAAGGTTTGGCCGCAGCAATCCCTGGTCAAATCGCTTTCGTCAATAATAGCGATCTTTACACTATAAACGCTGACGGGACAAATCAAATCGCTTTAACCAATGATGCTCAACTGGATACTAACCCTATCTGGTCGCCGAATGGCACACAAATTGCTTTTACCTCTAATCGGGATGGCAATGAAGAGCTTTATATGATGGATGCAAATGGGGCAAATCAGGTAAATTTAACAAATAGCCCCAGTTGGGATGGTGATCTTGCTTGGTCACCGAATGGGAGTCAAGTTGCTTTTGCTTCTGAACGCAATGGCAAAAGCGATATTTACGTGATTCACCCCGATGGCTCAGGTTTAATTGCTTTGACCAGCAGTCGAGGGTGGGGCGAACGCTATCCAACCTGGTCGCCCGATGGCGCAAAAATTGCTTTCGTCAGTGACCGCGAAGACATCTTTAATAACAATATCTATCTGATGGATAGCGACGGTTCGGGCTTGAAAAACCTCACAAACAGTAGTAAGCAAGGCGAATATTTCAAATTTCCGACCTGGTCGCCCGATGGTAAAGCGATTGCTTTCATCTTGGAGAAGGATGGTCAAGGGAATGGTAATGTTTGTATAATGCAAGCTGATGGTTCAAGACGAATCAACCTGACGCAAGGCCCTGCAACATATACCGCCCCAAAATGGTCACCCGATAGTAAGAAATTAGTTTTCGCTTCTTACGATAGTCATAAACGTAAAGGTACGATTCAGACTATCAATGCTGATGGTTCTAAACCGAAACAATTGACAGATGGGAACAGTGGAGATACATATCCCGCTTGGTCTGCTGATGGAAAGTATATTTCTTTCGCTCGCAATACAGGTTTGGATACTTATGATCTCTATGTAACGAAATATGATAGTACCAAAGCAACGCGGCTGACGAGCGGCTCGATCTCGGCTTGGGCCCCAAAAAATGCGCCGCCGCCCCCACAACCTACTGCCACCTCCACGCCGTTGCCTGCGGGCCGCCGCACGCCTACGCCGATTCCGCCTTCGCTCACCGACTTGATTGTCTTCGATTCAGACCGCGATGGAACCTTCAATGACCTCTATTTAATGAATCCCAAAGGTGGCGATCTCATCAAATTGACTAATCATCCTGCCAAAGATTGTTGTGCAAATTGGTCTGCTGATCATCGCAAAATTGTTTTCGTCTCTAATCG
>JFJP01006146.1_pt1 | contig 11196 bp, 13 predicted proteins | sample 431651 | NCBI WGS metagenome assembly JFJP01 (sample SAMN02602958, study PRJNA72255) | Microbial mat metagenome, whole genome shotgun sequencing project. | biome: fresh water; feature: sink hole; material: water; isolation source: purple microbial (photo- and chemosynthetic) mats found in... | reverse complement strand
ACATCAACATGGAGAAGGTAAACAGCGAGATGTAGGAAAAAAAGCGGTTGTAGCCATCATCCTCATCCATATAACCGACGGTATAGATATGAACCGCCAACGACACAAAGGTCACGACAGCCATCATCATGGCGCTGAGTCCATCAATCAAAAACCCAACCTCCATCTTGAGGCCGCCCAACACCATCCAGGTGTAGATAGTTTCATTAAAGCGTGCCCCGTCGACCGTCACACTTTTGAGCACCATCGCCGACAGAGCAAACGACAAAAATACACTGAAGATGGTGATTGAATGCGAAATTCGGCGACCGATCAGGTTGCCACCGAACTTTGTACCCCAAAAACCGGCCACCACCGATCCAGCCAATGGAGCCAGCGCAATGGTCAACAATGTCGAAACTGAAAGAGTTTGACTCATGGTGCTTAACCCTTAAGCGAGTCGAGTTCATCGACATTGATATTTGAACGGGTGCGGAACAGCAGCACCAGAATCGCCAGACCAATGGCCGCCTCGGCTGCTGCCACGGTGAGGATAAAGAAAACAAAAATCTGTCCGTCCATGTTCCCCAGGTAGTGTGAGAAGGCAACAAAGTTAGTGTTCACTGCCAGCAACATCAATTCGAGTGCCATCATCAGCACAATGAGGTTTTTGCGATTCAGGAATATCCCGATCACCGAGAGCGCGAACAACATGGCACCCAAAGATAAAAAATGGCCTAAAGTCAGCGTCATGGTTTGTTCTCCCTCACCGGGTCGTTGCCAGTCGTTGCACCCAGCGCCGGCCTGGTGGGCGCGTATTTGGCTAACGTCATGCGGTCCTTTGACTTGACACGCACCTGATCTGCGGCATCGATAGACTTGGTATCTTTTCTGTGACGCAAAGTCAGCGCAATGGCGGCAATCATCGCCACCAACAACAAGGCAGCGGCGACCTCCAGCGGATAGAGGTACTCGGTGTAGAGCAACTTACCCAGTTCGCGAGTATTGGAATATTGCCCACCTCCCGGGCTGGCAAGTGCAACCACCGGTATTGCCTCGTTGGTCTGAAATCCGCCGAGCAGCACAGCGGACATTTCCAAAATAATAACAACGCCAACGAGCGCTGCCAACGGGAAGTGCTTCCAGAAATCGACACGCGCACCCTCCACGTTGATGTCAAGCATCATCACAACAAAAAGAAACAATACCATCACCGCACCCACATAAACCAACACCAGGGTGATCGACAGAAACTCGGCCTTGAGCAGCATCCAGATCATGGCTGCCTGAAAAAACGACAATACCAGAAACAGCACAGCATGCACCGGGTTTCGGGCCGTGATGACACGGAAGGCGGCGAACAGCAGCACTGCCGAAAAAACATAAAACAAACCAGTCTTGACATCCATAGTCAGCGCATCTTTCGTAGGGGGTCAGCGGTATTTGGCATCGGCTGCCTTATTGGCAGCGATTTCCTGCTCATAGCGGTCACCAACGGCCAGCAGCATTTCTTTGGTGAAATACAAATCGCCGCGCTTTTCGCCGTGGTATTCCAGAATATGCGTCTCGACAATCGAGTCCACTGGACAGCTTTCTTCGCAGAAGCCACAAAAAATACATTTGGTCAAATCGATGTCATAGCGACTGGTGCGGCGGGAGCCATCGGCCCTTACCTCCGACTCAATGGTGATCGCCATCGCCGGGCAAACGGCTTCACACAATTTGCAAGCAATGCAGCGCTCCTCACCATTCTCATAGCGGCGCAAGGCATGCAGGCCGCGAAAACGTGGCGACAACGGTGTTTTTTCTTCAGGATACTCCTGAGTGATCTTGGGCCTGAAGGTATATTTGCCGGTCAACACCAAGCCTTTGATAAATTCAGCCAGCAGGAAACTGGACAGAAAATCTTTCAGACTGAAAGGCGGCTCAACTGCGGGCGCACTGGCGCTTGATATTTGGGTAGTCATGGGGCCGTTCTACTTATTTCCAGATATTCCACGGAGTCTGCATCCATACCGCCACAACCACCAGCCAGACCAGTGTGACCGGGATGAAAATCTTCCACCCCAAACGCATGATCTGGTCGTAACGATAGCGTGGGAATGTGGCACGCACCCAGATAAAAAGGGTCACGATGACAAAAGTCTTGATGCCAAGCCAGATCCATCCCGGAATCCAGTCAAGTGCAGCGACAGGCGACAACCATCCTCCCAGAAACAAGACGCTGGTCAGAATCGACACCAGCCACATGTTCGCGTATTCGGCCAGATAAAACATGGCGTAAGACATGCCTGAGTACTCGACCATGTGACCTGCAACAATTTCTGACTCACCCTCCACCACGTCAAATGGATGTCGATTAGTTTCGGCCAGACCCGACACAAAATACACAACAAATATGGGCAGCAACGGTAGCCAATTCCAGGAGAGGAAATTCAGCCCCATTGCGGCAAACTGACCTTTGCTCTGGCCAATGACAATTTCAGTCATGTTCATGCTGGCAGAAACCATCAGCACAATAACAATGCAAAAACCCATGGCCAATTCGTAGCTCACCATTTGCGCCGATGCACGCAGGGCACCCAAAAACGGATACTTGGAGTTGGAAGACCATCCGGCAATCACCACCCCATAGACCTCCATCGAGGCGATGGCCATCACAAACAGCAACCCCGCATTGATGTTGGCCAACGCGACATCCGGGCCGAACGGCACCACTGCCCAGGCCGCCAGTGAAGGTGCAATGGTCAACACAGGACCGAGAAAAAACAAACCCTTGCTGGCAGCGGCAGGTGTCAGAATTTCCTTGGCCAGGAGTTTCATAGCATCAGCAATGGGTTGCAGCAAGCCCATGGGACCCACCCGATTTGGACCAATGCGGATCTGCATCCAGCTGATGAGCTTGCGCTCCCACAACGTCAGGTACGCCACCGCACCCATCAGCGGTGCCACCACCACCACAATCTTGATCAGTGCCCATAAGACGGGCCACACCACATCAGTCCACCAGGTCGCAGCGATCAGCCCGGCACCCATGTTAAAGATCGCATCAATCATGCAGCCACCTCCGCAACCGGGTTTTGAGTTCTGGCGTCTGCTGTCGATTGCAAGCTACTGGCACGCCGGACCATCCCGTCGAGTGCGTAGATGCCTGCAACCACAGGCCAACCATCCCTGGGAGCCATATCAGCCACAACAGTTGTTGCATTGCTGAGAAGTTCGGAACGAACCCACCCCTTGTCGATGCCCTGGATGCTCTGCAGCACCTCTTCTGAAGAAGCGAAGTTGAAGTCTGGCAAGCCAAGCAAATTGGCCAACACGCGAATCACTTTCCAGGCGGGACGTGTCTCGCCAAGCGGCCTGACGACCGCATGGAAACTCTGTGCGCGACCTTCGGCATTGACAAAGGTGCCAGAGGTTTCGGTGTATGGCGCAACGGGCAGCAGTACATCACTGATCGTCATGTTGGCTTTGAACGGACTCAAGGTAATCACCATGTCTGCCTTGGACAAAGTACTGGTTGCCTCCTTGCCTGCAGCACTGTCAAACTCAGGTTCGACACCCAGCAACAGCACCGCTTTCAAGCGACCGTCAAGCATCTGCGCTGCACTCAACCCGCCCGTCGCAGTAGGTAACGCCTTTGCCAACTGGGCACCGACAGTGTTAGCTGCCTCCGTCAGATAGCCAACTGTGGCACCGGTTTGTGTGGCAATCCAGTTGGCCAATGACAGCAAACCACTGGCGTTCACATGGTGCGCGGCAGCGTTACCCAACAATACAGCCTTGTGGGTATCAGCGCTTAACAGCGAGGCAGCAATCGCCTGGGCTGACGCGTCAGGCACGGCAGCAACCGGTGCAGCGATGCCTTTGACCTGGGCAACTGCAGCTGCAATATTGGCCAACAACTGCACCCAGTTCGAAGGCGCACCGACCAGGCTGTTAGTCACTGGCATCGCCCAATCAAGCTGCGCGGCTACCAAGGCATTGACCTTGCATCCCCTGCGCGCCGCCTGACGGATGCGCTGGGCAAACAACGGATGGTCTTTGCGCAGATTGGAGCCGATCACCAGTACGCTGCGCAACTCTGAAAGTGAAGCAATGGATCGGCCCAGATAGCGAATGCCCTCGATCGCCGGAAACTCGGCATTGCGTAGTCGGTAGTCGATGTTGGGGCTGCCCAAGCCCTGCATGAGCTTGGCGGTCAACTGCAATTCTTCAAGCGTGCTGTGCGGACTGACCAATGCACCAAGACTGCCAGCGCCATGCTCCACTGAGATTTGCTTGACGCCATTGGCCACATATTCAAGCGCCGTCTGCCAATCCACCGTATTCCAGACACCGCCTTGCTTGATCATCGGCGAAGTCAATCGCTCGCCACAGTTCAACGCTTCATACGAAAACCGATCACGATCAGCAATCCAGCACTCATTGATGGCCTCGTTTTCAAAAGGAACAACACGCATGACCCGATTGCTTTTAACTTGCACAACGAGGTTGGCACCGGTGGAGTCATGCGGGCTGATGGATTTTCGACGCGATAGCTCCCAAGTGCGGGCGCTGTACCGGAAAGGCTTGCTGGTCAGTGCGCCAACCGGGCAGATGTCGATCATGTTGCCAGAAAGCTCCGAATCAATCGTGCGCCCAACATAGGTTTCGATTTCGCAATGCTCACCGCGGTGGGACATACCAAGCTCCATGTCGCCAGCAATTTCCTGACCGAAGCGGACACAGCGCGTGCAATGAATGCATCGGCTCATTTCCTGCATCGAAATCAGCGGGCCAACGTCCTTGACGTGAACCACGCGCTTTTCTTCTTCATAACGCGAATTCGATGTGCCATAACCTACCGCCAAATCCTGCAACAGGCACTCACCGCCCTGATCGCAAATCGGGCAGTCAAGCGGGTGGTTGATCAGCAGGAACTCCATCACCGACTGCTGTGCCTTGATGGCTTTGTCGCTCTTGGTGCGCACCACCATGCCCTGAGTCACCGCAGTAGCGCAGGCAGGCATGGGTTTGGGCATTTTTTCAATGTCAACCAGACACATGCGGCAACTTGCAGCAATGCTGAGCTTTTTGTGGTAGCAGAAGTGCGGAATGTAAGTGCCCGCCTTCTCGGCCGCATGCATCACCATGCTGCCTTCAGCGATATCTACTTTTTTGCCGTCGAGTTCAATTTCAATCATCTGGAGACTCGCTCAAACATAAGCCGGGACCATGCAGGTCTTGTGGGCCACGTGGTATTCAAATTCAGGCATGAAATGCTTGAGCATGGCGCGCACCGGCATGGCGGCGGCATCGCCCAGGGCACAGATCGTGCGGCCCTGAATATTTTCTGCCACCGAATTCAATAACTCCATGTCAGACGGCTTACCGTGACCGTTTTCGATGCGGTCCACCACACGCCACAACCACCCGGTGCCTTCGCGGCAAGGCGTGCACTGGCCGCAGGACTCGTGCATGTAAAAGTAGCTCAGGCGCTGCAGGCTTTTGACCATGCAGCGGGAGTCGTCCATGACGATGACCGCGCCCGAACCCAGCATCGAACCCGCCTTGGCGATGGAGTCATAGTCCAGGGTGCAATCCATCATTAGATCAGCCGGCAGCACGGGAGACGACGAACCGCCGGGAATGACCGCCTTCAACTTGCGACCGGTTCGCACACCGCCCGCGAGTTCCAGTAATGTGGCAAACGGCGTACCCATTGGGACTTCATAGTTGCCAGGTAACTCGACATCGCCGCTGACTGAATAGATCTTGGTGCCACCGTTGTTAGGTTTGCCACACGCCAAATACGCTGCACCGCCATTGCGGATGATCCAGGGTACCGCAGCAAAGGTTTCGGTGTTGTTGATGGTCGTTGGTTTGCCATACAAGCCAAAGCTTGCCGGGAATGGCGGTTTGAAGCGTGGTTGGCCTTTTTTTCCTTCCAGGGACTCCAGCAGACCGGTTTCTTCGCCGCAAATATAGGCGCCAAAGCCATGTGCTGCATGCAATTGAAAGCTGAACCCACTGCCAAGGATGTTGTCGCCCAGCAAGCCAGCCACACGCGCTTCGTTCAGGGCATCGTCAAAACGCTCGTAAGTCTGAAAAATTTCGCCATGAATATAGTTGTAGCCCACCGAGATGCCCATGGCGTAAGCGGCGATGATCATGCCCTCAATCACTATGTGCGGATTGAACTGCATGATTTCGCGGTCTTTGCAGGTGCCTGGCTCACCCTCGTCTGAATTGCAAACCAGGTATTTTTGACCTGGGAATTGGCGTGGCATAAAGCTCCACTTGAGCCCAGTCGGAAAACCCGCGCCCCCACGTCCGCGCAAACCGGACTCCTTGACGGTGGCAATCACCTGATCTTGCGTCAGACCCGAGCCACCATCGAGTCCCAATACTTTCTTCAAAGCTTGATAACCGCCACGCGCCACATAATCTTTCAGATGCCAGTTGGCACCATCCAGGCCATCGAGAATCTGCGGACTGAGGTGACGGTTATGAAAACAGGTTTGCACACCCGTGGCCTGAAACTGGGCTAGCAATTGCGCCGCTTTCATGGCTTCACCTCGGCGGAGCGCAAACCATCAACCAACTGATCCAACTTCTCATCGCTCATGAAACTGCACATGGTAGTGTCGTTCACCAACAACACCGGAGAATCGGCGCAAGCCCCGAGGCACTCACACTGCTGCAGCGTAAAAAGCCCGTCTGACGTGGTCTGGTTGACATCGACGCCCAACTTGTTCTTCAGGTGCGCCAGCGCTCTGGCACCGTCACGCAACTGGCACGGCAGGTTGGTGCAAACATTGAGTTTGTATTTACCCACCGGCTTCTGGTTGTACATGTTGTAAAAGCTGGTCACCTCATGGACCGCCATCGGCGCCATGCCCAGATAATCGGCAACCAGTTGCTCGCTCTCAGCGCTAACAAAACCCAGCTCCTGCTGCACGATGCGCAAACAAGCCATGACAGCCGACTGACGCTGATCTGCCGGGTATTTGGCGACCTCGACAGCAAAACGATCTAGAGATTTTTCGGAAATCATCGGTCAACTTCCCCAAACACAATGTCCATGGTGCCAATGATGGCCACCGCATCCGCAATCATGTGGCCCTTGCCCATTTCGTTGAGTGCAGCCAAATGCACGAATGCCGGTGGACGAATTTTCATCCGGTAAGGCTTATTGGCCCCGTCGCTGATCAGGTAAATGCCAAACTCACCCTTAGGATGCTCAATGGCAGCGTAGGCCTCGCCCTCGGGAATGCAGAAACCTTCAGTGAACAGCTTGAAGTGATGAATCAGCTCTTCCATGTTGGTTTTCATGGACTCACGATCAGGCGGCGCAATCTTGTGGTTATCTGTAATGACCGGGCCAGGGTTGGCACGTAGCCAATCAACACACTGTTTCATGATGCGGTTGGACTGGCGCAACTCTTCCATGCGCACCAGGTAACGGTCATAGCTGTCACCCGTCTTGCCGACTGGCACGTCGAAGTCGATCTGGTCATAGGCATCGTAGGGCTGCTGCTTGCGCAGGTCCCAAGCGATGCCTGAGCCGCGCAACATCGGCCCGGTAAAACCCAGGTTCAGTGCACGCTCGGGTGTCACCACGCCAATGCCCACGGTACGCTGCTTCCAGATGCGGTTGTCGGTCAACAGCGTGTGGTATTCCTCAAGATAGGTGGGAAAGCGCTGCGTGAAATCATCAATGAAGTCAAGCAGGGTGCCGTTACGGTTGTGGTTACGTTGCTCAATCGCCTTGGCGCTACGCACTTTGTTGGGCTGATGCTTGGGCATGCTGTCGGGCAGATCACGATAAACGCCGCCCGGACGGAAATAGGCCGCGTGCATCCGGGCGCCACTGACCGCTTCGTACATGTCAAACAGGTCTTCGCGCTCGCGGAAAGCGTACAACATGACCGTCATGGCACCGCAGTCGAGGGCATGCGCGCCGATCCACAACAAATGGTTAAGCATCCGGGTGATTTCGGAAAACATCACGCGGATGTATTTTGCGCGAATCGGCACCTCAAGATCGAGCATCTTCTCGATGGCCAGACAGTAGGCGTTCTCGTTGCACATCATGGACATATAGTCCAGCCGGTCCATGTACGGCAGCGTCTGGATATAGGTCTTGCTCTCTGCCAGCTTTTCGGTGGCACGGTGCAACAAGCCAATATGCGGATCGGCACGCTGGATGACCTCGCCGTCGAGCTCCAGCACCAGTCGCAACACACCGTGCGCCGCAGGGTGTTGAGGTCCAAAATTGAGGGTGTAGTTCTTGATTTCAGCCATAACTCAGCTAGCCTGATGCAGGCCCCCATAGTTTTCTTCGCGGATGATGCGGGGGGTTATTTCACGCGGTTCGATCGTGATCGGCTGATAGACAACACGTTTCTGTTCGGCGTCGTAGCGCATTTCGACATGTCCACTCAATGGGAAGTCTTTGCGAAACGGATGCCCGATAAAACCATAGTCGGTCAGGATTCGGCGCAAGTCGTCGTGGCCTTCGAAAATGATGCCATACAAATCAAACGCCTCACGCTCAAACCAGTTGGCCGCACTCCAGACATCACACACGGAGCTGACCACTGGCGACAAATCATCCGGCGCAAACACCTTGAGCCGCACACGCTGGTTCAGGCTGACCGACAGCAAATGCAGCACCACACAAAAGCGGGGGCCATCGGTACCCTGCTCTTTGTAAGTGGAATAATCAACACCGCACAAATCGACCATTTGCTCAAAACGGCAGTCCAGGTGGTCGCGCAAAATCTTCGCCGCCTGCAAGTAGTCGGCAGCGGCGACTTCAATGGTGAGTTCCTCAAGGCGTACCACACTGCTTTTTATCAACGTGCCCAAAGCCGCATCAACCTGCGCCTTCAGCGTATGGGGGTTTACTGCATACAAGCTCATCTTCGTCCCTTCAGGCGCGCGCAATGGTTTGCGTGCGGCGGATTTTGCTTTGCAACTGGATGATGCCGTACAACAGCGCCTCAGCGGTCGGTGGGCAACCCGGCACATAAACATCAACCGGCACGATACGGTCACAACCGCGAACTACGGAATAGCTGTAGTGGTAATAACCACCACCGTTGGCACACGAGCCCATGGAAATAACCCAGCGCGGCTCGCTCATCTGGTCATAAACCTTGCGAAAAGCTGGTGCCATCTTGTTGCACAACGTGCCCGCCACAATGATCAGGTCGGATTGGCGTGGACTGGCGCGAAACACCTCGGCACCAAAACGGCTGATGTCATACCGTGCAGTAGCGGCATGCATCATTTCGACAGCACAGCACGCCAAGCCAAACGTCATGGGCCACAACGACCCAGTCTTGGCCCAATTCATCACCGAGTCGTAACTGGTAGTGACAAAACTTTCCTTGAATACGCCTTCAATCATGCCGTGTGCCTCTCACTCCCAGTCAAGGGCGCCTTTTTTCCACATGTAAATAAAGCCCAGAACCAGAATGACCAGGAAAATCATGACTTCAAAGAAGCCGACCAAGCCGACATCTTTCAGCGCCACCGCCCAGGGCACCAGAAATGCGATTTCAAGGTCAAACAGAATGAACAAAATGGCAATCAGGTAATAGCGCACATCAAATTTCATGCGCGCGTCTTCAAACGCTTCAAAGCCACATTCGTATGGGGAGTTTTTTGCAGGGTCTGGGCGATTGGGCCCGAGCACATAGCCAATCACTTGCGGGATGATGCCTACTGCGATGCCTACCAGGATAAACAGCAGGACTGGCAAATATTGATCAAGGTTCAACTTGGTGCCGTCGGCGAGACTCGAACTCGCACAGCTTTCGCCACTACCACCTCAAGATAGCGTGTCTACCAATTTCACCACGACGGCTTGTCTGACAATCCGAACCGCTTGACGTTTTGCTCGCCTTTCAGCTGTTCAGATGCACAAGAGTTTACTCTGAAAAACCCACTGTTCCCTTACGCAACTCGAGGACTTCCAACGCAATTATTTGGCCGGAATCTGCGCTGCGCCCGATGCTGGAACCACAGCAGGCACAACGGCGGGCACAGGCGTTGGTGCCACCAGCGCCGCGTTTTCAAGCACGCTGCCCGAACTCGTGGCAGCCGGGCGCACCGAGCCGAAATACGCCAACAGCAGTGTGCTGACAAAGAAAACGGTTGCCAACACTGCCGTGGTGCGCGACAAAAAATTGGCGCTGCCACTGGCCCCAAACAGGCTGCCAGAGCCACCGCTGCCAAAGGCCGCACCCATGTCAGCCCCCTTGCCGTGCTGCACCAAAATCAAACCGACCATGGTGAGCGCTGACAGCATCTGTACGGCCAGCAAAATCGTTGAAATCACACCCATCAAATACTCCTGAAATTACAGCTATCAACGCTTGTTCATCAAGCGCAAGCAGCAATAATCGTTAAAAAATCCTGTGGCTTCAAGGCAGCGCCTCCGATCAGGCCGCCATCAATATCGGGTTGTGCCAGCAGCGAAGCTGCGTTGGCAGCATTCATGCTGCCACCATAGAGCAACTTGATGCGGTCAGAGTGCTCGGTGGCGGCGTGTAACTGTGCGCGCAGCACAGCATGCACCTGTTGCGCCTGTTCAGGAGAAGCTGTTTTGCCGGTGCCAATCGCCCACACCGGCTCATAAGCCACAACGATTTCACTGATGCAGTGGCCATTGGTGTGGATGACGGCAGCGAGTTGGCGCTTGACCACCTCGTCGGTTTTACCCGCCTCGCGCTCGGCCAGCGTTTCGCCAACACAGACGATTGGCGTGATGCCGCAACCCAATGCCCGCTGTGCCTTGAGCGCCACCACTTCATCGGTTTCTCCGTGGTACTGGCGACGCTCAGAATGACCCACGATGGCGTAACGCACACCAAACTCTTTGAGCATAGCCCCCGAAATTTCACCGGTATAAGCCCCGACCTCTTGCGTCGAGATATCCTGCGAAGCCAGGTCAATGGCGGTACCTGCCAGCAGCGCCTGGCACTGGGCCAAGTACACCGCCGGAACGCCCACCGCCACCTGACACGCCGGTTGGCCCAAGCCAGCCAGAATGTCTTTGAGAAGCTTTTCATTGGCAGCCAGGCTGCCGTTCATCTTCCAGTTACCTGCAATCAATTTTTTCATCATGGTTTACCCCAAGTCAAAACAATTTTTCCCACGTGCTGGCTCGACTCCATCAAGGTGTGTGCCTGCACCACATCGGTTGCCGCAAAAGTGCGGTAA
>JFJP01032871.1_pt1 | contig 11197 bp, 8 predicted proteins | sample 431651 | NCBI WGS metagenome assembly JFJP01 (sample SAMN02602958, study PRJNA72255) | Microbial mat metagenome, whole genome shotgun sequencing project. | biome: fresh water; feature: sink hole; material: water; isolation source: purple microbial (photo- and chemosynthetic) mats found in... | reverse complement strand
TTTCAGGATGAAGTTGTCGTTGTTTGGCTAATGTCGGGCATTTCTGGGTGTGAACTAAAATCCCTTTTCCCGCGCTAATAAAACCCATAATCGGGTCTTGAGGAATCGGTTGGCAACACTTCGCAAAGTGCAGCACCATGCCTTCTGTGCCGCGAATCGCAAGCGGTTTGGTGGATTCCTCACAAGAAGGTGCAAGCGGTTTCAACTCCAATTGCTGCGCGACTAAAAACGCCAAATGATCGCCCAATCCAATGTCCACCAACAAATCCTCGCGCGTTAAATCAAAGGTTTTCCCAAATCGATTCAATTCGTGATCTAATAAACGATGCCCTAAAACAATTGCTTGTTCTCGGTTGAGTTTTTTGAGGAATTTTAAAATGTGGCTACGTGCGCGTCCCGTCACGGCAAAATTCAACCATTCGGGACACGGCGTTGCTTCTGGATTAGTAATTAATTCAACACGTTGTCCGCTTTCTAAAATGGTATTTAAAGAATTTACGTCATTGCCGTCGATTTTCGCATTCACCAAATGATCGCCCAAATCACTGTGCAACGCATACGCAAAATCCACGATTGTCGCGCCTTTTGGCAAAGTAAAGATTTCGTGTTTCGACGTAAAAATGCAAATTTCGTTGGGTTGTAAATCGGCTTTGATGTGTTCAAAAAAATCTAAAGAATTCGACGTATTATTCAATAAAGACAACACGTTACGCACCCATTCATGAGTATTTTTATGAGATTCGCTGACCGTAATTCCAAATTCAGTGAACGCCCACATTTCCCATGTACATATTTGAATATTAATGAATTTAAAATCTTTTGAACCCACGACCGTCGAATGCAAGGCTTGGCTTTGATTGGCGTTGGGAATGGCGATGTGATCTATGATGCTTTGTGCGGTTTTAGGTTGATAAAGTTGATGAATCACTCCCAACGCTCGATAACAATTGTCCGCGTCCTTCACAATAATTCGAAAAGTAACCGAATCTTTAGTATCTTTAAAAGTTTTGCGTAACTCTTTGTATATATTATAATTTTGCTGAGGAATGAATTTAACCGCTGAAATCACATGATGTTTTTCAAGCCATTGATTTAATTGAAGTTCTAATTGTTGAATTGCTTTAGAATGAGATTCATGATATTGCTGCAAATGATGTCGAATTACCCGACTTCTAAAAGGGTAATAGCCGCTAAAACCCAACTCAATCAATTCATCGCGCATTCGCCCCAATCCCAAACGATCGGCAATCGGCGCATAAATATCTAAGGTTTCCCGTGCTTTACGACGACGCGTGCTGACACTCATAAACCATTGCGTGCGCATATTGTGCAGTCGATCCGCTAACTTGATGATAATCACCCGAATATCTCGCGTTACCGCCAACATCATTTTATGAAAACTTGCGGCGGCGACTTCTTTTTTGGATGTTGTTTTTTCAGTTTTCGATTTGTCGTTCAAGTTGTGTAATTTACTCACCCCGTCGACCATTTCCGCAACGGCTTTTCCAAACTCTTGATTTAAATAATCTTTTTCATAGTCAGTATCTTCAATCACGTCATGTAATAATGCCGCCATGATCGTTTCGCAATCGAGGTGCATTTGCGCCAAAATAGTCGCGACCGCAATCGGATGAATAATATAAGGTTCTCCGCTTTTACGACGCTGATGTCGATGCGCTTGTTCGCTTAATTTGAATGCCAGCACCACGCGGTTGATTTCTGGCGCAGACAAATAGGTTTTAATCTGCGCGACCAACTCACGGATTAAAACCAACGACTCATCATGTTCAAAACAATGATCAACGTCCATTTGTTAGATGTCTTGTTTTTTAATAAATTCAATCGACACCGCGCCCGTTGCAATTTCTCGCAACGCCAACACGGTGGGCTTATCTTTTTCTTCTGGCAGATGGGATTTCGCACCCAACGCCAATTGGCGCGCCCGTTTTGTGCCCAACAGCACCAAATTAAAGCGGTTATCCACAGGGATCAAACAATCTTCAACACTTACTCGCGTAGCCATCATAACTCCATTTTTATAAGACAAAAAAACCACAAACACCCGTCAAGTGTACCTACATACAACAATTTTTGACAAGTCTTTTTTTGCACTGCAAAAATTAACCTCGTTCCCATGCCCGAACACAGAAACGAGGGTTTCTCAAAAAAAATTAAATCAAATTTTCAACGCGAATGCGGGTTAATTTGCCGATGATTTCGGGAAGATTTTCGATCCGTTTAATCGCCAGATTCATTTGTTGTTCTTGAACACGATGCGTTAGGATTGCAATGGTGTTTTGTTTCGCATTTTCTATCATGGGAGGTTTTTGAGAAACCGCGTCGATACTAATCCCCGCTTCACTCAAAATCGTGGCAATTCTTGCTAAAACTCCCATCTGATCATTTGCTTTCATGCGCAAATAAAATCCGGTTTCAATTTCCTCAATACGGAGAAACTTACTTCTTTGATGAATTGCATCGGGTTGAAATGCCAAATGCGGCACACGGTTCTCTGGATCAACGGTTAAACTTCTCACCACGTCCACCAAATCAGACACCACCGAACTCGCGGTCGGTTCAGAACCCGCGCCCGCGCCATAAAACAACGTCGAACCCACCGCGTCGCCATTCACCACCACCGCGTTCATCACGCCATTGACATTTGCGATTAAACGTGATTGCGGAATTAAAGTTGGATGAACACGAAGTTCGACCCCTTTATTTGTACAACGTGCAAACCCTAAATGTTTGATTCGATAGCCAAATTGTTCTGCATATTGAACGTCTTCACGGTCGATTTTGGTGATGCCTTCAGTGTACGCCGCGTCGAAATTCAACGGCACACCAAACGCAATCGCCGTCAAAATAGTTAATTTGTGAGCCGCATCAATGCCTTCCACGTCAAAAGTCGGATCGGCTTCCGCATAACCCAACGCTTGGGCTTCTTTTAATACATCATTGAATTCACGACCTTTTTCACGCATTTCCGTTAAAATAAAATTAGTCGTGCCGTTAATGATCCCCGCTAACCAATTGATTCGATTACCACTTAATCCTTCACGAATCGCTTTGATGATCGGAATCCCACCCGCGACCGCTGCTTCGAATGCAACGATAACCCCTTGTTTTTGGGCTTCTTCGAAGATTTCATTGCCGTGCAACGCGATTAAGGCTTTGTTGGCGGTGACAACGTGTTTGCCGTTCGCAATCGCTTTCAAAACGAGTTCGCGCGCCCGCGTTGTGCCGCCGATTAATTCCACCACAATTTCAACGTCGGGATTGTTCACGACATCCATCGGTCGTTCTGATAAAACAATCCCAGTCGTGCTACACAAGCGTTTTTTGCTTAAATCTCGCACCGATGCGTGGGTGACTTTGATGCCGCGTCCCGCACGTCGAGCGATTTCTGAGGCGTTGCGTTGCAATACATTTACCACGCCTCCACCGACCGTTCCTAATCCTAAAATTCCGATTTTAACTGGATTCATGTTCTAACCCTTTTTCAATAAGTTTTTGATACCACGAACGGCTTGACGTGTTCTATGGGGATTTTCAATCAACGAGAAACGCACATGATCATCGCCGTACATTCCAAATCCAATGCCCGGAGAAACCGCCACTTTTGCTTCCGCGAGTAATAGTTTGGTAAATTCCAATGATCCCATATTTTGAAACTGTTCTGGGATTTTCGCCCATACAAACATCGTTGCTTTGGGTTTCTCAATGTTCCAACCTGCCGAATTTAAACCATCACATAACACATCGCGGCGTTGTTGATACATTTCACAGATTTCTGAAACGCAGCTTTGATCGCCTTCGAGCGCGGCAATTGCCCCAACTTGAATCGGCGTAAATGTTCCATAATCCAAATACGATTTGATCTTCGCCAATGCGCCAATTAACGTTTTATTTCCTACCATAAAACCAACCCGCCAACCCGGCATATTGTAACTTTTAGAAAGCGTGAAACTTTCTACTGCAACGTCTTTTGCGCCTTCTATTTGTAAAATCGACGGTGCAACATACCCATCAAATACCAAATCCGCATACGCTAAATCGTGAATCACCCAAATGCCATATTCTTTTGCAATTGCAACCACTTTCTCAAAAAAATCTAATTCAACGCATTGGGTCGTGGGATTTGCCGGAAAACTAATCACCAACATTTTAGGTTTAGGCCACGATTCTTTAATTGCTTTGACGAGTTCCTCAAAAAAATCCACGTTTGGCGTTAAAGGAACGTGACGCACATCCGCGCCCGCAATAATAAATCCATACGGATGAATGGGATACGCGGGATTGGGCACTAAAACCACATCGCCAGGTCCCGTCGTCGCCAATGCCAAATGCGATAAACCCTCTTTTGAGCCGATGGTATTAATTATTTCAGTTTCTGCATCTAAATCAACGTTATAGCGCGTTTTATACCAATTTGCCATTGCACGACGCAAACGCGGCACACCTTTCGAATTTGAATATCGATGAGTGGTGGGTTTGCGAGCAGTTTCGACAAGTTTTTCAATGATATGCGACGGCGCGGGTTGATCGGGATTGCCCATTCCGAAATCGATAATATCTTCGCCGCGAGCGCGTGCTTCAGCGGTTAAAGTCTTCACAATCGCAAACACATACGGCGGCAAGCGATTGATGCGGGGAAAATCTGTATTCATAAAAGTCCTTTAAAATGCAAGTCGAACTTGCCAAATAAAACCTTGTATTATTCACAATTACGAGCCGTTTGTCAGTCACTTTCAGGAAAAAAGCAATTTAAACAAACAGTTGAAGAAAAGAGTTGATTTTTATAACTTAGTGGAAAGAAGAAAGGAAAGAAGACTAATTAGAATGCTTAAAGACTAAGAAAGATTATTATTTAATTTATGTCATTTAAACACTTGTTAAGTTTTAAATATACAAAAACTACTTATTAAAATATTTTCTAATTCGTTCAGGAATTCTTTTATCCCATTCCTCTAAATTTACATGAAAACCATGCCATTGTTTTTGAGGATTATCACCTTCATAAAAAAATTCAATAAAAGTCTTATGTTTTTCATCAAAATTAAAAAGTCTATTTTCTTTTTCTATAAAATCAGGAATTGCAGTATTCAAAAGTGTCTGTGCATCACTCCTATTACAAAGTAATACAGACTCGCCTTTCCAGTTTTCTTTTCCATTTTCACCATGTTTGGGTGATAAATTAAAAATTCGCAGCTTTAATTTTTGTACCCAAGTAAGCAATTCATTTTTATTTTTAATAATATCAAAGTTTATTTTCTCAAATTCAGTTGCAGATTTTACAAGCAAGAGTGTATTGCTTCCAGTATACGAAAATGAAATTAAAGCAGTATTTGTAAAACGAGAAATCATAGAAACTGCGTTATTTCTTATAGGATGTAACGAAGTATTTTCTGTAGCAAAACAAACTTGAAAGCAATAGTTATTATATGAATTCTTTTTTACCGATGATTTTAACAAGTTCCTCAAGTGAGTATTATGCGAGTGATTCAACTCTTTATTCCAATCATCTTCTAAGAAATATGATCTAATTTCAGTAATTTGTTCCTCGCTAAAAAAAACAGTTGCTTTGTGCTGATAAGCAATTGTAACGATTTTGTAAAGGTCACTAAGATAGTTAGGGTTATCTATATATTGTTCACAGTCCAAATCCACATAGAAATACAAGTCCTTGTACATATTAAAATCCCATTAAAAATTCATAGTCAATGGTAAGTTGATCAAAAAATCCTTTTGGTGTGTAGCGAATTCGTCCTCCTTCTTCAATATTTATTTTTGTTATTTTTGTTTGATCCATTTCATCTTTATGAAAATAATTAATAGTTACATCGTCTTTTTGAATGCCTCCTTTATTTTCTTCAAATTTTTTGCATTGAACTAAAAGACCATTTAAAATGTGATCGCTATGGGATTCAATGAAGATTTGTACGCCAGTATTTGCAACTTTAACGAGAAATTCAACTAATGCAGATTGAGCTTTAGGATGTAAATGAATTTCTGGGTTTTCAATAATAATTTTTTCATCAGGTTTTGCAATTAAGCCCGTTACAATAATCGGTAAAATACTGCTATAACCAAATCCTACATTGCTAGGTCTAAAACCGCCAATAAGTAACTCCAAAAGGTTAGCTTTTAGCGGCTTAACTTCTAAACTAAGCGGAGCTAAAATGTTACCAAGCCACGCTTCTGTTTGAGTAATTAAAGTTTTTGCATCTTCTCCTAAACAAAGTTCTTCATTAACTAATTCTTGTGCCATTTTATTTAGTAAATTAACCGCGAACTCCCCTTTTGTTCCAACGTGAGCAAAGTCGGATAGGTTGGATTTTAAATATATTTCTTGAGGTCCAATTCTATCTGCTGAAATAAAGTGAATTTTTTCAAAATTTAAGTTATCTTGCTCTTTTTCATCATCAAAACAAAAAAAACCAAACCAAGACAAAGAAAAATCATGATTACTATTTTTTCTTGTTTCTGTATGGTAACTATATTTTTTCGCTTCATCTTTTATTAATGGGTAAGTCTTGTCTTTCTCTATATTGAAATAATGTGGTGCTAATTTTATTAAGCGACATAAATGGGGGGGATTTGAATCATCACCGCTAAGTTCATATAATTCTTTTCCTTTATAATACCAATGATATTTTGTATTGTCTTTTTGAAATCTTGGAAATTCTTCTAGCGGGTTATACTGACTAAGAAGTATTTCTGAAATAAACAAACTCACGTTTTTGTCTTCAGCTTTTAGTTTATAAAAAACTGAATTTTCAGATACACCAAACCGACTTATATTACGAATATTAAATTCAAATAAAATTGGTTCACTTGCCGAAATATTTTTATTTCTTACATCGTCAAAACTGCCTAAATTAACACAACTTCCATTTAAAATTAGTTCTGAAGTATAAGGATTGTGATCAATAGATTGACGCATGATCAATAAAGATTGTAATAAGGTAGATTTTCCTGCTCCATTTGCCCCTGTAAATAAATTAAACTTACTTAAAGGAAATGTAGTTTCTTCTTTGAAACACTTAAAATTAGTTAATTTAATCTGCGTGAGCATTAGTTATATCTCCAAGGATTTCTTGAGCTAAATTAAAGCGGGTTTCTACACGGTTTTTAGTGTTTGTATTCTTTTGTACAGCACCCAAGTATTCATTATTTTTTAATAAATAATCTAAATTACTTTTAATGATTTCTTTATTTCTATATAAAAAACTATCCTCTTGTTTTGAAAAGAAATTCCCTACTGATTCTAAAACAGCAATGCTAATTCTTCCCCTAGTTGTTTTTCCTGCAAGTGGAACACGAAAATTTTTATCTCCGTAAAAATCATAAGTTAATTGCATTACCCTCTTGAAATCTTCTTTTAGTTTTAAAATATCTTGCTCAGTCATTTTATTAATTGTTTTCATGGTATCTTCTAAAAATACACTCATATCACCCTTATAATGTTCTTTATAATCGAATATTCTAAATGCAAGATAACGTAAAACGGCTTCTCTATCTTTCATTCTATCTGGTGATATGCCATTATCAATAGCTTTTCTAAAATATTCTGATTCAGCTAATTCTTTAAGTAAATTTGTTGCGTTCCCTAAAAAGATACAATTACGAACTTCTTGGCGTTCTAATTGCGTTCCTCCAGTATTAATGCGGGTAAATAGATCATAAACTACCCCCATTGGGACTGAAGGTCTTAAAACATACAAAGTTATTTTTTTATCTTCTATTTTCGTCTGATAAGCACCTGACATTTTCGTTAAATCAGAAAAATATTTATCATTAAGCTTTTTTAGGGCTTCTAATCCTGTAAGTGGAAAAGAGTTACTCATAAACTCGTATAAGGCTGTTGTTCGTTGTAATCCATCCACAATAATATATTTCCCCTCTCTTGTTTCGCTAACATAAAATGGAGGCAAAGGAAAGTTTAATATTATCGATTCAATAAATTTACTTTTTTGTTCTAGTTTCCAAACTAACTTACTTCTTTGAAATTCGGGTGTAACAATCAATCTACCATCGTTATATTTACGTATAATTTCAAAAATAGAATGTGGGCTTTCACGAATATCAATGTCTGCTTGAGTTGGATCATAAAGGTAAAGTCCCCCTTTGCCTTCTTCCTCTTCTAAATCCTTAGACGTTTCAATAATATCCTTATCTTCATCCATAGCTTGTATACCTCAATAATTCAAATGCGGTCATTATAGCAAAAGTAAGAGAGCGGGTTGATCGGGATTGCCCATTCCGAAATCGATAATATCTTCGCCACGAGCGCGCGCTTCAGCGGTTAATTTCTTCACAATCGCAAACACATACGGCGGCAAGCGATTGATACGCGGAAAATCTGTATTCATAAAAATCCTTCAAAATGCAAGTCGAACTTGCGAAATAAAACTTTATATTATTCACAATTACGAGCCGTTTGTCAGGCATTTTTGTTGAGTGTTGCTTTTTCAAGTCGATTATAATTAGCTTTTTCACTGCTTCGATTAAGGAAAACAACATGATTAATTATGATAATAAAAACTGGAAGAAACTTTTATTTGGTCTACACGGTTCAATTATTCCGACCATAATGCCAAGATTAATTTTATTAGGAGGGATTGCATCTATTGTTGTTTTAATGAATCGTTTTGTAATAAAAATTGATGTAAATTCAGTGCCTTGGACAATTGTAGGCGTTGCCTTAGGTTTGTTATTAGTGTTTAGAACTAACACCGCTTATGATCGTTATTGGGAAGGACGCAGAATGTGGGGCGGGATTGTTAATTCAAGTTATGCTTTGATTTCAGCGATTTTGGGTTATGTAGGAAATCACGATCCTAAAACGCGAGCAATTCAAGAAAAAATTACGCATTTAATTAGTGCATTACCGATTTTAATTAAACAGAAACTCCGCGATCAACGAGATTTGAAAGAGATTGAAAAATTTATTACATCGGATGAAATGCAACTTCTTGAAAATGCTCAAAATTATCCTATTGCATTGCATGGACTTTTAGTCAAAGAAATTAATAGGGGTTATAAAGAAAATGCCATTACAAAAGAAGCTGGAAATTTAATAAATACTTGCTTAAATGAATATATCAATTGCTTAGGTTCATGCGAACGAATTAAAAACACACCTTTACCAGTTGCTTATGTTTTGCACACCAAACGTTTCTTATATTTGTTTTGCGCAACGATTTCTTTGCCTTTGGTAAATTATTTTAATACATGGAGCATTTTAATTACGATATTTATTTCTTATGCTCTAATTGGCATTGAGGAAATCGGCGTGGAAATTGAAGACCCGTTTGGTGATGATCCTAATGATTTACCCATTGATGAAATCTGTCAAAACATTATTTCTAATGCTCAAAATAGTTTTGAGATTCACGCCGTGAAATTACGTTAATTTATTGAGCAATGATGTTAACCAGATCGCCATCGTTGAGAAAACCTGCGCCGCGAACAATGATGGGATCATTTTCTTTAACGCCTTGTAATATCTCAATAAAATTACCTTGACGACGACCCGTATCGACGGATAATTGTTGAACGCGATTATTTTCTTTTAATAAAAACAATGAGCTACGTCCATCTCGAATCACCACGCTTTCAGAAGGCACAATTAACACGGATGATTGTTGAATATCGATGCGCCCATTCGCAAACATTCCCGCTTTCGCCGCGCTTCCCGCTTGCAAATCAACGTACGCAATCCCCAATCGAGAATTCGCATCGAGAGCAGGCGCAATTTGACGAATCTTTCCATAAATAATTGAATTATCTGACAAAATAACTTGTGCATTCATGCCGACATTGAGTTGAGCGAGTTGTTGAGCGGTCAATTCTGCGCGCCATTCCAAACGATTTCGGCGAATCAAACGAAATAACTCCGCTCCGAGCGCGGGAACTTGCCCCAACATCACGGTTTGTGCGGTGATCACGCCGTCATCGGGCGCGACAATCCGCGTGTGTTCGAGGCGAATTTTTAAATTAGCCAATCCCGCTTCCGCAACGGCTTTTTGCGCAGACGTGGTTTTAGCTTGGGTGGTGGCGTTTAATTCGTCTTGATCGCTGATTAGATTGGATTTTTTCAATTGAACCGCACGCTGACTATTTGCCGCCGCTTGTTTCAAACTAGCGGTATTTTGGGCGATGGTCGCTTCGGATTGGGCGATTTCTGCGCGCACCGTCCGATCATCAAATACCGCCAAAACGCCGCCTTTTTTAACCTGATCGCCGACATTCACGACAATTTCCGCAATCGGCAACCCCGCCACTCGAGCACTCACAATCGCTTCCTGCCACGCCGTGATCGCGCCTTGCGTTTCAATGGTCGTCGCCCAATCAGCTTTTGAAACTGTCGCAGTCGTCACAGTCATCGCTGGTTTAACTTTTTTATGATCATCAGCAGCCGTCGCCATTAATGATAACAAAAATAAAGCATTGATTATAAAGCCTTTTTTAATCATAAAAATCCTTTTTTTGAAAAAAATAGATAAACATTTACATTCATCTATTTTTATTAAGTTACTTTTGAGATTGATGTTTTTCCAAACTATCGAGAACTTGGTTTTGTAATGTGAGGACTTTATCGAGTTGTCCTTTCATTTCTTCGATAAGTTTCTTTGCCGCATTTAATTCTTTTCGCAAATGCTGATTCTCTGCGGCTAATTTGTTATTTTGCTCAATGAGAACCTCACAATCTTCCTCGTCCTCTTCTTCTGCTTGAGGCGCAGCAATAACACCTTTGAAAAACGTTGATGCGTAGATTCTTCTAAATAACGATCAAACAACATACAAATGTTGCGAATCATCAATTTTCCAACTGGTAAAACTTCAATGCTTTGTTCATTATATTTTAACAAACCATCGATTTGAAATTGCGCTAATCCAGTCCAAGCATTTCCAAAATAGTCAATAAAATTAATATGATACTTTGCTTCAATCGCTGGAATCGACAAATAAAAATGACAAATCAATTGTGTAATCACATCGCGGCGTAAAACATCATCGTCCGTTAATGCAACGCCTCTAAAAACGGCTAATTTATTTGCATCAATCGCTGCATAATATTCAGGAAGAAGTTTTAAGTTTTGACTATAACTATTTCCTACCTTTCCTATCGACGTTGAACCCATCCCAATCAAATCACAATCCGCGTGCGTTGCATACCCTTGAAAGTTAC
>JFJP01024710.1_pt1 | contig 11197 bp, 6 predicted proteins | sample 431651 | NCBI WGS metagenome assembly JFJP01 (sample SAMN02602958, study PRJNA72255) | Microbial mat metagenome, whole genome shotgun sequencing project. | biome: fresh water; feature: sink hole; material: water; isolation source: purple microbial (photo- and chemosynthetic) mats found in... | reverse complement strand
GATCTAGACCTCACTTTTTTATAATCTCCGTATCACATTCATTTGTCATTTTTTGACCGAAAATCCTAACCATTCATTTGCGGCGATGACGACTCGATGTACCGTCAGCTACTGCCACCCCTTCGACCCTTACTCCTCCTTACTCAATCCATCGAAAGATGCCTCGGCCCGTCGAGGATTCGTTCCTGCTGCTCGCGGCCGGGCTTCAACTAATCTCGGTCGAGGTGCGTCGAGGTGCGTCGCGCCAATCCGTGGTGTGCTTGTCGGTGCTGGTTGCAGCGCGTTACTATTTACAGAGTAATTAGATATCGTTGTGTGGTGCTGGCTACTGGCTCGTCGGTTCTTCGGAGGCATTCTTCTTCCTCGTTGGTTTCTTTTTGGGCGGGGCTGGTTCTGAGGCAAGGGGTTGGTCTGTCGGAGGTGATTGAAGTGCTTCGGGTTGGGCTGGTGTTTCTTTCGATGGTGCTGCGGCTTCATCTGCTGGAGGAGCGGTTTCTTTCGTCGGTGAGTTTCTCTTTTTGGTCGAAGGCTTGTCTGTTGGTGTGGGTGGAGAGTCGGCTGGGACTGCTTCTGCCTCGGCTTTATTCTCGTATTTCCTCAGGATCTTTTTGAGGGAAGTTTCGAGGATCTCGATGGTCTCTTCTTCCTTGGCCTTGATGATGCTGATGATGGGGAAGACGTGGTAGCCCAGCTTCTTGAGGTAGTCGATCTTCATCCTCGAGTTGATTAACATTTTTTTGCTCGACCTGGTGTAGTGGTTGACTCCGTTGAGTTCGATGATGGTCTTGGTGGTCGGCAGGTAGAAGTCCACGTCGAAGATTCTGATTCTCTTTTCTCTTTCGAAGGGGATCTGCATCTTCTTCAAGATCAACTCGAAGGTGTCTTCGTTCGACGAGCTTCGGTTCAGGTAGTTGGATTTGTCTGAGATGCTCGAGGAGCGGATCTCGACGCGAGAGAGCAGCTGGACGAGTTTGTCTGCGACGAGTTGGGTCTTCTGCGCTTTCGCAGGATCGTGTTGGTAGACTTTATAGATGCCACACAGTTCGCAGAGCAGCGTGTACTGGTGCATGACGTGGAGTCCCAGGTCGACTTTCCTGTTGGAGGCTTCGGCGAACAGCTGGTGGCAGTCCTCGACGAACTGGAGCAGCTGCGGGTGCCGCTCTTGGCCGGCCTGAGACTGCGAGCGGTAGAGCCAGATGACGGCCGAGTTGATGAGCGCCATGGCTTTGGTTTGTTTGAAGAGGAATCCCGACTTCAGCTCGTCGGAGAAGCCCTCGATGATTTCGCTGACGAAGGGGCCGATGTACTGCTCGGGTTGGGGGACCTCGGATTTGAGGATGACTTTGATGAGCAAGAGGCAGCTCGGTCTGTCTTTGGGATTGGGGTTCTTCAGGGCCCAGCTGTGCAGGTACTGGATGACTTTGAGGAGTTCGGAGCCGTCGTTGATTCTGTTGGAGTTCAGGGTTCCGATGAAGGACGCGACGCTGCGCAGGAGAGGCTGCACGTCGGTTTGCTGGATGAAGCCTTTGGCGAAGTGCTTGACGAGCAGGTCTCTGAACTGGAAGTCGCTGAAGTCTCCGGACTCATTGAGTTTGTCGAGGACTTCGGAGGCGAAGCGGAGGAAGGGGATGGTCGTCTCCAAGTTCTGCAGGCTCATGAGTCTTTGGTCGGTGAACAAGAGGGCCAGGATTTTGTTGAGGTAGATGGTCGTGATGTTGCTTTGGGCGAAGGAGCGGCCTTTGAGGAACTGGCACATGAGTCGGAAGTTGGTGCAGAGCGGCCGCTGGATTTTGTTCATGATGATCCAGTTGGTTCTGGGCATGCAGTGGTTGACCTCTTGGAGAGCGGCGAGCCAGTCGATGACGTCTGCTTCGCTGATGAAGAGGATGAAGTTGGCGAAGTCTGTCTGGAGGTCTGAGTTCTGGGAGTTGGTGCCTGCGATGGCTTCGTCTGCCTGGTTGAACTGGCTGGGAGTGAGCGCTTTGGTTTTGGAGAGCGCGGTGATCAGCGGCAGGACCTGGGGGTTGAGTCGCTCTTGCGAGAGGATGTCGAGACTCAAGGCGCGGACGAACTTGGTCTCGGCTTCGCTGGGAGCGACGCCTGGGCTTCTGGAGTTGAGCATCGCGGTGAGCAGGCGGGCGAGGTCTTGCTTGGAGTTGAAGGCCTCGGGGTTGGTCTGGAGGATCTTTTGGACGAGCCCGTCGCGGACCACGTGGAGGGTTTGCAGGACTGCCTTGGGCAGCTTGAGGTCCATGGAGGCGACGCGAGCGATCGAGCTGAGGTACTGCTCGGAGAGTCTGAGGTTGTTTTCTTCGAAGATGCACCTGAGGATGGCGTCTAGGTTTTTCTCGAAGTATATGAGCGATTTCAGCTCGATGAAGCCCATGCTGTAGCCTCGGTCGACGAAGTTGGTGATGCAGTCCGAGAGGATGGCCACCCAGGTCGAGTCGAGTTGCTCGAGCTCGTAGAAGTAGCGGACGATGGGGGTGATTCCGGATGAGATTTTGGACCTGAGCACAGTGGCCAGTTGGGGCTTGAGCTGTTCGAACTCGATGATGCGCGAGCTCAAGATGGTCAGTTCGGTGAGCGCCTTGCCCGCGTCGTTGTTGGCGATGTAGGTGGGGAACTTCTTGAGGATGAGGTCGATTTCTCGTTCGTCGGAGAGCACGTCTCTTTCGTGGTCTTTGGGTTTGACGCGGTTCGCGACTCCGTTCCAGGACTTGCCGTCTTCGATTGTGGGTCTTTTGGCCGTCTGCACGGCCTGGGCGGCCGAGAGTCCGAAGAGCTGCCTGGTGGAGAAAAAGCCTCGCAGTCTGGCGACAGTTCGAGTCCTCGCAAAAATCATTACTAATTGAGCAGCTCTCTCGAGTTATTAACTTATGTTAGGTCGCTGCTGTCGCTGCTGGCTAGAACTCGGCGTCTGGTTTATTCTCCTCGGGCTTGGTCGCCTGCTGCGCCTTGGCCTTATCGGCCGCTTCCTTCTCGGCCTTCTCCTTGGCTTCGCGGTCTGCTTTTTCCTTGGCCAGTCGGTCGCGCTCCTGCTGCTCCTTCTCCTGCTTCTCTCGGGCAGCCTTTTCTTTGGCGGCCTTGTCCTCTTCCAGCCGCTTGAGCTCCTTCTCTCTTTCGAGGTCTGCGGCAGACTTCTGCGCGGGCTGCTTCGAGCCGTCTTTGGTGAGGCCTTGCTCGACGTCGTTGAGGAACTCGTCGAACTCCTGCTTCTTGACTTTCTTGACCTCGCCCGAGTCTCCTGGTTTTTTGGCTTCGGCTGGGGGCTTGGGGGCCTTCTTGACCTTCTTCTTGGTTTTCTTCGGTTCTTGCTGGGGTGAGCGAGGCCTACGCTTTTGTAGTGTTCGCGGAAGAGCATTTGGTTCTTGCGGAACTCGTCTGGGTTTTCGATGATGTAGCCGTCGCGAGTGATCTGGTAAGGGAGGTGTACCAGGCTCTGCTTGACCAGGTGGTCTCTGACTCTGTAGGAGTAGAAGTAGGGCTTGAGGTGTTCGTCTTTCAGCGCGTTGTATTGGTTGCCGCGGAGGTGGTGCAGGCCGTTGAGGTCGAAGGAGCGCTTGCGCTTCTTGGTCACTTTCTTCTTCTTGGTCTTCTTGACCGTCTTGCGCTGGCCGCCTTCTTCCATCTCGCCTTCTTCGTGTTCTTCCTCGCCTTCGGAGTGCTGAGACCGCTCGACGCTCTTCGCTCCGCCAGCCTGAGACCCTCCAGCGCCTCCAGCTCCTCCGACTCCACTTTGTCCGGTTCTGCTGTTGTTGTGGCCTGACTCGTTCGGGTCGACCGGTTCGACTTTGTCCCAGTCTGGCGAGAAGGAGACGGACTCCACCTGGTCGCCGGAGACGAGGATGACTTGCTGCATGTCTCCGAGGTTGAAGAACACCTTCGCTCCGGGGTACTTGACGGCGAACTTGAACTTGAAGGCGCCGAGCAGCTGCGCTTCGCTGGACTTGGCTTTTTCGTTGACGATTCTGAATCCGAGGTAGTGCGACTCTGTGACCAGGATGACTTTGTCGGCCTGGATGCCGAAGGTTTGCAGCTTGCCGAACTGTCCGGGCAGGTACTGCGTGAAGATTTTCTTGGACGCGATGCTGTACTGGGCGACTGCAGCGGCCGAGACGAAGAAGACCATCTTGCCTGCTTCGTGGAAGTAGATGGGGTAGTCTGCCTCGTAGCCTTTGAAGCCTGCGAGGTCCGGTTCGTCAACGGCGACAGCTGCCTTGCTGATGTTGTAGATGAGGTGTCTGTCTTTTTCGAGAGTCAGCAGCAGCAGGTCTTTGCCGCACGAAGTGATCTTGGTCACCTTGTCCTTCTCCCTGCCTGCAGGCAGCTTCAGCGCGCTCTGGACCACCTTGAACGCGTTCTGCTCTTTCTTCAGTTTGTCGACCGAGCCGTCTGGGTCCACGAAGTAAACTTCTTCGCCGATCGGGAGCAGCCTTCCGCTGGCCTGGAAGGCTTCTTTGACCGGCGTCGGTTTGCTTTCGCTGACTGCGAGGTCGAGCGACTGGAGCGTGCCTTTGTCGTCGACGAAGAAGAGCGTCTTGCCGTCTGAGTGGACCTGCAGGTGCTTCGGCGGGACCTTTGCCCCGAGCTGCGCGTCAGTGAGCAGAGCGACCTGTTTGCCGGTCGGCTTGTAAATTCCGAGTTTATTGTCTGCTGTGGTCAGCACAACCAGCTTGTCGTTTTTCAACAGCTCCTTGTAGACCAAGCCGTTGTTGCTCTTGAGGTCGGCCATCTGATTTAAGTTTTATATTTCCGAATCTTCACTGGCCAAAACCACAGCGCTCACTACATTAATTCAGCGATGGGAGCGATGTGCTCGAAGTCGAAGCGAGCGCTAGACCGCACCAGTCTCGGCCGAGCACCAGACGCCGTAACGCAGGCTGCGTCGGACCGGCCTGTGCAGTCTCCTCCGGCCGAAGAGAGACACTCGGCGATCGCAGCCTGCGAAGCAGACCCCGAGCAGTGCGCGCTGCCGGTCGAGCCAGAACACCTCGAGCTGAACATCGAGGTCACGCGCCTGGACATCGTGCCCGAACCCGAACGCTCAGACCGCGACCTGGCTCGAGCAGGTAGTAGCTGCTGATAAGTGGCTTCGAACTGCTCAAATGGATGAATAAAGCGATTCAAACCAAACCCGCAGACGAAAACCAAGCCCAGCAAGTCAAAACCTTCGTCAACAGCGGCTGGGAAAACTGCGCGAAGCGGCTGCCCATCTGCGTGGTCGAAGACCTGCTCGCCTCGCACTCGAGCGACCGCTGCCTCAAGCTCGCGAGAGAGGTCTGCTCGAGTCACGCAGCTGTGCGAACTGGAAGAGCGAGACTGGTACGAACTGCTCCGGACGAACTCGCTGGACAAAGAGAAAAACGCGAAGCACCAGACGCTCCCCCCGAACCGGTTCGACCTGAAAGCGCTGCAGATCCAGGAGCAGTTCAAAATCCTGGCTGCCTCCGTCGGCGCGCTGGTCTTCGGCTTCGAGGTGTTCAAGGCCTGCTCGCCGCTGCTGCAGCCGACTTCCTCCGAACCAGGCCCGCTGCAGACTCGTCGCGGGAGAGACGCGCAGGCAGACGGCCACCTCAAGGCCAGCATCGGCTTCCCTCCGCACGACTCGCTCTTCGAAGCAAACCTCGACCACTTCCTCACCAACACAGCCAACGGCAAAGCCAGCCTCGAACTCTTCGGCAGGCTGCCCATGCGGGCTCCCAACGGGCCGGGCCTGCCCTCGGCAGACAGCGACGAGTGGAAGGCCGGCCTCACCTGGAAAGGGGTTTTCTTCAGGCTGCTCGACTCGCACGACCTGGACAACGCGAAGAACATGCTGCGCAACCTCGCGAGCGTCCTCAGCCACCTCGAAGACCGTCCAGAGCTCCTGCAGCGCGCGAACCACGGCAGCAGCGCGAAACTCCTGCCTGCCCTCCACGTGCTCGTCGAGTTCGGAGCCTTCGGCCTCTTCGCCACGCCGGTCCTCTTCAACAGCTCCCCCGCAGACCTGCCGCTCCCCTTCTCGCCCCAAAGCCAAACCACCTTCAGGCGCCTCAAAGGCGAGCTCGTCCTCTTCTCGACCGCTTTGGGAATCGCCAAGTCGCAGGACTTCCGCGGGTACCTCGCTGCGGACTCGACGCCAGGCAGCGACCCCGGCCAGCGCTTGCAGTAGCCCGGTCTGACCCAGGCTGGCCGAGATCTACAAGCTGGAAGAGGTCCAGGTCTCCGCTGCTTCGAAGGTGGCCCTGCTCCGCCACCACAACTGCGAGTCGACCGACACCAGGCAGCTGCAGGCCTGCCTCAAGGCCTTCAGGGCCCGCCTAGAATCCGAAGACGAGTTCTACAGCCCGCAAGGAGTGCTCCAGCTCCTCGGCCTCTTCCAGGTACCCTCTGCTGACCAGGTCTCCAGCCAGCTCCTGCCGCTGCTCGTCGTGCAGGCCCAAACCCACAACTCCAAGAAGCTCCTGTCCTGCCTCCTCGTGGCCGACTGGGTGCACGAAAGCCAGCACACCTGCCGAGACCTCAACAGCCGGCCAGGCGTGCCTCCGGGCCTGCAGGCCAGGACCCGCTTCGCCGAGCTGGTGTCGATCCTCGTGAACCTGCGCGAAAGCGAGAACCAGCGGCTGAAGCTGCTGGTGCTGCGACTCAACCGCTGCGCACAGCTCTCGAAGGCCAAAGTCCTGCGACTCGCCCTGAACATCTTCGATGAATCTTCGGCCCTTGAAGTCGCAGGCCAGTCCTTCTGGGGGTCACTCATCAGAACCGCGCTGAACAACCTGCCGCTCCTCCTGGACTGTCTCTTCACGCGATTCAAAATCTGCTTCCACCCATCCATCTCCAAGAAACTGCGCGACGATAAATTTTATTTTTCTTACGAAAAACCGCACAATAGCATCGAGCAAGGCCAGTTCATCGGTCCCTTCCCAGACCTCAGCCAAGTCGCAGGCCTCAAAGAGTACTCGCTCGCCAGTCTCCAGAAAGCGACCAGACATCACCAGTCCTTCGCGAGTCCCAATCTCTCAAAGACCCCAGCCGCGCATCCGAACCTCGCGATCACAGACGACTGGCTGCTGTCCATCAAACACGTCCACGAACAAATCCGCACCGTCTTCTGCGACTCCTTTCACTTCGTGCAGGCGTGCGCCCTGAAGGTCGCCCTCGAGGTCCTGTCGCAGGGCAGCTCGCAGGCCCACATCGCGCCGCTCGAGTCGCTCAAAAGGTACTTCAAGGAAACCGTCTGGTAGACTCGCCTCACAGCAGCGTTCGTGCAGAAGACGCGATCACTTACCACAGTCTTATAGGTCTGGCGAAGGAACGAGCCGGCGAGTCGCTGGCGATTTTGAGCTACGTGCAGGCGTACCTCCTGTGCTTGCGACTCTACGGCGACCCGCGCGGCAGGAGCTCGACCCCAGCCCCGATTCTGCTGTTCCTCTGCTGGCGCATCGACTGGATCCTGCGCCTCAGCGGATTGCCTCTGCAGGCGGAGCTGTTCGGAGAAGTTTTCGACGCGACTGTGTTCGTGCTGTCGCGCAAGAAGTACACCTCGTTCGACCGGCTCTACGACGAGATGCGCAGTTCGCAGTTCTCGAAGCAGCTGCAGCTGCCGACGCAGGAGAAGATCGTGCAGGTGCTGCAGGAAATGTCTTCCCCGGACATCGACGAGCACGTGGGGGAAGACGTCAAGATCGACAGCTGCTTCGGCCACCCCTTCACGCACTGGACGAGCCACCAGTTCTACCTGCGGCAGAAGGTCGGGGAGACGGGCCTGCTGCTCTCCTCGCTGACCTCGAACGCGCTCCTGCCTGGCTGGCTCTGCAGACACCTGCCCTGCTTCGGGGACAGCGGCGAGCGCTGGTTCAGCGCAGAGCTCGCGGCCTTCAGCGCGACGGTCGAGGCCGAGCTGCGCGAGTTTTCGCAGCTGCTGGAGCCTGTGCCAGCGACCCAGGACGCCACGAGTATGCGTTCGAGGCGAGTGAACCCATCGAGCAGTGAGCGAGTCGAGGCTGAGTCGCAGCTGGTCCGCTTTTTGGAGGCCGACCCGGCGAGCTTCCAGGCGCGTGGCAGCCCCGGGTACGGGTACTGCTGGGGCAGCAACGGGAAAGGCCAGCTGGGCTCGGTGATCTCCACAGACGACCCCAACCCGCTCATCAGCTCGCGGCAGTTCTACCTGTTCACTCCGCGCGTGGTGCTGCCGCTGAAAGACTTCCTGGTGCGGCAGGTGAGCTGCGGGTTCGACTTTTGCCTGGCCCTGCTGCAGGAAGGCCGTGCGCTGTCCTGGGGCAACAACCGCTCGGGCCAGCTGGGCATCGGGGTCGAGGCCGTGGCGACCGTGCCTTTCCCCGTGCCGATCCTCGGCCTCGACCGCGTGCGCAAGCTGTCTGCAGGCAACGAACACTCGGCCGCGCTCGCCGAAGACGGGTCGCTGTTCACCTGGGGCCAAGGCGACGGCGGCCTGCTCGGCCTGGGCAGCCTGGACTCGGCCTTCGCACCCCGGGAAGTGCGCGCCTTCACAGGCGTCTCGATCCGCGACGTGGTCTGTGGAGGGCTGCACACCCTGCTGCTCACCCACGACTTCCGCGTCTTCTCTTGGGGCCGTGGGGAAGGCGGCCAGCTCGGCCTGCCGAGGCGCCTGCTGACCGAGACGAAAGAGCGCGGCCTGTTCCTCGCCTCGCCTGCCTGCGTCGAGTCGTTGCGAGGCTTCCGCGTGGTGCAGGTCGGGGCTGGAGACGCGCACTCGCTCGCGCTGGAAGAGAACGGCCGGGTCTTCGCCTGGGGCTTCAGCAGCTCGGGCCAGCTCGGACTGGGACTCGCCTCGGCCGAAGAAGCCAGTCTCTCGGACCCGAGCATCCAGGTCTGCGAGCCGAGAGAGATCCCGAACCTCGAACCCGTGCAAGACGTACTCTCCGCTGAGCAGGTCTTCTGCGGACCGACCTTCTCCTTCTTCAAGACGAGAAGCAACCACATTCTGGGCTGCGGCATCAACGACTTCAACCAACTCGCGGTGTACAACAAAACCAGAGACGCTTCAGGCAAAGTGCTCAAGGCCTTCGAGTTCAGCAGTCCCCAGCAAGTGGACCTGCTCGGCTGCTTCGAGATCGAGTCCATCGCCTGCGGGGCGAACCACTCGATCGCGAAGGTGTCGGAAGTGAACGTGTTGATCTCGTGGGGCTGCCAGAAGCAGGGCCAGCTCGGCCAGCCTGCGACGAGCTACGACTCGAGCCTGCCGCAGTTGGTTCCCAGGTTCAGAGAGGTGGCGGTTTGCTCGGTAGACTCCGCTGATCAGGTGGGCTGCGGCGGGTACAGCTCGGCGGCGGTGGTCGGCGAGGCTTCGACGCTCGCGCAGACGCACGCGGAGTGCAGTCGCAAGAGTGCTGCGCTGGCTGAGTGGCTGTCATAGCTCTCTGCATGAAGTTACTTAGCTGATCTTAAATGATTGACCCTGCTAGGTTTCGCATTACTCCCTGACTCTTGCTATTCTCGAACTTCGATGCGATTATCTGTCTCTTCGCGATCCTGTCGAAGTCGATCTCGCCCTTCTCCTTCTTCGCCTCGACCTGTCCGCTCGCTGCAGGCACTGAGACGGTCAGCAGCTCGACGGTCTGTGCGGAGGTTTTTTGTTTGGGGAGGACTGGTGCGGGTGCGGGCTTGAGCTGCGATTTGGCTGCAGGGGGTTGGGTTTGCTTGAGCGGGTGGAGGTCTGCTTCGAGCGAGCGGGGCGGGAGGAGTCTGTCGGGTTTGGGGTCTGAGTGGGAGAGGAGCGAATTATGTGCGGAGTGGTTGAGGGGCGAGTTGGGTTCGGGGCAGGTCTGGGTTGTGTTGTGTGGCGAGACTTGAGTCTGGGCGTTGGCGGAGGCTTCGGATTTATGGTGGCCGTTGAGGGCGGTTTGGGGCAGGGGACTGGGTCCGAGCTGGGTGACGAGTTTTTTCTCGGACTTCTGGGCGGTGGCCAGTTCTTGGAGTCGCTGGTGGATCTTTTTGCCGCGGTCTGGACTCGACCCGCGCGAGACGTAGGTCGGCTTCGCGTGGACGATCTTGGAGATCTGCATGACTGGCGGAGTCTGCTCGCGCTCGGGCCGCTTGCCCAGCTTGAGGTCTTTCTGGCGAGGCGCAGGCTCGTCCTGCAGGCGGATGCCTCGGCTCTTCACGCGGTCCGGAGACGGCCCTGCGGTTTTCCGCGAGCGACGCAGCATCGCCTCCCGCGACAGCTGGGGGTCTGCCTCGAAGGGCGCGAAGACCGCAGGCCTGCTCGAGCGAGTCGCAGCGGTGGCCCCGAAGTCGCCCGTGCCGGACTTCTTCTCGCCCGAGGTGTGGTCCGTTGAGGGCTCGGGCTGGGCTTCTCCAGGCAGCACATCCGAGACGTCCACGTTCACGAAGTGGTCGAGAATGAAGCTCCCGTCCGATATGCACTTCGCTGCGTAGTTGTGCAGCTCCTGCAGCACTTCGGCCGCCTCCTTCCCTTCCAACTCGCCGACCTGCTGCACGTCTTCGAAAGCAGATGCGTCTCTCATCAGCTCGACTTTGGGGAACTCTGCGGGCTTCCTCACCTCTTTGACTTCCTCGCCGGAAAAGCTGTTCTGCACGGCTTGGTAGATGGCTTGGTACTCGAGGATCTTCTCTTTCTCGAGCAGGTGTTGGACGAACTTGTAGATGCAGTTGAAGGATTCGGGTACCTTCCTGTTCGGATGTTTATAGTTGAACTCGACGGCTTTGATTTCTTTCTTGGGTTCCCTGTCTTCCATTTCCTTCTTGGAGAGGATGAGTCCGGACTGGAAGTCGTACTTCATGTCTGGCTGCGTGGCTGCGAGGAACATGCGGTTGTATTCGGGGTCGAGTTTGCGCAGGCTGCACCACTCCTGCGAGCCATCTGCCAGGTGGCTGGCCACAATATGACTCATGAGACTCTGTCTACGTGGGTCGGGCCTCTTTCGAGTCGTGCGTCATGTCGCAGGCGCACTCGAACTGCGTGTTCGGAGGCTGCGCTTTCTCCGAGGCTGCCGGTCCTCTCGGCTTCGCTATGCGTGCGGGCTTGCTTTTATTCATTCTGATGCAAAATCTGATCCAAATTATATCAAGCGCGCAGCGGCCTCTTGGCGGTCTGTCCGGCGCGCGGATTAGAGCTCGGGTTCGGGGATGGGAGGGGCTGCTGTGCGAGCTGCTCCGGATTTCTTATTCTTGGTGGCTGACTGCGATGAGGGGTTTGGGGTTTGGGGTTTGG
>JFJP01012377.1_pt1 | contig 11198 bp, 16 predicted proteins | sample 431651 | NCBI WGS metagenome assembly JFJP01 (sample SAMN02602958, study PRJNA72255) | Microbial mat metagenome, whole genome shotgun sequencing project. | biome: fresh water; feature: sink hole; material: water; isolation source: purple microbial (photo- and chemosynthetic) mats found in... | reverse complement strand
CTCGTTCGACTTGCATGTATTAGGCACGCCGCCAGCGTTCATCCTGAGCCAGGATCAAACTCTCCGCAAAAAACTTCACTCTTGCGAGTGTAAAAGTTACGGATTTACTGGTTCAACAAAAATTTTGTTTCCTATCACTTTTCAGTTGTTAAGGTGCTTGCCATTTGAGCGGACGATATTTTATCTGCTCTATAACCGTCTGTCAAGGTTTTTTACAGACCAAAATACCGATGCTTTTTCTTTCGCATCGGTTCATCAGACTGCAAAACTTTTTCTGCTTTGAGTCTCTGATGTGAGACGGTTACTCAGTTGTAATCGATTTGTCTGGGTGACGAAATCTTTTTCGTTTCTACTGGCGAAGGGCAATTATATGCATTTCCTTTTCTTTGTCAATAGATTGCAAGATATTCGAACCTTAAAAAATCGTGGCAATTTCAATTTCGTTTTCAAAGTCAAAAATCGTATTTGCTTGAATTCATTCTACCATAACATTGACCCTTCATCATTTTTGATACGCAACGCGTTCCATATGTCTCTGAAATTAAATTTAATTCACGCACCAATAATTGTCTTGATATTTTTTAACAAACAGACTCATTTGAAAGAAATAGATTTTGAGCCAATACCAAATGCCTGGACTCTGTATATCCAAAAAACAGTTGATCTGCGATGAGCAGATCAAGATATGGCAAATCGCTTAATGATTAATATACTATGCCGCCCAGCCGGGAGAAATAGCGCTGTAGTTATTTATGTTCGTCAATCCGCAATAAACAATATAAGATGTTACGGATTCATCAAACTTTATCCAGCAAAGATATATCTATTTTTTATCGCAAGCCATGTACAAAAGTAACAAGAAATCAAACCGTGAGTAAGTTTATCTTCATACCGTTCAAAATTACGCCCTCTCATATCCACCATGCTATACTATAAAAAATTTCAGGAGCGCCCATCATGGCACACCCAAACACCCCCTATTTATGTGACCCATCCAAGCAGGAGCATTTACTCACGCAAACTATTACGCGTCTTGGACGAGGGGTGGAAAATGAGATTGTGATTGTCAGCAAGCGCGCTTCGCGAGAACATGCCCATATTCGCCGCGAAGGACGCCGTACTTTTGTAGATGATCCAGGCAGCACAAACGGGACATTTCTAAACGGGGAGCGCGTGATGGGGAGCGCGCAGCTACGCGACGGGGATCAAATTTCCATCGGTGAGATAATGTTCATTTTCCACGATCCAGACACAACGACGCGTGAAACGCCTTTCCCGGAACTGGAAGTAAATGTCGAGGCGGGAATCGTCCGTTTGAATCGGCGCACGGTTCAGTTATCTCCCAAAGAATTTTCCCTGCTTGTTTATCTAAACGAGAACCGCAGTAAGGTATGCTCAAAAGATGAGATTGGGCGGGCGGTGTGGTCTGAATACAAGCGTAGCAATCCTATGGATCAATCGGGGATTTACGATTATCAAATTGAAAATCTGATCCGTCGTTTGAGAACAAAGATCGAGAGTGATGCAAATTCACCTGTTTTGTTGATCACCGTGCGCGGGCTGGGCTACAAATTGCTTGGAAAAACTGATATGGAATGAACGTCGAACTATTAGTTGACTGTTAGCGTTTGGATAGGTTGAAAATTTCACTCGGGGGTAATATCTACATCGAAAGAAAATTGGAGCATAAACACATGTCACCATCGAATCTCAAAGGAATCACTTTAGGAAAATACCGCATTCTTGAGCCGCTTGGGCGCGGCGGAATGGCGCAAGTATATAAGGCATACCATCCGCAATTGGATCGCTACATGGCGATCAAGATATTGCGTTCAGACCTTGTGGAGAACGATGAATTCCTCGCGCGCTTTCGACAGGAAGCACACGCGGTTTCGGGACTCCGCCATGCAAATATTGTGCAGGTTTTCGATTTCGATGTACAGGATGACTCCTATTACATGGTGATGGAGTTACTAGAAGGCGATACGCTTCGGGCGCTTCTCAATGAGTATCGCGTACGGAATCAACGTATGCCGCTGGCGCAGGTCGTTCGTATCATAAAAGATGTTTTGAGCGGATTATCCTACGCACACGCCGAAGGAATCACCCACCGCGATATCAAGCCCGCCAATATCATGCTTAACAAAAAGGGGCAGGGCGTGCTTACCGATTTTGGCGTAGCTCAAATTTTGGGAAGCACACAACACACGGTATCAGGCGCGCTAATGGGCACGCTCAATTACATGGCTCCTGAACAAGGACTCAAAGGTGAAAGCGACAATCGTAGTGACATTTATTCGTTGGGAATTGTGTTTTATGAAATGCTGACGGGGTACACGCCTTTTGATGCAGATACTCCGCTTGCGATTTTGATGAAGCATCTCAACGACCCGCTCCCCATCCCGACCCAGATTGATCCCACGCTTCCGCCAGAACTTGAGATGATCGTACTCAAAGCGTTGGCAAAAGACCCTGATGATCGTTTTCAAACTGCCGATGAAATGCTTGAAGCGATTGAAAATGCCACAGACAATTTATCCACAAATGAACGCCCCACCGTTTTGCCGCCTGGTGGTTTTCCACAACAAGCCGTCTTTTCCGGGGCTTCGCGCAAGCAGATCACAGACCGCCGTTTTGCGGATGCAGACACTGACACAGGGATCAAGCCGATCAAAACCGCATCGCAGCCTGACCCTGAGGCTGATTCGTTTCCCGTTGTGTTTTTACCTACGCTGACAGAAACTCTGGGAAAACTTCACATCATTCACATTGGGCCAGTTGCGGGTGTCTTTAGTGGATTTGCGTTGTACCTTTTCGTTAACTTCTTCATTGCAATGTTTAGCGCCATTAGCGGACGAAACATCATCTCGTATGCCTGGCCGGTTGAAGTATTCCTGTTTGCAAGTTTCCTTGCGCTCATAGGCTGGGGTACTCAGGTATGGGGATTGATGATCCCAAGTGGGATAGTCTTTGGAAACGCAGTCATCCTTACCTATTGTGCGTTGACCGGGCGCTGGGGTGACTGGGCTTTTCTATGGATGTTGGAACTGCTTATTATCTTCGCCTCAGTTTTCATCCCCGTCCAGATCGGTCAAAATGCCAACGCAGGACGTATTTGGGCGCGCGCATTTGGTCTGGCAATACCAATTTTGAGCGCGCTATGTGCAGTCGTCAATATCTTCTTTGCTTTTTTTCTTGCCTCTTAATTCGCTTTATTCAGAAATCACACACACCATCCTGAATGTTTATTTCGAACGCCTGCTGGAAACCTTCGGGACATTTTTTCTGACTATCGGTAAAACCTGTTATTTTCTTAAATCTGGAGGTCTATTATGAAAATTAGCGCTCTCCTGACAATTAGCGCAATAACCCTTGCTGGAAACATATTCCTTGCAGCGAAATGGCCGCTGATCGTCTCCATGTTCTTTGCAATTGTAAAAATTTACATTGCCTTCTCTGTATTCCTTAATCAATTCTTTTCCTAGACTGGAGGTCTATTTATGAAACCCGAACGTTTATTTAATTTGATCGCTGGAGTTACGCTGTTAACCGTTGGCATAATTGCCCTTGCTGGAAACATCTTCCTCGCAACCAAAGCATGGAAAATCTGGCCCGTGATCGTCATCCTTATCGGGGTCGGGCTGACAATTCCCGGCTTCTTCGGCGTCGCGCGCCGCGGGCTTGGCTCATTCTTCATCCCCGGAATTCCCGTGCTCACTACCGGTGCAATCCTGCTATACGCCAGCCTGACCAATCACTGGGATGTTTGGGCTGTGGCATGGCCGCTGGAAATTCTAGGATTGGCGCTCGGCTTTGCATTAGCCACAATCTTCATGCGCGTCCCGGCACTCGCCATTCCCGCATTCATCATTGGAGTCAATGGCGCAATGCTCGCCTTCTGCGCAGTGACTGGGTTATGGAAATCCTGGGCAATCTTGTGGCCCATCGAATTCCTCGCAGTGGGATTGGGGTTGCTTGTGCTTGGCTTGGCGAACCATTCGGCTGGTGTGAAGACGGCGGCAAGCATTCTATTCACCATCGCTGGTGGAGGATTTTTCATCAGCGCGTTTGTAAGCAAATTCAACAACGATGCCATCTTGAAATTTACCGTGCCCATCATGCTACTGGTCACAGGCACTTTACTCACGGCGACATTTCTCATGCACAAGTCGCCTGAGTCTCCAGCCATCACAGAGCAACCCGTTCAGGATACGCAATCTTAACTTGGGAAAGCCGAAAGATTTAGCCACAGAGATCACTGAGTCCACTGAGAAAAACTCTTAAAAATATCTGTTAACAAGGAGACAAAATGCTGAAAAAATTACGTGAACCCGTCAACAGCCTGACCCACTGGGGTGGCGCGATCCTTGCGCTTATCGGCTTGATCGCCCTGCTGATCGTTGGCTGGGAAACGCCCGCCAAGATCATCTCGCTTGCCATTTACGGCGGGAGCCTCATCTTCCTGTTTTCCGCAAGCGCCACCTATCACATGGTGCGGGTCAAGGACAAGGCGCTGGAAATCTTCCGCAAGATTGACCACGCCGCCATTTTTGTGTTGATTGCAGGAACCTACACTCCGTTCTGTGTCAACGCCTTTACAGGCTTTTGGAAGTGGGGCATGTTGGGCATCATCTGGTCACTGGCGGTGATTGGGATCGTGGTGAAGATTTTCTACATCCGCGCGCCGCGCTGGTTGAATGCGGGAATTTATCTCGTCATGGGCTGGTTGTGCGTTGCCGCAAGCGGACAGTTTCTCGCTACGCTCCCTGCCTGGGTGTTGATCTTTCTCATCATCGGCGGCGTGACCTACACCCTGGGCGCGGTGGTGTACATGACCAAAATCTTCAACTTCAAACCCGGTGTGTTCGGCTTCCATGAGGTATGGCATATCTTCGTCCTGCTTGCCGCGGCATTTCACTTTGTGGCGGTGATGGGCGTGGCTTTGTAAGAAGGCGGCTCGTCTCGCAACAGCAGAGCGACCTGATAGATATTAAAGAGCCGCCCCTACAAAATACAAAACAGGGACTGCCCGAAAATGGGCAGTCCCTGTTTTGTATTCTCACGACACTTTAATTCATTTCCTGTCTTCCAGATAACGCGCGGAGCAAGGTGTTTTGATCTGCGTATTCCAAGTCGCCACCAACGGGCAATCCGCGCGCAAGGCGGGTAACGTGGACATCAAACGGCTTTAGTTGCGATTGTAAATATTGCGCGGTGGCATCGCCTTCCATGCTGGGGTTGGTGGCGAGGATAATTTCCTTCACTCCCCCACCGGCAACGCGGGAAACCAATTGCTTGATCTTCAAATCGTCGGGACCAATGCCTTCGATGGGCGATAAAACTCCCTGCAAGACATGGTATTTACCGTGAAAGCCGCCCGTGCGTTCAAGCGCAAGAACATCCAATGCTTCTTCGACGACACAGATGAGCGAACCATCACGTTTTTGCGACTCGCAAATTTCACAGCGTTCGCGCCCTGCGTCGGTGATATTGAAGCATTCCTGACAGAAGGCGGTGTTGGCTTTGAGATTCGCCAGCGCAGTGGACAAATCTTGTGAGATGTCTTCGGAGGCGCGCAAAAGATAGAACGCCAGACGCGAAGCGGATTTAGGTCCGATGCCGGGCAGGCGTTCAAGCGCGGTGATGAGGGATTGGATGGATTCAGGGAGGAGCATAGGTAATTGGTGATCAGTAATTGGTAATTGGGCTTGCGAATTAATCTCGAATTACCAGTTACCAATTACTAAAACGGCAACCCGCTCGAAAGCGGACCAAGCCTTTGGTTGGCAAGTTCGCGGGATTGGTCGAGCGCCATGTTTACAGCAGACAAGACCAAGTCTTGCAGCATTTCAGCGTCTGCGTCTTTGATCAACTCAGGGTCAATGACCACTTCACGGCACTTCTGGTCGCCTGTCATAGTGACTTTGATCGCGCCGCCGCCTGCGGTTGCGGTGACCGTTTCAAGGGCCAATTTCGCCTGCTCTTCTTCCATTTGCTGTTGCACGCGCTGTAGTTTCTGCAACATGCCTGATTGTGATTGTCCGCCACCCATAGCGGCGGGTCCACGATTAAATCCTTTTGCCATAATTTACTCTCCTGATTCGCTAGTTTAATAATCAAATTGAAATCTTGCATAAGCCAATCGTAGGTCAGGCTAAAAACCTGACGCCATTGAAATTTTATAAATGGCGGGTTGAAAACCCACCCTACAAATAATTGGTTGAAAGTTTAGTTAGATACAACATTCGGCTTTTCAGGAGCTAAATCCCGAAAGAGCAGGAAATTAAAAATTACACACTTTAATTCGCATCCACAATTTCGCCGCCGTGTTGGATGGCGGCGGCGACCATGCCATCTTGCGCCACGTTGTCCGGAATTTTGCCTTTGGCGTTGGTGACGATACAGCGGATGGATAGTTCGACGTTGAAATTATCTTTGATCAATTTTTGGATGATCTCGATTTGGTCGGGTTTGTCTATCTTTGAGACAAGGACGTCACTGGCGAGACCGAGGATGAGGGATTTGCCTTGAACGTCAATCATTCGGACTGAATTTAGCAGTGCGGAAAGATTTGCTTGTGATTTTGGCAGAGATGCCGCAAGGTGTTTCCATGCCTTGGTGATGTCGCCTGCGTTGATGACGGGCGATTCGGCAGGTTTCTGCGGCTCGACTGCGCTTGACGAGGAGGCTGTGGGCTGAGATTCTGTCCTCGAAACGGGAACGGGCTGGGGCGGAGCCTGACGCGGCGCGGCGATGTGTGAGGATTCTGACGGAGCGTCCACCGCTTCCGCGAGGGCAAGTTCAATGCTCAAAGAGGGCTGCCAACCGCCGCGCAAATCTGTTGCGGCGTTGTTGAAAATTTTCATCATGCGCAGGACTTCGGCGGTGTTGAATGATTTTGCGTGCGCGTCCATTTGCGTTTTGACATCACGGGTGGCTTCGACCTGGTCAATGTTGCCCATTTGAATCAGCATGAGCCCGCGCAAATATTCGACGACCTGGCGGGCAAGCGAGCGCGGGTCGGCGCCAGAATCGAGAGCGCGGTGAATGGTTTCAAGTCCGCGTGCGGGCTGACGGTTGAGGATGGAAGCGATAATATCCAGCACGGTTTTGCTGGTGGCGGTGCCGAGGACAGTTTGCGCGAGAGCGAGTGTGATGGTTGTGCCGGTTGAAGCGAGTTGGTCGAGCAGTGATTGCGCGTCGCGCATCCCCCCTGCTGACTGACGAGCGATGAGCGTGAGGGCTTCGTCGTCGGCGGTGAGGTTTTCGGCGGCAACAATATATTTGAGGTTGGCGACAATTTCATCCACGGGTACGCGGCGGAATTCGTGACGCTGGCAACGGGATAAAACAGTGGCGGGAATTTTGTGAATTTCGGTGGTCGCCAAAACAAAGATGGCGTGCGGCGGCGGCTCTTCGAGTGTTTTGAGCAGGGCGTTGAACGCGCCACTGGAAAGCATGTGAACTTCATCCACCACGTAGACTTTATATTTTCCCTGCGACGGGGAAAAATTTATTTTTTCGCGCAGGTCGCGGATATCATCCACGCCGTTATTGGAGGCGGCGTCAATTTCGATCATATCCATAAAACGGTTTTCATTCACCGCTTTGCAATTTTCGCAAGTGTTGTCGGGTCTTTGCGCGGGGTCTTCGTTGAGGCAATTGACCGCCTTCGCCAGCAAACGCGCAACGGTCGTTTTGCCAGTTCCGCGCGGGCCAGCAAAAAGATAGGCATGACCAACTCGGTCCGCTTTGATGGAATTGATGAGCGTCTGGACAACGTGGTCTTGTCCGATGACGGTGTCCCATCCTTTGGGGCGATATTTACGGTAGAGGGCTTGGGTCATGATTAGTTACCAGTGAGTAGTAATCAGTTTTATAAAGCTAAAGTAATTTTGTGAACTCATCAATGCTCAATCCAGACTGACGAATGATGGCGCGAAGTGTGCCGCGATCCAACTCCTTATGGTCTGGGACAACTAATTGCCCGAACGGATGATCTCGGCGCAAAATCATGTGACTGCCTTCCTGACGTTTGAGGTAAAAGCCAGCCTTGCCTAATGCCTTTACACACTCACGCCCTGAAATTCTTGGCAGTCCACTCATACAGCAACAACCATTGCGTCAAAATGCTCTTCTGGAACAGGCAAGTTGTCTTCTTCAAGCGCGGCGATATAAACGTGAATGGCTTCCTTGATATTTGAAACCGCCTCTTCGCGGGTTTGTCCCTGACTGAGACAACCAGGCAGACTGGGACATTCTGCTATGAAATATCCATCTTCCCCGGAGTAAATAATCACTTGTCGCATATTAACCTCATTTACGGAACACGATACACGGCTCTCAGGTTGCCCTGAGCGTCAAATAGGCGGGCGTTTTCACCTGAACTCCATACGGCTTCGCCTATGCCCCAATAGAGGTCAATAACGGTGTCTGTGCCTGTGAGTGTGTGAATCTGAACCGCGCCATTTGGGTACAAGGTAAGTTTCGGGAATTTGAATGTATTACCGTCTTCGTCTTTCAATTGCCATGAAGATAAATCCAGTTGACCTTCGCCTTCAAATTTGACAATCACAACCTCGGCGTCCAAAGCCCCTGCGCCGATGACACTGCTGATTTTGACGGCAATATCTGTCTGCGGGTTGAGCGTGGATGCGGGGTCTGCGTCACCATTTGCGGGCGATGCCTGCTGAACTGAGGGCTGGGTCACAGCGCGAGCGTTGCGGTCATACCAAAAGAGGATTCCGCTCGTCACGCAGGCCGAGACAAAAACGTTCAAAAGCAGGTAATAAACCAATTTGCGGCGGTTCATGTTGATTTGAATGATAGCACAAAAAAGTTGAAGGTTGCAGGTTGAAAGTTATCGTTTCAAGGATATGGCGACCCAATCAGCGATTTGGCGTTGATCATTTCGTTTCAGACCTTTTGCCTGCGCGGCGGCGATGACATTCTCTGCCTGATGGGCAAGAATGCCGCTCAGGATAATCTCGCCATTGGGTTCGACCAAATCTGCGAGACCTGCATCAAACAGGCGGATGATGATCGGCGCGAGGATATTCGCCACCACCAGCGGCGCAGATTTGAAGGCGAAGTCGCCGCGTAGAACTTCAGTGACCGAGCCTTGACCCAGAATCAGTTCCTGCCCCACCCCGTTGAGGTCGGCGTTTTCGCGCGAGTTTTTGACCGACTCGATGTCAATATCCACGCCGAGAACTTTTTCCGCGCCAAGTTTCAAAGCCGCAATTGAGAGAATGCCCGAACCACAGCCGACATCTATCACGGGTGAACATTGAACGTTTGACGTTAAACAATTCTTGAAACTCACCTCCATCAACTCCAAACACAACTGTGTTGTAGGATGCGTGCCTGTGCCAAATGCCATGCCTGGATCAATTTTGATTGGGATGCGCTGCGGGTCGGGAGATTCCAGCCACGCGGGAAGGATGAGGAGTCCCTGTCCGATAAGAATCGGCTTGTAGTGCTGCTTCCAAGCCTCCATCCAGTTTTGGTCCGCGATCTGTTTGTAGGCGGGAGTCGGCACGGGGGTAATCATCCCCAAGTAGAAAAGCGATTCTTCGAGTTTTTGGCGCGTGTCTTCCAGTTGTTCGTTGACTTCCAAATAGGCGCGCACGTTGATGGGTCCCGTTGCAGTGCCTTCGTCTTCTTCATCCAAAAATTTGACGCCCTGCTCGGTCATCACGCCGTTGGGCGCAAAGCGGGCGAAAACATCGGCAACGGATTCGGCGAGTTCGCCGTTTACAGTGAGGGATACTTCAAGCCAATTCATGTTCATCTCCAATTTACCAGTTTACCGCTCCATTGGGGCTAAGCCCCCGATGGAGCTATCAGTTTTGAGCGGCACGATAAAATTTGATCTCTACTTTTTCGAGCGTAACCATGCCCGCTTTGATGTGCGGGTCTATCAATTCAAGAAACGCTTCAAGTTTTTCTTTTACATCCACAATTTCAACAACAATTGGAAGGTCTTCAGAAAGGCGTTCAATTTTGAAGGTTTGAATAACGCGGGTATTTGCGCCAAATCCAACAATGCCACGCAGAACGGTTGCGCCGGCAAGTCCCTGCTCGCGGGCTTGAAGAACAAGCCACTCATACAGCGGTTTGCCTGCGTATTTATCGGATTCGCCGATGAAAATACGCATGAGAGAAGCCTCTTCAGGTAAGCGCATGAATTACCTCCAGATCAAATATGAAACAGTGCGACCAAGCCAAACCGCGAACAATCCCAGGATGACATTTGCGCCGACATTTGTGAGCGCGCTTAACATTTGACTGTCACGCGCCAAGTTGAGGGTTTCATTGCCAAAGGACGAGAAGGTGGTAAACCCGCCGAGAAAACCTGTGAACACAAACAACCGCGATTGAGTTGTAAACACGCCGCGCTCTTCGGCAAGTTGCGCAAGAAAGCCAATAATGAAGCAACCAATCAAATTGACGGCTAATGTGCCAAATGGGAAATCAATACTTTTCGAGGCTTGTTGGACATAACCACCGGCGAGATAACGCAGGACTGATCCAATAAATCCGCCGAAACCGATGAGAAGGAGATTAGTCATGGGTAATTGGCTTTAAGAGATTGCGCCGCTTGCGACTTGCCTGATGAGGTCTTTTTCTGCAAATAACATTTGCGGCAGGTCGTTCAGATCGAAGTATTTCATTTCGGAAATTTCAAGGCTTTCCTGAAAGGTTCCGTTCACTATTTTACACAAATAAATCAAGCTGACGTTATGATCTTCCTTTGCGCTTTGCGCCAGCAATAACTTTTGAACTTCTATCTGCATCCCCGTCTCTTCAAAAAACTCGCGGATCATCGCCTGTTCTGGCTGTTCGCGATGTTCCAGTCCGCCGGCGGGAATGCCCCACTCGAACTTTCGATACGTGTGTTTGAATAATAAAACCCTTCCCTGCTGATCAAAAATCAACGCCGCAACCGCTACGCGAAACCTTGGGCGAATAATTCGAGAAGCGAGCAGGTGAACCCAAAGCGGAAGTGTACGCCAAATTCGTAAAAGGATTTTGATCATCGTTTGCGGCACTGTCTAATCATTATAATCGAGTGAATGTTGAGAGACTGTTTAATAACTTCACCACGAAGTCACCAGGACACAAAGTTTTCCCCTTTGAGTCTTTAAGACTTCGTTCCTTTGTGGTCAAAAAGCGGGATTATTAAATAATCTCTG
>JFJP01047793.1_pt1 | contig 11200 bp, 6 predicted proteins | sample 431651 | NCBI WGS metagenome assembly JFJP01 (sample SAMN02602958, study PRJNA72255) | Microbial mat metagenome, whole genome shotgun sequencing project. | biome: fresh water; feature: sink hole; material: water; isolation source: purple microbial (photo- and chemosynthetic) mats found in... | reverse complement strand
ATGCTATTCAGTATTATACAGCGATTGAAAACGATCAGGACTTAATAATAACCAGAAATCAGCAAGATTTTAAAGAGAGTAAAATACCTGTTATGACTGCTGGAGAATTCATCAAATCAATAAAAAAGTAAGTTAGCTCTATCGGGACTGTGCAAAAACACATGCCAACCGCGACACAGACGGCAACTCCATATACCACCGGGCCGTCAGACTGTCTAAAACCCTTGAGTCGTCCTGAATTAGGGTTACACTTTTGTAACCAAACTAAGGAGGAATGAGCATGGAAATCGGACAAGTACCTGTCTAACTCAAATTATTTATTTAAAAAGTCCACTGTTTCTCCACTCAATATATTCAGGCGACATCAAAACCATGTCATATTTAGGGTTGTTTCTGCTGTAATCCGACAATAGTTTCAGGCTTCCTTCTTCCCTTGTTGCCAATCCGTGATAATAAAGCCTGAAAAATTCCACATATGCCTTTAAGCGCGAAAGTCTTTCAACAACAGCAGGTTCATCCGCACTGCCAATAAGTGCATCTATGCGCCCTGTTATTTTTTTGGCTACCGGATCTATATCCGCATATTTTTCAGTGTTATCCTCTGTATCAGAATATATCATTATTGATTCTTCGGATTGTAATTCAGTGAATATAACTCTAAAGATCTCTTCGGTTTCACCGGCGCTTTTGCCGTAATATTTACTGCAATAATCATGCAGGCAGGCATCAGCATCCAATTCTGTATTCCAGCACGCTTTGGCAAAAAACCAGTTGTTAAAACCGGCACGCCACCAGTTATCAAGCGGAAGAAAAAGAGAAGTAATCCCCCGAAATTCCATATCACGGGCATGTCTGGCATTTCTGACTGCCAGCTCCGGGTAGAGCCAGACGTTTGTGCGTGAGCGGTAATTGTCGCCCATAAGGTATTCGAACTGGTAGGTACCCTTTGCTTCACGGTTTGATTTTTGAGTCCATAGTCTGCCCAGACTGTCAAGTTCACCATTATCCGGGATCCAAAGAAAGGACATGTTTTCAGGAATTTTTTCCGGTGGTGGCTGAAAACCTTTTGGCCTTGGATAAATCATATATTCTACCATTATATCTGGACTTACTTCTTTTACTTTTTCTGCAACAATCTCTATGGCATGAAAAAGAACATGCGGATCTTCCTGACAATACTGACATTCGCACCATTGTCCGCCATCGCGGGGCCAGGTACCAATAATATGGTATTCGGGATGTTTTGCAGTATAATTTGCAACTGCTGTGGCATAAAATTCAACAGCATCTTTATTTGAATAGCACATTTGGCCGGTATAAGGATCATTTTCATCGCCAATTCTTCTTTTGCCATCAATTAATGCAAACCATTCCGGGTGTTCCTTAAACAAGGATCGAGGAAAGAAAATATCTATTGTATGCTCGCCCATTTCTATTATAAATCCACGCTTTTGCAGTTCAGGAAGGAGCTCACTGCCTACCTCTTTCCAGATTGAGCTGTGCGCAGAATCAGGGCAATCGCTCTGGCGATCTTCAGAAATAAGAATATAATTTAACCTGTTTTTTGCCATCCAGCTGATAAAATTCCGCCCCAACTCCACAGTGCTTGACTGCAGGCCGTAAGGAGTCAGTCCGCGGTGTTCAATTTCTGGATTAAAAATTCTCTCCCCCCGGAGGAATTCAACTCTTTCCAATTGAGGTACAATCTCTTCCTTTCTGCCAGGATAAACAAAAGAACATCCAGCTTCTTCAAGCAACTGGTATGCACCGTAAAGTATGCCCCGTGGTTCTTCTGCAGTTATAACAACTCCTGAATTGTCAGTTGCTATTTTATAGCCATCCCATTTTAAATCGTCACTGCCTGCAGGAATTAAATGGATAGCTTTGTTTTTTTTATTATCTGAACCGTCCTCCATAATAGAAAGCTTAATTCCTGTTATTTCTTCCAGATAATCCTGTAGTTCTGTTGCAGCAAATTTTACGACAAGGTCAGAATTAGCGGGTATTACTATACTTTTTATATTTCCCTTTTTGCCAACTGTAAATTTTCTGCTGCCGTAATCTGTATTACATGCTGTTAAAGCCAGCATTAAAATAACAACAGACAACAGACACATTGAGAAGCTGGTATTGGTTCGTGTAAGGTTTTTTTCTGGTTTCATAACTGACAGGTTTAATTAATAAAAACACTGATTAAATTCTTTACCACCCAATTCAGGTACAATTTAATAATAAAATGGCACAACGGCGTAACAGCACAACGGTATTACGGTGCAACGGCACAATGGCCTTAATCATTTTAATCCTCACGGGGGCTGGATATATCAAAGATAATAAGTTAAACCATTTTACAATGCACGGTGACACTATTGCTGAATGTTTATATCACTCCAGTCACTCCAAACTCCAGGCACTGATTATTTACCCTTTTTATTATATATTTGTTTAATATCAGTTTCACTAAACCAGTCATCCATTTGCGCTTTGAACCTTAAATTTTGAACCTTAAACTTTGAACTTTGAACAGTTAATAACCCGACTTATATGCCATTACTCATTGTTATCCTTGGAATTTGTTTTTTGCTTCTGCTTATACTTGTATTTAAATTCAATTCTTTTTTATCATTCATAATTGTTTCTATAGCAGTCGGGCTGGCAGTAGGAATGCCTGTTGCTAAAGTTGTTCCGTCAATTGAGAAGGGCATAGGCAACACGATGGGCTTTATTGTTCTTGTACTTGGCTTTGGGGCAATGTTGGGAAAACTGGTGGCTGAAAGTGGCGCGGCACAGAGAATAACTACAAGGCTTATTGATGTATTCGGAGTTAAGCACATACAACTTGCTTTAATGCTCACAGGGTTTATTGTTGGCATATCATTGTTCTATGAAGTCGGATTTTTTATAATGATCCCCCTGGTTTTCACTGTTGCTGCTTCAACCGGTTTGCCACTACTTTATGTTGGGTTGCCAATGCTCGCCTCCCTTTCCGTCACTCATGGCTATCTGCCTCCGCATCCTGCACCCACGGCCATAACAGCTATGTTTGAGGCTGACCTTGGTAAAGTGTTGCTTTACGGCCTGATAATTGCAATACCTGCAATTCTTATTTCAGGGCCCTTCCTGGCTAAATTCCTTAGCAGGGTGAATGCCAGCCCCCTCAAAGAGTTTATTAATCAGAAATCACTTTCTGAAAATGAGATGCCGGGCTTCAGAACCAGTCTTTTTTCTGCTCTTTTACCAGTTATTCTTATTACTATATCAACTGTTGCAGGTTTTCTGCTCCCCGATGATAACATTATCAGAAGAGTCTTAAATGCGGTTGGTAATCCTGTGATTGCCATGCTTATTTCTGTACTTTCTGCCGTATATTTTCTGGGACTTGCACGGGGAAAGAAACTGGTTGAAATAATGAATTCTCTTTCACATTCAGTAATAAGCATAACAATGATAATGCTTCTGATTGCCGGTGCAGGAGCTCTGAAGCAGGTTCTTATTGACGGAGGAGTAAGTAATTATATAGGAGGACTTTTAAGCCATTCAAACCTTTCGCCTCTTGTTCTTGGATGGTTGATCGCTACTATTTTGCGTTTTTGCGTTGGCTCAGCAACTGTGGCAGGACTGACAACTGCAGGCATCGTGCTTCCCCTGGTTACAGGCTCAGGTGTAAATCCGGAACTGATGGTTCTGGCGATAGGCTCCGGAAGCCTTATGCTTAGCCATGTAAATGACCCGGGATTCTGGCTTTTTAAGGAGTATTTCAGCCTCGATATTAAGGGAACCCTAAAAACCTGGACAATTATGGAAACATCAATTGGCATTTCAGGATTGATAGGAGTCATGGCATTAAGTTTTGTTGTATAGTAAATATCTTATAATTTTAAGATAAGTTATAAACTACTTTTTGATAATCATTTGGTATGAAAAAGTTCATTTTGTTCATTCATTTTCTTTTAATTATTGTGATCTCCGGTCATTCGCAGGAAGGATCACCGATGCTTACTCATTTTAAGGAAAGCAGTGATATAGAAAACCAGAGCTGGGCAATATGCCATGATGAGAATAATGTTATGCTGTTTGCAAACAGAAGGGGTATAATGATCTTTGACGGGCAGAACTGGGACTTTGTCAGAACACCCTCGATAGCTTTTTCACTTTTGTATGACACAGACAGTAAAAGAGTGTATGCCGGTTGCGACAATGATTATGGATATCTTGGGAAAGATTCCAAAGGCTTATATAATTATTATTCGCTTTCCGGAGATACTGCCGGAGTGGGGCTTGTAGAAAAAATATTCGTAACAGATTCTACTGTATGTTTTTATAGTGATATGACAATAAGCCGGCATAATCTGGAAACAGGCAATCTGGAATGCAGGCTTACTTCAAAAGCAAATGAGCCATTCACAGGAATGTTCAATACTCCACGGAATATGTTTGTCAATGTTCAGTCTAAAGGGCTCTTCAGGGTAGAGGCTGACACACTGTTTCCTATTGTAACCGGATATCTGCTGGTGAATGAAGAGGTATTGTTTTCACTTCCGTACGATGATAAAATGGTGCTCCTTGGGTTGGGCAGCAGCTCCCTTTCACTTTTTGATGGTATAAAATTCTATGATTATAAGATAAAGGATGAAGGCTACTTACTTCAGAATATTTTATCAGATGGTGTAGTTATTACAGACAACCTGTATGCATTCTCAACTATTGACGGAGGAGCAATCGTTATTGAACGTAAGAGCGGGAAGCTTGTTTCAGCAATCAACTATCAGAATGGTCTGCCTGATGATGAGGTATTTGCAATGGGTTCTGACGGTAATAACGGATTGTGGCTTTCTCATCAGTATGGACTAAGCCGTGCCGATTTGCAACTGCCAATAGGGAACTTTACAATATACACCGGACTAAAAGGAAACCTTATTACTTCTGTATGGCATAATAATGAATTGTATGTGGCTACAAGTGAGGGGGTGTTTTATCTTGCCACAAATAAAAACTACAGTGATGTTGAGATTGTTGTGAGAAATGATAAGGCAGAAAGCAGTTTACCTGAACCTGCTGCCACAAACTCACAGGTTCAGGATGTTAAGGAAACTCAGAAATCAAAGAGGGGCCTTCTGACAAAAATATTCGGAAAAAAACTGGAAAGTACTGCTAAGGAAAATATCCAGCAACCTGAGGTAAAAAATTCAGAAACTAAAGCGGAAACTTCAGACAGGAAAAAAGCACCTGAATATGTAAAGAAAACTGTAAGCAGGCTGAAGTCGATCAATTATGCTTATAAAAAAGTTGATGGACTCAACGAAAAGTGTAAACAGCTTGTTTCGACCCCTTGTGGAATACTTGTATCTACTAATATGGGCCTTTTTAGTATATCTGACCATAATGCCAAAGTAATAGTTAAGGATCAGTATATTAATTATATAGGAAAGAAATGCAGCGATAATAAATATTTCATTGCAACAGACGAAGGTTATTTTTATATTATCGCAAATGATGGTAAATGGACCTCAGTGTTTCCTGACAGGAATTTTAGTGAACCTCTTTATTCGGTTACATCCCTTGCCAACGGAACTCTTTGGGCCGGGGGGTCCAATTAAATATATTGTGGAGAATATTAATGATACGATTTTTCTTATTACTGAGTCAGGAATCAGTTTTTTTGATGATAATAGTGATTCTTTCAACTCATATAACCGGCCGGAAATAAATCCCGGATCAAAGCCAAAAAGTGTATTTTCGCAACCTGATGCTCCATGGTACAGGCAGGGTGATGAGTGGATCATGATGTCGGCAGATGAGAGTGTATCCGGTGGTGATAAAGCTCTCCTGAAAGTATTTAATGAGATATTGTCTGTAAATCTGACCAGAGATTACTTATGGGTCATAGCTGAAGAAAACAAACTCTTCAGGATTGCCAGAAATAACAATATGCAGATAAAAAATGACCTTGATCTGTATGTGAGAGGTATATCAAATGAAGATGGTCAAAAATTCGATCTTACGGATATTGTTTTTACCCGTGGCGATAATGCTGTTTTCGTTGATCTGGCATCACCGGCTTATCTTAAGCAGAATTCCATCCAATATCAGTACCGGCTGGAGGAGATTATGAACGATTGGTCGAGATGGTCAAATGCCTCAACAATTACACTCATGCCTCCCCCGGGGAGTTACACTCTGAAGGTTAGGGCAAAAGATATCTGGGGAAACATTTGCGAACCCAGGGTCTTAGCTTTTACAATTAAACCTCCATTTACTAAAACAACCTTTTTTTACCTGATCATACTGGTATTGATTTTTTTCATAGTATTTACTGTCGTGAGATTCAGGGAAGCCAGCCTGAGGAAAGACAAGATGATTCTCGAAGAAAAAGTAAAAGAGAGGACTGCCGAAATTGAAGCCCAGAAACAGGAGATAACCTCAAGTATTGAGTATGCAAGCAGGATTCAGATGGCAATGCTTCCGGCAGATGAGCTTTTTAACAACTCTTTCAGTGATCATTTTGTCATTTTCAAACCAAGGAATATTGTAAGCGGCGATTTTTACTGGATAGGAGAAGATGAACACCGGATATTCTTTACAGTAGCTGACTGTACAGGGCATGGGGTGCCTGGCGCATTTATGAGTACTCTCGGCATCTCAGCACTGAATGAGATTATTACTAATAATAAAGGGCTTAAGGCAAATACTGTTCTTGGATTTCTGCGTGATAAGGTTAAAACATCACTTAATCAGACCGGAAAGGATGGAGAAGCTTCTGATGGTATGGATATTGCATTCTGTGCTCTCCACAAAAACAGAAAAATCCTTGAGTTCTCAGGGGCCTATAACCCTCTCATTCTCTTTCGTAACGGAGAGATGCTGGAGTACAAAGCTGACAGAATGCCAATTGGCATTCATTATGTTGAAAAAGACTCATTTACAAACACGGAAATCAGCATTAAAAAGGGAGATATTCTCTATCTCTTTTCAGATGGTTTTGCTGACCAGTTTGGAGGAGACACAGGAACTAAGTATAAGATTTCAAAGTTAAAGAAACTACTTGCTGGTATGCACAATAAACCAATGTCAGAACAATGTCTGGCAATTGAAAATGAATTTGAAAGATGGCGCGGCTCAAATGAACAGGTCGACGATGTTACAATAATTGGAATTCGTATTTAGTTGATTAGCTTTTTTATTTCGTATTTTCTTGATCCTGCATATTTGGGATTTGCTGGGATCATCTTCTTATATTAAATCCTTATCTTTAAAACACAAAAATCGGAGCAAATAATTCAACTATATTTCACATATTCATGAAAATCAAATTTATTGGAGCGGCACGCGAAGTTACGGGAAGTAAACATCTTATAACTACAAGCCTGGGTAAAAAGATCCTGCTCGACTGCGGGATGTTCCAGGGCAAAGGACTTGAAACAGACGGGATGAACAGGGATCTGATGTTCGATCCAGCCAGTATAGACCACATAATCTTAACCCATGCCCATATAGATCATGCCGGACTTATTCCATACATGTACAAATTAGGATTCAGAGGATCCGTGATATGTTCTAATGCAACACGCGACCTATGCGCAATCATGCTTATTGACTCAGCTTTTATACAGGAACATGATACATTAACATTTAATAAGAGGAGAGCTAAAAAGGGCCTTCCACTGGTTACGCCTCTTTATACCCAGGACGACGCAAAGGAATGTATGGGCCTTTTCATTGGTGTGCCAATGGATATGAAATTCAGGATTGATGAAAATATTAAAGTAAAATTTACTAATACGGGCCACATGCTTGGTAGCGGAGTGGCTAACCTGCAGATTATTGAAAATGGACAGATTAAAAGGATCTCGTATACAGGAGATATTGGTCGTCCGTTTGACCCTATTCTGGCTAATCCCAAACCTTTCCCCCAGGCAGATATTATTATAACTGAATCAACGTACGGCGACAGGCTGCACCACGATGCGAAAGCTGCTGAAGAAGAACTGCTTGATGTGGTTGTAGCGACCTGCGTTAATAAAGGAGGAAAACTTATTATACCAGCATTCAGTGTTGGACGAACCCAGGAGATTGTTTATGCACTGAATAACTTTTTTAACCAGGGCCGTCTGCCCAAAATTGATGTTTATGTTGATAGCCCCCTGGCTGTTAATGCGACTACCGTCTTTAGAATGCATCCGGAATGTTTTAATAAGGAATTTGAAAAAGTTATGCTGACTGACTCTGACCCGTTTGCTTTTGATAACCTTTTTTATATAACCCGAGTTGAGGATTCTAAAAGACTTAACGATCATAAGAAGCCCTGCATTATAATATCTGCATCAGGTATGATGGAAGCCGGTCGTGTTAAACACCACCTTGCAAATAATATTTCTGATCCCAAAAATACCATTCTCGTTGTGGGTTATTGTGCACCCACTACCCTTGGAGCCAGAATAGTCAGAGGCGATACGGAGGTTTCTATACATGGAAATATTTACAAGGTTAAGGCTGATGTGAAGAAGATCGAATCATACAGCGGCCATGGTGATTATAATGAGATGATTAACTTCCTTAGCTGCCAGAATAAAGACTCCGTGGAGAAGATTTTTCTTGTCCATGGTGAGTATGCTACACAGACAAAATATCTTGCATCTCTCATGGATAAGGGATTTAAGAACATTGAGATCCCGGCTAAAGGGCAGGAATTTGAGATTTAAAATTCTGTTAATAATTAAATGGCACATGCGATGGTTAATGCTGTTAATAAAATAACAATACAGACCTTGTTTTTCCTGTTATTCAGTGTTTTATCTCTTTTTTCAATTGCACAGGAGACAGATTATCATGGTTTCAGATGTCTTGATTTTAAGTTTGAAGGGCATGATGCTAAAATTGTATTCCCGGAGGTTGCAGAAGAACAACGTCACTGGATCTGGAGGGCAAGGTTCTGGGGACATGAACCACAAACAGAGATGGCCCTTTTGAAAAAAGGTTTTCATCTTGTATATATCGATGCTGCTGAGTATTGTGGGAACCAACAGGCTGTAACGCTGTGGAATCATTTTTATGATTTTCTTACTAAAGAGTATCAGCTAAACACAAAAACAGTGCTCGAAGGATTCAGCAGGGGCGGTCTTTATGTTTATAACTGGGGATCAGAGAACGTAGAGAAAGTTGCCTGCATATATGCTGATGCGCCTGTTTGCGACATGCGAAGCTGGCCCGGAGGTAAGGGAAAAGGTGCTGGATCACCATCGGACTGGAAGTTACACCTTGATGCATATGGATTGACAGAAGAGAGCATCAACGATTTCCGCGGAATGCCGGTGTACAATGCCAGGAAACTGGCAGAAGCCGGAGTGCCGGTATTACATGTATGCGGGGTTCAGGATGATGCAGTACCTATCGACGAGAACACCTACATACTCGAAAAGACATATAAGGAAGCAGGGGGTAATATTAAAATTATCGCTAAGGAGGGAGTGGGCCATCACCCTCATAGTCTTAAAGATCCTGCTCCAATAGTGCGCTTTATACTGACATACACTTCCCCTGCATTAATTGATGAACCTCTGCCTGAGGAATCTTTAATGGCCATCAACTACAGGGGCTGTATTGATAATTGCCGGATACAATTTGAAAAGACTAAAAAGGGCAGAGTGGCCTTTCTGGGCGGTTCAATAACTGCAAACCCCGGCTGGCGCGATATGGTGTGCGAATACCTGAAGAAAAGGTTCCCCGGTACTGAATTTGAGTTTATCAATGCCGGAATTCCATCCCTGGGGTCGACACCCGGATCAATGCGACTTCAAAGGGATGTGCTGTCAAAGGGTACTATCGACCTGCTTTTCGTTGAGGCAGCAGTTAATGATGCAACAAATGGATTTAGCCCTGAAAGGCAAATAAGAGGCATGGAAGGAATTCTTCATCATGCCATCAGGACTAATCCCTTCGTAAATATTGTAATGCTTCATTTTGTTGATCAGGATAAAATGGCAGATTATAACAATGGACTAAGCCCTGAAGTAATACTGCAGCATGAAAAGGTAGCAGAACACTACTCTGTTTCATCTGTTAACCTTGCCAGGGAGGTGAATGACAGAATACTGAATGGTGAATTTACCTGGCGCGACGATTTCAGGGATCTACATCCTTCTCCATTTGGCCAGGGTATCTATTTCAGAACCATAAGTCACTTCTTTAACACTTCATGGAAAGATCCGGTGAGAACAAAATATACACCCGTTTTATTACCTGCTGAAACACTTGACCCGTTCTCCTATGTCAATGGACACTTTCAATCTCTTAAAGATGCGAACCTGGTATCTGGCTGGAAATACCTTAAAGTATGGAGACCGGAACATAATGTATCAACCAGGGAAGGATTTGTTAATCTGCCAGTACTTGAGGCCCGGCAACCGGGAGCTTTACTGAAATTGAAATTTAAGGGAAAAGCAATTGGCCTGTTTGTAACTTCCGGACCTGATGCCGGAATTTTAGAATATAGTATAGACGGGACAGACTTTAAGGCAGTTGACCAGTTTACACAGTGGAGCACACAACTTCATCTGCCATGGATCATTATGCTTGATGATGAGCTTCAGGAAGGAAAACATATTCTGATGCTCAGAACATCATCCGATAAAAACCAGCTAAGTTCGGGATCTGCCTGCAGGATCCATCATTTCCTTGTTAATGGCAAATGAGCATCTCTGATATGATGATGGAGTATTGTATTATTTTGGCTCAATATGCTATTGAATATAGTTTTTTAATCCTTTTCTGATTATTTTCCATTCGGGGAACAATTCAGAAAGCAGCTTATAATACCCGGCACCGTGATTATGATGTTTAAGATGGCACAGTTCGTGTAAGATCACATATTCAATAAACAGATCCGGCAGTTTTATCAGTTCAGTACTCAGGGTGATTATTCCCTTATTTGAGCAACTTCCCCAACGTCTTTTCATGGTACGTATAACAAGGCCTGCTGGTTTAAACATCTGGTTTTTATGTTTTTCAAGAACACCATTCATCAGCTCAGGAAAAACAACTCCGGCTTCATTCTTGTAGCCTTTGTACAAAAGCTTCTTAATCATCTCCTGATTATTCATCCTGCCGGCACCAATCTCTATTGTACTGATGTTAAACTTTACATATGGTCTTTCTGATTCTGCTATAATAAGTTGCAACTCATATCCCCTGAAAAGATGAGTTT
>JFJP01040455.1_pt1 | contig 11200 bp, 9 predicted proteins | sample 431651 | NCBI WGS metagenome assembly JFJP01 (sample SAMN02602958, study PRJNA72255) | Microbial mat metagenome, whole genome shotgun sequencing project. | biome: fresh water; feature: sink hole; material: water; isolation source: purple microbial (photo- and chemosynthetic) mats found in... | reverse complement strand
ATTTTCAGAGCATTATTCAAATAAAGTTTGAGGATTGAATAGTAAGAGTTTTCATTTTAAATTTAATTTTTAAGAACTGAAAATGTAGTCTAAAGACCCTTTTTCAATTTTCAATTTTCAAATTTTTTTAATAATGATACCAATTATTTTATGTTATCCCAAATGCGGTACATGCAGAAAAGCCGAAATATGGCTAGAGGCAAACCACATTGAATATAAATATCGTCCTATAAAGGAGGAAAATCCAACAAAGGAAGAACTTATACTCTGGATAAATAAAAGTGGATTGTCTGTTGGCAAATTTTTTAATACCAGCGGACTGCTTTACAAACAGAATAAGATGAAAGATAAAGTCAAACTCTTGTCCGAAGATGAATTGATAGACATTCTTGCCACAAACGGTTTAATGGTCAAACGACCGATTTTACTCGTGGGAGAGAAGGTTTTGGTAGGTTTTAAAGAAGACGAATGGGTAAATGCATTTTCAAATAAGAGTTAACAATAATAAAGCAGGCTGATTGATTTCTCATTCAGCCTGTTTGTTTTTTTTGAAATTTTGAAAAAACAAAACCGTAATTATCCTGTTTTTTGACATTAAATCTCAAGCCTAAAACCTCAAATTGTCAACCCTCTGATGAGTAATTTATTTAACAAGTTTATATTCTAAAAATGCCTCAATTACTTCGTATGATGCCAACCCAGGTTGTTGTAAATTCGGAATTGGGTTCTTGTTTTTTGAACACAACCAGGCAATGACACGCCGAAACATTTTGTCATTCCAGTCACAAGACACAACCAGCCAGGGATAATTCAAACGAGTAAGTAGTTGAGTCGCATCGTGATCGATTATGGCTTTTGCATTTTTTGAATTTGAAGAATAGTTGATGGAAAATTATTGCCTTAATATAATATTATTTAGCTGATTGTTTTTGTTTATTTTGTACATTTGTCATAAGCAAAGGTGATTATAACTTAAAAAATATATTATGCTACGAAGAAAATGCACACAATTAATCAGGGGTCAACATGCCATTGATGGAGCAGGAGTTCATTTACGAAGGGTTCTCGGCTTGAATACAATTAAAAACTTTGACCCTTTTTTGATGTTGGATGGTTTTGATTCAACCAATCCGCAGGATTATATAAAAGGATTTCCATGGCATCCGCATCGTGGAATCGAAACTGTGACTTATTTATTGCATGGGCAAGTTGAACACGGTGACAGTTTGGGTAACCGCGGTATAATCAGTGATCTTGAATGTCAGTGGATGACAGCAGGCTCGGGAATTATACATCAGGAACTGCCAAAAGTTTCAGATAGAATGTTAGGTTGCCAACTTTGGGTTAATTTGCCTAAAAAACACAAAATGACTCAACCCACCTATCGGGATATAAAACAACAAGATGTTGTTGTAGTAAACGAAGAAAATGCTGTTGTCAGGGTGTTGTCGGGCTTTTATAAAAATATCCAGGGTGCAATTAAAGGTGAATTTCTGAAGGTACAATACTTAGATGTAGAATTAGAACCGGGAGCCGTTTGGACTTACAATGAAACTTCAAATGAACAGACACTTTTCATTTATCTGATTGATGGAAAATTGGCTGCCAATGAAGAATTAGATGTTTTTGAAGAAAAGGCTTGTGCAATGCTTATGTCTTCATCTTCCGAAAATAATTTCGAAAATGAAGAAGTACAGGTTAAGGCAGGTCAGGCAGGTGCCAGGTTTTTTCTAATTGCAGCAAAACCTCTCAAAGAACCTGTTGCCTGGGGTGGACCAATAGTAATGAATACCAATGCAGAGCTTGAAGAAGCCTTTGATGAGTTGGATAAAAAAACATTTTTAAAACATCAGCGTCCCAGTAAATTGTAGTTTTTAAGAATTTAAAAAGCTACTGAATTGGTTCAACGATTCCTTTTATGCGCTAAATTTAATAATTGACTAATTCTTTAAACATTAAAGTTTAATCATGGTAATGCTATCGCTTCAAATAAATTGTATCAATAAGTCGATAGCCATGTAGGAATACTTTATTGTTTACAAAAAAAAGCAGTGAAACCTAAGGTACCACTGCTTTTGTTTTTGGGAGAATCTAAAATTATTTATTTTTTTCTTCCAAAATTCGATACGCAATATCAAGGATATTCGTGTCGTCTAACATGACTAAACCTCCGTCGGGTCCTGGTTCAATATGAACACCTACACTACTGCCTTCCCGAAAATTATGCCCGCCGAAATAATTACGTACTGTTTCTTTTTCCAGACCAAGTTCATCTGCGATCCTGGTCATACTACCGCTTGGGAGCGAATCCTTCACTTTACGTAGCTCGTTAAATGTTATCGTCTTCGTCATGACTAAAAGTATTAGAATTGTTTAAAAATATGATTAGATTATTTTGCGATAAACTTAGTGTTTTAAGTTTAAATAGCAAAACATTTTAATGTTTTTTTTATGAAAAAATTTTTTTATTGAAAGTTCTTGTTTTTAAATGAGCAAATTACATATATACAGCGTAAGTTAGAATTAAATTTATTGAAATTTAGTTCGCTTATTATATTGCTTTTTCGGTTTCATTGTAAAATTCAACTATAGTTTCAATTCCCTTAAAGAACAAACTGAGCGGAAAATTTTCGTTTGGTGAGTGAATGGCGTCCGATTCTAGTCCAAAACCCATTAAAATAGGTTTTACGTTCAATATCTTTTCGAAAACCGGTACAACACCAATGCTGCCTCCCCTGCGAACCGGCAATGGCCTTATCCCGAATACTTTGGTATAAGCTTTCTCTGCTGCTTTGTAAGCAGGCGAATTAATCGGACACACATAACTTTCGGCTCCATGAAGATGATGAACCTGAACATCAACATAGTCGGGAGCAATTTTTTTTATGTATTGAGCAACTAGTTCATCAATTTCGTGATAGCGCTGATTGGGTACCAGACGCGCTGATAATTTTGCATATGCTTTTGAGGGCAACACAGTTTTTGATCCTTCGCCCGTATAACCGCCCCATATTCCGCAAATATCTAAAGTGGGTCGAACCCCAGTGCGTTCAATGGTGGTATAACCTTTCTCTCCATGTATTTGCTTAATGTTTAAGTCTTTTTTATATGCTGCTTCATCAAAAGGGATTTGAGCAATTAATTCACGTTCTTCTTCCGAAAGTTCTTCAACCTGGTCGTAAAAGTGAGGGATTGTAATTTTTCCTTCAGCATCGGTCAATTGAGCCAGAATTTTAGTGAGTTCTAAAATTGGATTGGCAACCGCACCACCAAAAATGCCCGAATGTAAATCGCGCGAAGCTGAAGTTACTTCAATTTGCCAATAGGCCAATCCACGCAATCCTGTTGTTATGCTGGGAGTGTCTTCGCTTAACATACTTGTGTCTGATACCAAAATCGTATCACATTTCAACATCTCCTTGTTTTGAGAACAAAATTCCTCAAGATTTGGAGAGCCGACCTCTTCTTCGCCTTCAATCAGAAATTTTACGTTACATTTAAGCTGATTTGTTTTTACAAGGTATTCAAAAGCCTTGGCATGCATAAATGACTGACCTTTATCGTCATCTGCACCACGCGCAAATATTTTTCCATCCCGAACTTCCGGCTCAAAGGGTTTTGATATCCATAATTCGAGGGGCTCGGCAGGCATTACATCATAATGTCCGTAAACTAAAACAGTTGGATATGTACTGTCTATTATTTTTTGTGCAAAAACAACCGGATTTCCTTTTGTTGGTAAAACCACAGCACTATCTGCACCCGCATCCATTAAGATTTTTGTCCATTGCTCTGCCGCTTGCTTAATTTCAGGTTGACGGTGACTATGTGCACTTACACTTTGAATGCTGATCAGACTGAAAAGTTCGTTGATGAAACGATCTTGATTGCTGGATATATACTCTTTTATACTCATATTCTTTTTTTTTGAAGTTATACTTATATAAACAAATGTAATGAAAAAAGTTTTAATTTGATATGATAAATTTCTATAAAAATGCAATAAAATTGCAGTATAGAAACTTAGAAACTTGAATAATTTAATAGTTTCCAAATAATGCATTATATATATCAGTAAATCAGCAAACTAACATTATTTAACTAATATATTTGAACAAAATATATTGACTGCTGTTTTCTTTTCAATAATTTTGCAGCACTTTTTTAAAAATAATATTTATGGATGAACAAAAAGAATTGATATTACAAACTGCCTCGAGGATGTTTACATCTTCGGGGATAAGAAATGTGTCAATTGATGATGTATGCTCAGAATTGCGAATTTCGAAAAAAACCTTTTATATGCATTTTTCGCAGAAAGAAGATTTGGTGGATGCTATTGTAACCTACGATAAGCAAAAGCGTTTAGATCGATACGAAAAAAACATGAAAGGGAAAAATGCCATCGATACCCTGATTTATATTATCAGAGAAATTAAAAGAGATGTAGATTGCACCCCGCATTTACTTTGGAATGATATTCAAAAGTTTTATCCCAAGATATTTGAAAAACATAATACCGAGAAAATGAATAACATTCGATATGGATTCGAAATTAACCTGAAACAAGGAATTGAAGAAGGCTATTATCGACATGATTTGGATATCGAATTGATTTCATTGTTTCATTCTGGTCAAATGAAGAATTCTTTTGAACTAATGGAACAGGCTCAAAAAAAATATACCAAAAAGCGATTGGTTGATTTTTTCATCGATTTGATGATACATATAATTGCAAACGAGCAGGGACTTGCATATATTAAAGAGCATTATTTTAAAGATCAGGATAAAAATGAAGTCTCAGACTTAAATGATTAAAAAGGACGATTCATCGGTCAATAATCCACGTTCAACGATTTTGAATTTGAAATTAAAGATAATTAAATGAATTTTGTAGTCAAATTATAATTAGTAAAAAATATAAAGGAAAAAATGATTGTAAAAGAATTAAAACTTAGTATTGGTTTTACAGCAATTATGTTGTTGTTTACTTTATTTCAATTGAGAGCGCAAGATACTTTAACAGTATCACTTACTAAGGCAATTGAAATAGCAATGAGTGAGAGCCCAACCATTAAAGTGGCTGAAAAGGAAATTGAAAGGGTAAATTATTCCATCAAAGAAAAATTTGCTGCAGCATTTCCTCAAATTAGTGCAGGAGGATCATATCAACGTGCATTAAAGAAACAAAGAATGTTTTTCTCGTTTCCGGGTATGCCGGCAAATCCTGATGGAATAGAAGTGGGACAGGACAATTCTATTAATGCCGGTTTATCGGCATCTATGCCATTAATTTCACCCACACTTTGGGCATCGTTAGAAATGACAGAACTTGATTCAAAATTAGTATTGGAATCGGCCAGATCATCAAAAATATCATTGATAAATCAGGTTAGTAAAGCATATTATGCTATTTTGTTGACTCAAGATCAATATAATGTTTTTAAACGAAGTCTTCAAAACACAACAGAAAATGCGCGCATAATAAACAATAAATTTAAACAAGGAACTATCTCAGAGTTCGAATGGATAAGAGCTGACGTGCAGGTGCGTAATGCCAGTTCAAATTTGGTATCGGCAGAAAGTGCAGTAAATATGAGTAAGTTACAGCTGAAAATGCTTATGGGACTGGATATGTCGATAGTTATAAATATTGATGGCAGCTTAAGTGAATTTGAAAAAAATATGTATGGCGATGTTCTTTTAATTGACACCACAAGTATGCAAATGAATACGGATATGAAACAGTTTGACATACAATCAAAACAATTAGATCAGGCATTAAAAATGCAAAAAGCAGGTTGGTGGCCCACTTTAGCTGCTAGTTTTAATTATCAATATATGTCCATGGCCAACGATGGTGTTGCATTGAAATGGTTTCCAATGTCAACTGCTGCAGTGCAATTAAACATTCCCTTGTTTCAGGGTGGTGCCCGAAATTACAAAGAAAAACAATTGAAAATACAACAATCTCAATTAAAAGATAGGAGAGATAATTTGAGAAGAAGTTTGGAAATGCAAGCTTTAACCTATTTGGACAATATTAAAAAAGCGCTTGAGAAAATTGAATCTAATAAAGAAGGTTTACGTCAAGCTGAAAAAGCAGTGTCAATTTCAAAAAAAATGTATGAAGTAGGTTCAAGTACCTATCTTGATTTATCAAACTCAGAATTAGCCTTTATTCAAGCAGGCTTAATGTATAACCAATCTATTTTCGATTATCTATCGGCCAAAGCTGATTTAGAAAAATTGTTAAGCAAAGACATAAAATAGTCTGTTTAAATCTTAAAAAAAAAATTAAAACCACATAAATATAATGAAAGTAATTAAACAAATAAGCATCATATTAGGTGCAATGATAATTGGACTTAGCTCATGTAGCAAGCCAAAAGAAGCAGCAAAAGAAGCTGAAGAAATTCCTGTAGTTCGTGTTCAAGCAACATCTGAGAAAGAAATTGAACAGATTTACGAACTTACTGCAACTGTACAACCTCAGGTAAAAAACAGTATTGCACCATCTACACCCGGACGTATTCGTAAGATTTTAGTTGAAGTTGGACAAAATGTAAGCCAGGGACAAAAGTTAGTTCAAATGGATGTGGCTAATCTTTCGAATATGGAAACTCAAATTGAAAATGTAAAGCGGACTTACAATAGAGTTCAAGAACTTTTTAGTGTAGGTGGAGCTTCGCAACAAGAATTGGATAATGCAAAAGTTCAATTGGATTTGGCTCAAACAAATTTAAAAAACATGAGCGAAAATACGTTTTTACTAAGCCCGATAAGTGGCATTATTACTGCACGTAATTATGATAATGGTGACATGTATTCCGGTCAAATGCCTGTATTAACTGTGATGCAAATAAATCCCGTAAAATTGATTATCAATGTTTCTGAATCGTACTATTCGCAAATCAGATTGGGAATGCCAATAAATGTAACATTTGATGTGTTTAAAGGTCAAAGTTTCCAGGGAAAGGTAAGTTTGATTTATCCAACTATTAATGAGCAAACAAGAACATTTGCTGTAGAGATAAAACTAAACAACAACAGTAATAAAGTGCGTCCCGGCATGTTTGCACGAGTAATTTTAGAATTTGGAAAAACTAAAAGAATTGTTGTTTCGGATCAATCTGTGGTTAAACAATCGGGTTCAGGTTCACGATTTGTGTATGTGTATAATGACGGAAAAGTCGAATATAAACAAGTTGAAGTTGGACGTCGTATTGGAAATGAATTTGAGATCATTTCAGGCTTAATGGCTGGTGAGCAAATTGTTATTGCCGGACAATCAAAATTAATTGATGGTGGCAATGCTAAATTGGCTAAATAGTTGATAGACTGTTTTAAAATTGTAAATAGTAAATGAACCATCCCGATAGCTATCGGGAGTAAATAAAAAAATATGAGTTTATACGAAAGTTCTGTACGAAAACCCATTATGACCGCACTTATTTTTATAGGTGTAGTAATATTAGGCTTGTTTTCACTAAATAAATTACCTATTGATTTGTTGCCAAAAATAGAAACTAATACTATTATGGTAATGACAACTTATGAGGGTGCTAGTGCGTCGGACATTGAAACTAATGTTACACGACCATTGGAAAGTTCTTTGAATACAGTTGCAAATTTAAAGAATATTACATCTACATCGAAAGAAAACCGATCAATTATTACCATGGAGTTTAATTATGGTTTGGATATAGATGTGGTTACAAATGACATTAGAGATAAACTGGACCTGGTAAGTTCTTATTTGCCTACAGGGGTGGGTAAACCAATCATTTTCAAGTTTAGCACTGATATGATTCCTGTAATTATGCTTACCGCTACAGCTGATAAAAGTTTACCTGCCTTGTATAGAATTTTGGATGACAATGTTGCAAATCCGTTGGCACGCATTAAAGGAGTAGGTTCTGTATCCATAACCGGTGCACCTGAACGCGAAATTCAGGTTTATGTTGATCCTGTGAAATTAGAAGCCTATAAACTTACAGTTGAATCTATAGCACAATTTATTCGTATGGAAAATATGAATACACCGGCCGGTTCAATGGATGTAGGAAGTGAGACGTATTCTTTACGGGTACAAGGTGAGTTTAAGGATGCTTCTGAACTAAATAATATTGTAGTTGGTAGTTCTAATGGACAAACAGTTTATTTGTCGGATGTAGCCGTAGTAAGAGATGACCAGGAAGAGCGGGTTCAAAAAAGTTACACTAACGGTGTTCAGGGAGCAACAATTGTAGTTCAAAAACAATCAGGATCCAATACGGTAGAAATTGCTGAAGCTGTTCAGAAAGAGTTGCCCAATATTAAAAAGAATTTACCATCAGATGTTAAGCTTTCAGTGATTATAGATACTTCCGATAACATTAAACAAACAATTAGTGGGTTGACGGAGACTGTTTTATTCGCATTTTTATTTGTAATATTAGTTGTTCTTTTCTTTTTAGGACGTTGGAGAGCTACTGTTATTATTATTCTTACAATTCCAATTTCATTAATTTCTGCCTTTATATTTTTGGGAGCTACTGGTGGTTCATTGAATATAATAACATTAAGTTCACTTTCGCTCGCTATAGGTATGGTGGTGGATGATGCTATTGTGGTATTGGAAAACATTACGACACACATAGAACGTGGTAGCCGCCCTCTAAGTGCAGCTGTGCATGGTACAAATGAAGTTGCTTTATCTATTGTGGCTTCTACTTTGACAATTATTGCCGTATTTTTTCCAATGACATTGATTACAGGAGCTGCAGGTATCATGTTTGGACAATTAGGATGGATGGTAACAATAATTATTACAGTTTCAATGATATGTGCTTTGACATTAACCCCAATGATGGCTTCGAAATTATTGAGATTGAACCCCAAAAAATCCAAACTATTTGATACAATTTACACACCTATCCAGAAATTTTTGGATGGTATGGATGATAAATACGCAAGAATTGTAAATTGGTCGGTACGCCATCGAAAATCGATAGTAATTTTTACTACAGTTTTCTTTTTACTTAGCATGATTCCTGCGGCTTTTATTGGCACTGAATTTTATCCCGCGCAAGACAATGGAAGAATAGCAATGACATTTGAATTGCCTGTGGGTACAAACTCAGAACTAACCCGAAAATTGGCCAAGGAAATGACTGATAAATGGAAGTCAAAATATCCGGAAATGAAAATGATTAACTACAATGTTGGTCAGGCAAGTAGTTCAAATACATGGGGTTCGTTTCAGGCCAATGGTAGTAATATCGCCAGCTTTTCTATTGGCCTTACTTCTTTAAAAGATCGTAGTAGAGACTTATTTGAAATTTGCGATAGTTTACGCTCTGATATTAAACAAATTCCAGAAATACGTAAATCGAATGTTATTGCTGGTGGTGGAATGAGTATGATGGGTGGACAGTCGACCTTGGATGTTGAAATTTATGGTTTCGATTTTATCGAAACAGATAAAATTGCTTCAGAATTGACCAAGCGATTGAAAAATGTGGAGGGTTTGGTAAATACACGTGTAAGTCGTGAAGAGTATACACCGGAATATCAAGTTGAATTTGACAGAGAAAAGTTGGCTATCAATGGTTTAAATGTGAGTACGGCTTCAAATTATTTGCGCAATCGTATCAATGGACTTACTGCTTCATTATTCAGAGAAGATGGTCAGGAATATACTATTAAAGTAGCTTATGCTCCTGAATATCGTCAATCGATTGAAGCAATTGAAAATATTTTGATTTATAATGCCAGAGGACAGGCCATACGTTTAAGTGAATTAGGAAAGGTTGTTGAGCGATTTACACCACCTACCATAGAGCGTAAAAATCGTCAACGTATCATTACAGTTTCTTCAACTGTATCGGGTACAACTTTGGACAAAGCAGTAGCAGGTATAAATGAAGAATTGAAACAAATAAACAAACCTTCGGATGTGTATATTACCATTGCCGGTTCGTTTAAAGAGCAACAAGAATCATTTGGTGACTTAGGAACATTACTCTTAATTATTGTAATGTTGGTATTCATTGTAATGGCTTCGCAATTTGAATCCCTGACTTATCCATTCATTATCATGTTCTCCATACCTTTTGCCATATCGGGAGTTGTTATTGCATTGGGTGTTACTGGTAGTACTTTGAATATGATGTCATTTGTGGGACTGATTATGTTGATTGGTATAGTAGTGAAAAATGGTATTGTTTTGGTAGATTATATTAACCTTAACCGCGAACGTGGAATGGGAGTAATACAAGCGGTGGTAAATGGTGGTAAATCTCGTTTGCGTCCGGTAATTATGACTACTTTGACAACAATACTTGGTATGTTACCTTTGGCAATAAGCAATTCACAAGGTTCCGAAATGTGGAAACCAATGGCAATTACTGTAATTGGTGGTCTAACTGTTTCAACGATGCTTACACTTATTATTATACCAACATTGTATACATTGTTTGCAGCAAGTGGCATTAAACGTCAACATCGTAAAAACAAGAAATTAGCTACTTTGAAACAAGCTGATTTAATTAACAAATTATAGTTTAAAAACAAATCAAACACCCATGTGCAAAATTGCAATTATTGAAACATAAGGGTTTGATTAAATTATTACTAACTCCTCTTTTTCCCCCTTTAAGGGGTTAGGGGGCCAAAATTACAAACATATGAAATCAATATTTATAGCCTTTGATATGGCATATTACGATCAAATAATTTCACTTTTGAATACGAATCATGTTCGTGGGTTTACTGAATGGGAATCGGTTAAGGGCAAGGGGAGTAAAACAGGTGAACCACATTTTGGAAGTCATGCCTGGCCAGGACAGAATTCTGCTTTGATTACTATAGTTGATGACCATAAGGTGAAACCAATTCTTAAAGATTTAAGAGCATTAGATGAAACATCAAAACTTATGGGGTTACGTGCCTTTGTCTGGAATATAGAAGATTCAATTTAATTCAAGTTTCAAATTTAACGGGAAAATTGCTGAATGCAATTTTCCCGTTTTTCATTTTTTATAACTATTGTTTGAAAATCTTTCATACAAAACTTTTTTATTCGTTGCTGTATGAAACAAAAAAAATACGGATTATTATATCTGCTTTAATTTAGAAATATGGTAGTTAAAACCCAAAATTTTATTCAAAATAACAAATTAAATATCAATCAATCAACTATTTAAAAATTAACAAT
>JFJP01040454.1_pt1 | contig 11200 bp, 12 predicted proteins | sample 431651 | NCBI WGS metagenome assembly JFJP01 (sample SAMN02602958, study PRJNA72255) | Microbial mat metagenome, whole genome shotgun sequencing project. | biome: fresh water; feature: sink hole; material: water; isolation source: purple microbial (photo- and chemosynthetic) mats found in... | reverse complement strand
ATTCGTCTCAATTCTGCGATCAAGCAGGCTATATCTCACCTGGTTTGAGGCAAGAGGTATCCCAAATTTCCGGAGTGAATTCCATGAGTTTTCCATCTTTTTTGCCGAGAAGTTGCTCACTCCTATTGACTTAATAAGCTTTATGTCGAAAAGTTCTGCCATTGCTGTCATTTCAGCCTTCTCGCCGGAAAAGCTGAATGGCTGGTGAACCTGGTAGAGATCGATTGGATAAGGATCTAATAATCTGATTCGTTCGTTTATCGTTTTTCCAATATTCGAAGCGAAACGGAATGCGGGCCACCATTTTGTTGCCACTATAACTTCGCCCGGTTTTTTACCTGCTGCCTTAAGGGCATTTGAGAGAACTTTCTCCGAAACACCGCCTCCATATATCTCGGCTGTATCAAACCAGTTTATACCGCCCTCCAGCGAAAGGGAAACAATCATTTCAATCATGCTGTCTTCAAGGGTGGGCCAGAATTTTCCAGCCATATTATTTTGTTTGCTGAACTGCCAGCAGCCAAGCCCAATGGGAGAAACCATTATACCTGTTCGACCCAGCTGTCGCAAGCTATTTAAATTTTCCATTTTATCAGTTCTTTTCGTATGTAATCAGATTTAATATTTCACTTAATGAGTGCTCTCTTTTGTTGATATAAATATCGTTATGAAAATAATCGAGTTTTTTAAGGAGATATGAGAGAGTGTTTATCTCTTCTGCACTGAGATTTCCAACAACAATCTGCGATACATCGCCCATAAGAGGAAGTATCTTTATAATCTCAGCTCTCCCGGTTTCTGTTATGGATACTCTGATGCTTCTCCTATCCATAGTATCTGCTGATTCAACTATCAATCCTCTCTTGATAAGCCTGCGGATTACCTCTGATCCGGAAGTTTTCTCCATTACCTGTTTTGTGATCAGTTCGCTCTTGCTCATACTTTCATATGTCATAAGGGTTATGAGAAATGAAAACTCATCAGGTGTCTGTAAACAGCTATCTTTTAGTGCTTTCTTAATATACCCTTTTGCATAATGATACATCATTACGATCAAAATAGAAATATCAATGCTGGTACTGCGGGATTCATCTTTGACCCACTTATTTTCTTCACCAGATATTTTTCTTATCTCCAACTTTTTCGCATTCGATTTTGAATTCAGGTAACCAATGAATTCATCCATCGAATAATCTTCATGGTTGCCCTTCTCAGCATCAAAGGAAAAGAACCGGTCTATCAAAGATGTAAGTATCTCACTCTTTCTCATAACTTTTTTCATTCTTTAAATAAACAATAATACATAATTTTAGTTCATTTACGTTTTATTTATTGCCTTTTTGAACTTATTTGTACTTATTATGTTTATTGCTCATAACAGAAAAAGTTTATGGATATAGCAGCTAGTATAAAAGGGGCAAGCAAAGAGTATAAAACGGGAGATACTGTAATTACCGCTCTTCAGCCAACAACCTTCGATTTCAGGAAAAAGGAACTTACACTAATAATCGGACCTTCCGGTTCGGGTAAAACAACTCTCCTTTCCCTTCTTGGATGTGTTATTTTTCCAACTACAGGAGAAGTGTATATTGATAATCTTCTGGTTAACAACCTGAATGACAAGGAACTGGCCATGGTAAGACTGAAAAATATAGGTTTTGTATTTCAGAGCTTCAATCTTCTTGCTCCGCTCAATGTTCTTGAAAATGTTATGCAGCCCCTCAGGCTTTCCGGAATAAGCAAAAAGGAAGCAAAACTTAAGGCGGAGGAAGCGCTTAAAAAGGTAAACATGGAAAGCAGGGTTAAGAGCCTGCCCAAAAACCTCAGTGGCGGACAACAGCAGAGAGTGGCAATTGCAAGGGCACTTGTTACAGAACCATCTATTATGCTTTGCGATGAACCAACTGCTTCTCTCGATATTAAAAGCGTTGGAATAGTAATGGAAGAACTTAAAATGCTCTCAGATTCAGGTAAGTCAGTTATAGTTGTAACACATGACTTAAGGCTGAAGCCGTTTGCCGACAGAATAATATATGTTAATAACGGGATCGCCTCCGACAAACCCTCAGAGGATGAAATATTTCATAATTAAAAAATAAAAATCAATGAAACAGATCATTAATATTAAAACAATGAATAAAAATATTTATCTGGGTATAATACCATTGATAATGACAGCCTGTGGCGGCAGCAATGAAAACGAGGAAAAATCAGTCACCATATCCAATTCCGTTAACAGTGCAATTGTTGCGGTATCCGAAGTTGTCGGGGTAGGCAAGGTTGAACCTGAAAAAGAGATAATCAGTCTTGCTGTTTCAACAGGCGGTATTATTAAAGAGATCTACAGGAATGACGGCGACAGTATCAAAAAAGACGAACCTCTTGTCAGACTTGATGATGAGCTTGAACTGATAAAGGTCTCTCAGCTAAAAAGCCAGTACAACACCCAGAAAGCCCAGGTAGAAATTGATGAACTTAACCTTAACGAGTCGGAGGCAAGGCTGGCCAATAAGAAAAGATTACTTGAATCTGTAAGAGCACTTGCATTAAAAGGAGCGGAAACAAAGCAGACTCTTGATGATCTTGAGACTGAGGTCACCACCCTTTCCCTGAATGTTGAAAAATACAGCGCCTCGGTAAAACTTGAAGCCAGCAGATTAAGAGAGATAGCTGAAGAAGTAAGATATGCTGAAGTTGAGGCTTCGAGGAAGATATTGCGCTCTCCTTATGATGGGCTGATGCTGGAAATGCTAATTGAAAAAGGAAGTTCAGTAAACCAGTTTGAAAAATACGCAGAGGTTGCCCCTTCAGGACCAATGACTGTGAGAACTGAAGTTGATGAGCTTTTTGCAGGCAGACTCAGCATAGGACTTAATGCTGATATCAGATTTGTAGGAAGCGATTCAGTTGTTGCAAGGGGAAAAGTTGTCTTCCTTTCCCCCTACTTAAAAAAGAAATCGCTGTTCTCCCAAAAAGCAAATGAGCAGGAAGACAGGCTTGTGAGGGAAGTAAAAATAAAACTTGAGGGAGAGAACAGTCTTATCCTTAACTCCAAGGTTGAATCTGTAATTACACTCAAAAATAGCCAGTTATGATTGCTACAGCATACAGGTTCATAAGGTATGATAAGGTAAAGAGCATCGGTGTAATAATCGGTATCGTTATCAGCATCTTCCTTATAGGACAGCAGATAGGTGTACTAAGTTTCCTGACCGGATTAATGGGCGGACTCGTTAGTAACTCGAGGCAGGATATTGGCCAGATCTGGATTGTCGATAATATAACAAGAAATGCAAATGAACTTCCTAAGCTTAATGAAGGCCTTGTAAGGGAACTCAGGAGCATAGAGGGGGTGATGAATACATATCCGATAGTTGTTGCGGGGGCATCGGTCAAGTTTGAGAACGGCAAGCTGGCACCGGTACTTATTATTGGCAGCGAATCTCCAATGTTCATTGCCGGACCGAAACCAGAATCAATAAATGAAGGAAACCTTATGTCGCTCAATGATGACGAGGCTGTTTCAGCTGAGTTTTACGACCAGGCCGTATTCGACTATCCTGTAAAACCAGGTACCAGAGTTGAAATCAATGGCAAAAGTGCCACAATTAAGCTGCAGACTAAAAATGCAAGGGGTTTTGCCGGCTCATTTTTCTATACAACACTTTCGAAGGCACGTTATTATACTTCTTTCCCCGAGTCGAAAGTAAGCACAATAGCAGTTCAGGTGAAACCCGGCTATGCTGTTGATGATGTTGTAAATAACATAAACAGGTCAGTTTATGGTATTAAGGCATGGAATGCTGAGAAACTAAGAAAAACTACGGTAAGCTATATCACCTTATCTTCAAACATTGGTACCAGCATAGGTTCTCTTGTTATTTTTGCTGTAATCAGCGGATTCTTTATCATCGGACTTACACTCTATTCGTCAGCTGTTGACAGGATTAGGGATTATGGAACACTTAAGGCGATCGGTGCAACCAATGGATATATCTCAAGGCTTATTCTAACCCAGAGCTTCCTGTTCGCAGTAACAGGTTACATAATTGCAATGATGCTTCTTGAAGGATTCAGGGCAGGTGTTTCCAATGCCGGACTAGTATTCAGCTATTCAATAAGGGAATACTCTGCACTCTTCCTGGTAACAGTGTTTATCTCGGTTGGCAGCTCTCTGTTTTTCTCCATACGAACAATCAATAATGTTGAACCGGCTGCAGTATTCCGCGGCTGAAAAATATAATATTGCTAAAAATGAAATCAATAATAAAATCAATAATATTAATTCTCTTCATCGGCTTATCGGACAGACTATCAGGTCAGGAGATTAAACTTAAAGCCTTAATCGATTCAGCTCTCGCAAACAAGGGAAATATACGGGCAGTAAGAACTGATATTGAGATTGCCATGCTTCAGACTTCATCGGCTTATCAGAAATATTTGCCAGATCTTTCCCTGAGTTATAATTACAGATACAATCCAATAGTACCGACACAGATAATTCCTGTCGGACAGTTTAACCCTGTTCCTACAGATGAAAAGAGGCCAATAAAATTCGGGACCGATTGGCAGCAGAATTCAGGATTAAATCTTTATCAGCCTATAATTGATTTATCGATAAAGAGCCGGGTTGCAGAAAGCAGGATTAATGAGAAACTGAAAAATACAGATCTTGCCGCCGCAGAAAGGGATTTGAAGATGGAGGTTATAAGGAGCTTTACAAATATATGGCTCCGAGAGGAACAGCATCGCTATGCCGCACTGGATACTCTGCGCACTGCAAAAACAAAAGAGCTTTTCAGGATTAAATCGAATGAGGGAAAGGTGCTGAAAACGGAAGTCAACAGGGCCATTCTGAATCATAATAATGCTCTCTCAAATTATGTTGCTGCAGCATCATCCCTCACGAGGGAAAAAATCTATATGGGCTTCCTCACTGGCATTTCTCTTGAGACTTTATTTGATGGAACATTTGATTTTTCTCCTTTCCAGGATGATGGTCTGCAGAAGAGCAATACAGATCTTCTGCCGGATTCAATTCCTAACTTGAAAAGCCTAATGCTCAGAGCTGAACTAATTGAACAACAGCAGAAATCAGAGAGAATGAAACATACACCTACAGTTGGTTTTGAGGGATTCCTTGGCGCCAACCAGTATGCAGATACTTTTAATCCACTTCTTTCTGACAGCTGGTATGGAAGCAGTTACCTGGGACTGAGTCTCAGATTTCAGATACTTTCCGGAAGCAGCACAAAAAACAGGGTCTCTCAGTTGAAACTGGAGCAGAAAGGCCTGAAATCGAGACTAGAGGATGAGACAAACAGTGTCAGCAATAAGAGTCTTCTGCTTATGGAGGAAATAAAACAGATTGAATATCAGACTGAATTATCCAAACAGAACATAATGCTTTATGAGGAGAACCTATCATTGAATCAGGATAGATTTGAAAAAGGGCAAATCAATGCCTACGATCTCTTAACTGATGAAATAGATTTTCAGAAAGAGCAAACCAGGTTTAATGAGAAACGAGCTGAACTGGTATTTAAAAAAATAGAGCTGATAAACAACTCAGGGGCTCTTTCGTTATTCATAGATAATTTGCGATAAATCAACATTAAATCAAGTAGATATGAAACTGTTTGTTATAATTTTTACTGTAAGTGTTTTATTAATAATTTTACTTCAATCTTTTACAATTATGCCAATAAATAAAACTGAAGAACAAAAACATTCAATCATTCGAAAGTATAAGGATTTTGAAATCAGATTTTATCCCTCAGCCACTATTGCAACAATTAAATCGAATGCAAAAACATACAAAGAGCTTTCCGGTCCCGGATTTCAGAAACTTGCAGGATACATCTTTGGAGGAAATGAAGCCAAGAAAAAAATCTCAATGACAACACCAGTGCAAATGGATATCAATGATTCTGGTTCCACAATGAGTTTTGTTATGCCTTCTGAATATTCAAAAGAAAGCCTGCCAAAACCGAATGACCCAAATGTCAATATAATAAACACAGCAGATGAATATGTTGCAGTAATAAGATTTGGCGGATATGCCTCTGATGAAGATCTGAAATTCAATTCAGAAAAACTTAAAAATCTTCTTAAAGAAAATGAGATCATGTCATACGGGAATTATAGATTTCTGGGGTATAACCCGCCATTCCAGTTTATTGGCAGAAGAAATGAAATTATTGTTACAGTAGAATGGAAAGAAAAATAAAAAATATTATTTCCCTATACATACGGATCGGTATTTTTACATTTTAAAATAAATATAAGACTATGAAGAATAAAATATTTTTAACATCGACACTTTTTGTCCTGATCCTGTCATTTAATGTTTTCTCACTAAATGGGCAGGCCTCTTTCGAACTTGAAACAGGAGCTGTAGGAACAGGTTATAATAATGTCCGAATTCCCGGAGACCAGGGAACTCTTTTTTCACTGAAAGATGATTTAATTTCAAAAACTGAGATTTTCTTTAGGGCAAGAGCCAATTATACCATAAATTCCAGGCATACCTTATCATTATTATATGCTCCTTTCAAAACTATCTCCAATGGGAATGTGCCATATGATATATTATTCGAAGGGGTAACTTTCCCGGCAAACACCGACCTGGAAGGCACCTACAAATTTAACTCATACAGATTAACATATCGATACGAAATCGTACTAAAACCGAAGTTTGAATTCGGACTCGGTTTTACTGCAAAAATCAGAGACGCGAAGATAACAATAGCCTCTTCAGGACAGGAAAGTGAGAAGACAAATGTTGGCTTTGTTCCAATTATAAATTTCAGAATGTTATGGAAACTGGATGAAAAATTCGGGATCCTGTTAGAGGGCGATGCCCTCGCAGCACCACAGGGCAGAGCTGAGGATGTTCTGATTGCAGCAACATACAAACTTTCTGACAGGTTGGGATTTAAGGCAGGATACCGTATTCTTGAAGGTGGTGCAGATAATGATGAGGTTTACAATTTTGCTCTGTTCAATTATGCTTCAGTTGGCCTATTCATCAAACTATGATTAAATTGTCTTTATGATATTTGTAAATAAGCAAACTGACTATTATCTGAAAATTAAAGCAAATAAAGCAGAAAAAGTCAAACTATTTAAATCATTGTATTAAGACTTTAATGAAAAATATCTGGCTTATATTATTCATTGCATGGGGGTTGCCTCTGACTTTGTATCGAAGCAAATTTCGTAAAATAGTTTACGAGACCGATAGCTGGACTATCAATATCAAACCGTATTTTATGAAAGAACTTAAAGCCCTTTTTGGGAATATGTATCCTGATAACCGAAATTACCTGAAATTCAGGAATTTTTATCGTTTTTATCTAATCACTTACCTGCTCTTATTTACATCTTATTTAACCTTTAGTCAAAGCACCATTATGAACGAAATCAAAATCGGAAGCAGCATCCCGTCATTTACATTGACTGATCAAAATGGAAGTCTATTCGACATCAACTCAGTGCTCGGCAAAAAGAATCTTGTGATCTATTTTTATCCGAAAGACGATAGTCCGGGCTGCACAGCACAGGCTTGTTCATTTCGCGATCAGTTCGAAGTCTTTAATGAAGCCGATGCTGTTATAATTGGTATAAGCGGACAGTCAGTTGAAAGCCATAAAGAGTTTGCCGAAAAACACAGACTCAGTTTTACTTTGCTTAGCGATGAAGGAAACAAGATTCGGAACCAATTCGGTGTACCGACAAACCTGCTGGGAATCTTACCAGGCCGGGTAACATACATTGCTGATAAGACAGGGAAAGTTATATATATCTTCAATTCGCAAATGCAAGCCACTAAACATGTAGATGAAGCATTGAGGATTTTAAAAGAACTTCAATAAATAATTATTATGAATAAAATTCAGATAGGAGACCAGATTCCATCCTTTTCACTTAAAGATCAGGATGGTAATAATTTTGATATTTCAAACTTACTGGGCAGAAAAAAACTTGTTATATTCTTCTATCCTCAGGATGGCAGCCTGAACTGCACAAAAGAAGCCTGTTATTTTCGCGATCTGGCTGATGTATTTGAGGAAGCAGATGCAATTGTTATAGGCATAAGTGGCCAGTCTGTCGAAAGCCATAAAGAATTTGCCGAAAAAAATCATCTGAAATATACCCTCTTAAGTGATACCGGGAATACTGTAAGAAAATTATTCGGGGTCCCAGGGAGGATTTTCGGATTAATTCCCGGCAGAGTAACCTATGTCGCAGACCGGTTGGGCAAAGTAGTTTATATTTTTGAGTCACAGACAGAGACTCAGCGTCATGCAGATGAAGCTCTGAAGATCTGCCTTCTATTGAAAAGAACTGATAAAGTGAATAATTGATTTTACCAATCTGTAGTTTATTTAAAGTAATACCTTTAGTAAAGTTGTTTTAATGAGTTTCTTTTATCTTCAATACTTTTAGATTATTGACATTCTGAACTAACTGATAATTAAACCACGATTTTAAAACTATACTTATTATGCTGTCAAAAGAATTGGTACTCGAATTATGGTCGAAAACATACAATACCGAGGGTAAGCCCGACTGGTCTCACATTCTTCCCTACTACGATGATAATATAATCTTCAGGGATACCATTCAGGAGATACGGGGGAAAGAAGAATTTACTGCAATGACCGAGCGGCTTACAAAACGTTCAAAAGATTTGAAAATGAAAATTGTAAATGCTCTGAAGGAGGAGAATATTATTTTCCTGGAATGGGAAATGACCCTCAGCTTTAAAAAATATCCGAGCTCCATATTATATGGTTCAAGCCGTCTGACTTTAAATGAGGAAGGAAAAATTATTGAACAAAGAGATTATTATGATTTGTGGGGAGACATTTTCGACAATATTCCAAGATTCGGCAAAGCATACAGAAGATTTTTGATTAGAAAGTTTGGTTGAACTTATTACTTTGAAATATTGTTTCAATAAAATAAATAAATTAAAAAAAAGATTATGAAAAAATTTACTGCCATATTATTTATATCATTCTTGTTTATTGGATCTGTAAATGCACAGACAGGAGTACGATTCGGGTTGAAAGCCGGTTACAGCCTGGCCTCTCAATATGGTATACCTCCTGCCGACAACACTTTAAAGGTTGAGACTGGCAGCAGAAATGGATTTGCAGGAGGCATATTCGCATATTTCCCTATAACCGAATCGGTAGGTATTCAACAGGAGCTACTATATGCTATGAAAGGTTCGAGACAGGATGTTACGATTACCACTCCTGTAAACATAAATACCGTTTCTTCATATAATTTGAACTATTTCGAGATGCCAATAGTACTAAAGTACAAATTTGTAAATATTAAGAATTTTGGAATCTACGGCAGCACTGGTATAGCATTATCATTATTACTGAACGGAGATTACGACATTACCAGTACAGTTAACGTGGTGGGCATACCTCCTATAATATCGACATACTCAGGCGATATGAAAACACTCGATACTTTCGACTATTCATTCGTATATGGAGCCGGTATGGATTTCAAGCTTCTCAGTAAGGTTTTTTTCGTTGAGTACCGCATGACAGTAGGATGGAATACATTACAAATGCCTAACGTACCATCAGAACCTCCTGCTCCGGCAGCACCTCCTGTTCCTCTTCGTAACATGGATTATATTTTTGCCGTTGGTATGTATTTCTAAAAGCTTAGGTCAGATTATTTAATTATTTGAAATTTACAGAAGCAGGTCTGGTAACCAATTTATGAAAAATAAGAAGTTTGCTAAATATTTCAGGGAATACGAGTGGTCCAATATTTCTGCAATGATCAGGAACAACCGGTTAGATCCTAAAATTTGCACAGAAGATTTTAACAATAAACTGGTAGTAATCACCGGAGCAACTTCAGGCATCGGCTACCATACAGCCAGAAAATACGCTGCTCATGGAGCTGACTTACTCTGTATTAACCGTAATCAGCAAAAATCAGAAGCTTTATGCATTGAGCTAAAAAAAGAATTTGGTGCAAATTGTGAATATAAAATTGCTGACCTGAGTAATTTGCAGGATATTAACAGGGTGGCAGATGAACTTTCAAAGCTTGACAAACCGATTGAAGTACTGATACATAACGCCGGCATTTACCTTACAAAAAGAGAATTAACTCCAGAAGGTCTTGAAAAGGTTTTTGTGATTCAATACCTCTCTTCTTTTATCATTAATTACATTCTGAAGGATAAACTTAAATCTCAGGAAAAGGCCCGGATTATTATGGTTAATTCCGAAGGTCACCGTTTTGCTGCCTGGGGATTGAGACTGGATGATTTGAACTGGGAAAAACGTCGCTATTCTGGTCTGGGAAGTTATGGCTCAGCAAAACTTGGCCAGCTTTTATCAATGATAGTCTTTGATGAACAATTCAAGCATACTGGTGTATCAATTAATGCAATGCATCCGGGAGCTGTTAAGACTGAAACCGGACAGGAAAACGGACCGGTTTACAGGTGGTTTAAAAGGAATTTCCTTGACAAATCATTAAAATCACCTCAAATATCGGCTGAAGCTTTGTATTATCTTGGAGTTTCAAAAGAGGTAGAAAATGTTAGCGGAAAATTCTTTAATTTAACGGCTGAAGAAGAGCCGGCTCCGCCTGCTCTTGACAGAGAAGTGGCTTATGAGCTATGGGATAAAAGTATGGAATTAACCGCATTGCAGGATTAGAAACAAGCTTGAAAATCAATTTATTTACCCCATCCCCAAGAGGAGTAAATTGATTTTCTTCGCTCCCCTTGGGGCCGGGGTAAACGAAGAAAATCAATGAGGGTCTTTACGAGATTAAGGATACTTAAAAAATATTAAAATTCTGAATTGAAAAAATATGTCTGAGAACTCATATAATACGATAATTGTTGGCGGCGGTATTGCCGGATTGACTTCTGCAGCTTATCTCTCACGTGCAGGGCAAAGTGTATTGCTTATTGAAAAGAATAAGGAATTCGGAGGACTGGTTAATTCCTTTACACGTGATGGTTTTCAGTATGATGCCGGAGTGAGAGCCCTTATAAATGCAGGTATTATTCTACCAATGTTAAAGGAGTTAGGCATTGAGCTCGAAGTTGTTAAGAGTCCTGTTTCTCTGGGCATAGAAAACGAAATTATACATATCGAGAATGTAGAAAGTTTAATAAAATACAGGGAACTTCTGGTAG
>JFJP01011212.1_pt1 | contig 11200 bp, 8 predicted proteins | sample 431651 | NCBI WGS metagenome assembly JFJP01 (sample SAMN02602958, study PRJNA72255) | Microbial mat metagenome, whole genome shotgun sequencing project. | biome: fresh water; feature: sink hole; material: water; isolation source: purple microbial (photo- and chemosynthetic) mats found in... | reverse complement strand
GCCCCACCAGGTCATGGCGCCGGTGTCGACATTGCCGTTGCCGCCGGCTTCGACGACGTGGATGCCGTTGGCCACGGCCGTCTGGATCGCGTAGTACACGGCATTGGACTGTTGCGCCATGCCGGTGGTCGCGTTCCACCATTCGATCGGTACGTACCTGCCCAGTTTGGCCGTACCCGAGTAGTCCCACTGCTGCTCCAGCAGGATCACGTCACCCGCCTGCAGGGCCGCCATGGCCACCGTCATGGCACCGGCCACGTTCCAACTGGGGGTCAGGCCATAGAACGAGCCGCAGGTCAGCGGCGAGGCGCCCGGGCTCACGCCTGTCGTGCCCCAGCCGTTGCTGTCGCTGACCAGTTCGCCGAGCACCGCGGTGCCGTGCCGCTGGCTGGGATACGCGGTCGCCGCGAACGGATCGCTGACGTTCAGGTTGATCTGCGAACCGGGAGCCTTCGTCAGGTCCTGGTGGTTGGTGTTCCAGTCGTACTCGATGTCGCACACGGTGACGCCGGAGCCGTTGCCCCCGGTCAGCGTCCAGGCGTAGAAGGCGTCCACGCCCGCGGGCGCCGGCGCGGCGGGATTCAGGTAGCCCTGCAATCCCAGGAACGAACCCGGCAGCGGCAGTTCCTGCGGCAGGGGCACGGGGTAGGCCAGATGCACGCCCGGCAGCGCTTCGAGATCGGCCGCGAGCAGCCACAGATCCGGCGCCGGAACCAACAGGCGCAGACGGTAGATGTTGTTCAGGTTGTAGAGGTCTCCACCGGTGGCCGCTTCGCCTTCGATCTCCCAGGCGTCGATGACCGGTTCCGGAACCTCGACGAGCCGCTCCCATTCGTAGAGGCGCGGCAGCAGGACTTCCGCAACGCCGGCCGTCGCGTTCAGTCCGCTGAGATCGACGGGTTCACCACCGATCAGACGCACCGAGCTTTCCTGGATGAAGAGGATTTCGAGAAGGTTCGATTCGGCGGGATAGCGTTCCTGCGCGGCCGCGGGGCTCGCGGCGAGCAGGCAGGCGAGCACCAGGACGATGGCCGCCAGCATGAAGCGGATCGACATCGCGTGTCTCCTCCCGGCTATGGCGTTTTGCGGTGGGTGGACCCCCCTGGAAATGGATAATGACAACTCGAAATCACTGCATCCCCAAAGGGCGCGCGCCGGCCCCCGGAGCGCCGCCGCCCGCTCGTCGCCGACGTCGCCAAACCTCTCAGTCTCAACAACTAGCCTCGACACCGTGCGGTTGTCGGGGCCACCTGCTTCGTCTCGTCCGCCGCGCGCACGGAAACCCCGCCCGCCGGTCTCTTGTTGAAACACCCCGGTCCCTGTAAGCTGCCCTCTTCATCCGGGTCGGGCCGGCAAGCCGACCCGCCCTCGCCATGCTTTCTGGTTCGCTCCGAAAGGAACATGAAAATGCGCAAACCCTTGATCGCCGCGGCCCTGGTCTTGTTCGCGCTGGCCGGCGCTGTGACCACCCACGCCCAGGAAGGCCAGATGGACCCCAAGGCCATGGAGCAGATGATGATGCAACTGGCGACGCCCGGCGCCCCGCACCAGCATCTGGCGACGATGGCCGGCAAGTGGACGACGACCCATACCACGTACATGGAGGAAACGCCGGAAACGTCGACCGGCGCCTACGAGGGTGAAGTCGTGCTTGGCGGCCGCTACATACTCGGCCGCTTCAAGGGCATGATGATGGGCCAGATGTTCGAGGGCATGAGCATCGACGGCTACGACAACGGCAAGCAGGAATACTTCAGCATCTGGCTCGACTCGATGGGCACGGGTTTCTATCTGGCCCAGGGCAACGCCTCGGCCGACGGCCGCACGCTGTCCCACAAGGGCACCATGTCGATGGGCCCGATGGAGATCCCGTCGCGTTCGGAAACCGTGTTCGTGGACAAGGACACCGTGCAGTACACGATGTGGCACACCATGGGCGGCCAGGAAATGAAGGCGATGGAGATGACCTACAAGCGGGCCCACTGAGCGCCGACTTGCGCCGGCGCAAGTCCGCCGGCGCAAGTCCGCCGGCGCAACTCCGCCGGATCATGGCGCCGCCATCGACGAAAAAGGCCGCCCCGGTCATGCCGGTGCGGCCTTTGCACAGTCTCGTTGCGCCGGCGCAAGCCGGCCACCGTTCAGGTCAGTACGAGATCTCGTCCGAAAGTTCGTTCACGTCGTCGTCGCGGTGCGGGAAGTTCTCCCGCAGCTGCTCGCCGATCAGCGCGATGCCCTCGGACAACCCCTCGACGAACCGGTCTTCCTTGAAGTGGCCGGTCATCAGGTCGCGGATCCCGCTCCAGAACGACTCGCCGACTCTCTGGTGCAATTTTTCGTCGCCCAGCACCGCGAAACGGCGCGAACGCGTGGCCAGGTAGACCAGAACGCCGTTGCGGTCGGCGGTCTGGTGCATGCCCAGCTGTTCGAACACCTCGCGCGCCCGCAGGTACGCATCGCCGCTGACGGGCGCCTTTTTCGGAACGTCGCGCTCCAGATGCAGGCGGATCTCGCCGCTGGTCCGCGCCTCGGCCGCGGCGATGGCCGCACGCAGCCGTTGCTGCTCTTCCTCGGTGAAGAACTTGCGGGGGACGTCCTTGCGCTTGTTTTCCTTCGGATGGGTCATCGCTCACCAGCCTCCGCTCGCGCCGCCGCCGCCCGAGAAACCGCCGCCGCCGGAAAATCCGCCGCCGCCGCCGCCACCGCCGAACCCGCCCCCGCGGCCGCTGCCGCCCGAGAGCATCGAGCCGATGATCAGCGGCCCGAGCATGCTCGAGCGACGCCGGCCGCCGAAAATCAGCGGGAACAGGATGAAGAACAGCAAAGGCAGCGGAAAGCCGCGGCCCGATTTCTTCTTGCCGGCGGTCGCGCCCTGACCGCCGCCGCCGGTGGCCAGAGGATCGTCGGGCGCCACGGCCCGCGCCACCTCGTGCACCACAAAGGCCAGGCGGCCGGCCGCCGGCTCGCGCGGCTGCTCCATCATCGCCCTCAGGATGCGGCTGGCCACGACATCCGGCAGCGTCTCTTCCAGCCCGTAGCCGGCCTCGAGGCGGGTCTCGCGCCGGTCCGGAAACACCACGAACAGCACGCCGCGCTGGGTCTCGCGGCTGCCGATGCGCCAGTGCTCGTACAGCCGGTTCGTGTAGTCCTGCAGTTCGCCGCCGTGGTCCGGCAGCACCGCCACCACGAACTGGATGCCGGTGCGCTGCTCGAAACCGTACAGCGCGCCGGCGAACTGCTCCGCCTCGGCCGCCGAGACCAGCCCGACCTGATCGACAAAGTGCTTCGCCGGCGCCGCGGGCAGGTCGCCCTTGGCGCTCTGGGCCGATGCCGGCGCAGCGAGCGCCAGCACCAGTCCCAGAAGGAGCGCGAGATGTCTGCGCACTAGAACTTCACCGCCGGCGCCGCTTCAGCGCCCGCGGCCGCCTCGAAGTAGGCCTTCTTGTCGAAGCCGAACATGCCGGCCATCATCGCCATCGGGAAGCGGCGGATGGTCGTGTTGTAGGCCTGCGCCAGCTCGTTGAAGCGACGCCGCTCCACGGCGATGCGGTTCTCCGTGCCCTCGAGCTGCGCCTGCAGGTCCAGGAAGCCCTGGTTGGCCTTCAGGTCCGGGTACTTCTCGACCACGACCATCAGACGGCCGAGCGCCGAGCCCAGTTCGTTCTGCGCGGCCTGGAACTTCGTCAGCTCGGTCTGCACCTGCGTCGCCTTGGCGCGCGCGTTGACCACGGCCTCGAGCGTCTCGCGCTCGTGCTCGGCGTAGCCCTTGACGGTCTCGACCAGGTTCGGGATCAGGTCCGCGCGGCGCTGGTAGACGTTCTCGACGTTGCCCCACTGGCCGTCGACGCCTTCCTGCTGGCCGATGACCTTGTTGTACTGCCCGACCAGGGGCAGGACGAGCAGCGCCAGCGCGCCGACGATGACGATGAGCGGAATGAACTTCTTCATTTCTTCTCCGCGGAACGGGTGAAGGGACCAACGGGGGACTCTACCCGGCGTCGGGCGGGATTATTCATAGGGATATGCTATGCGGGGAGCGCTGGAAGGGCCAGTTCAACCTTGGCCGTGATCCGGTCCAGGGGGGCGGGGCGGTTCCGAACCGGTTGCCCAGCCCCCCCGGGCGCACGTTTGGCAGGCACGGCTTTGTTACCGCCTCGCCGCCACCGCCTTCTTCTGCGTCGCCAGCGACACGAACACCAGCGTCAGGAAACTCAGGGGGATCGAGATGATGCCCGGCTGCCCCAGCTTGTGCCAGGCCTCGGCCGCGGTCCGCCCGTAGGGCCCGGCGAACATCTCCGGACCGGTCAGGATGATCCCGAGCGCCGAAATGATGCCGACGGTAATCGAGGCCACGATGCCGGATGCCGTCGTCCTCTTCCAGAACAGCAGCATGACGATGGCCGGCAGGTTGGCCGAGGCCGCCACCGCGAACGCCCAGCCCACCAGGAAGCTGACGTTGATCCCCCGGAAGAGGATGCCCAGGATGATGGCGACGATGCCGACGCCGAAGGCCGAGATCTTGCCGGCCCGCACCTTCTGCGTCTCGGTCAGGTTCATGCCGCCGTAGCGGTCCATCAGGTCGTGGGCCACCGCGCCCGAGGCCGCCACGATCAGCCCGGCCACGGTCCCGAGCACCGTGGCAAAAGCAATCGCCGAGATGAGCGCGAACAGCACCTTGCCGAACGACATCGCCAGCAGCGGGGCCGACATGTTGCTGTCGGCCGGATTGACCGTGCCGTTGGTGGCGGCCCCCAGACCCATGAACAGGGTCAGCACGTAGAAGAAGCCGATCGCGGCGATGGCCACGATGGTCGACTTGCGCGCGCAGGCCGGGCTGGGCACGGTGTAGTAGCGGATCAGGATGTGCGGCAGGGCCGCGGTGCCGAAGAACAGCGCCATCATCAGCGAGATGAAGTTGAGCTTGTTCCAGAGCGTGTCCACCTTGAACTTCACGCCCGGTTTCATCTCGTCGGTGCCGCTGACGTTCTTCGGGTAGTAGATGGTGGTCCGCCGGCCGGCCTCGTCGGCGACCTTGGCGGTGTGCCACTGTTCGATCCTCGTCTCCGCATGGGTCAGGCTGGCCAGGAAGCCGACCGGGGAGATGGGCCCGGTGCCGCGCGCCGCCTCTTCGGCGGTCAGGCCCCCGATGGCGGTGATCCGGCTGACCGGCTGCAACAGCCCGCCGACCTGGCCGTTGACCACGTCGCCGGCGGCCCATTGGGCCTGCCAGAGACCGCCCTGCGCGTCGCGGCGCCACCACGACGTTTCACCCTCGCGCGTGAACTTCAGGAATTCGCCGGCCTTGTGGACCGGCTGGTAGCCCTGCGTGGCCAGTTCCGCTTCGGTGCTCTGTTGCGGCACGAACAGGAGCTTCTTCCCGGAAGCGTCCTGCAGGCTGACCGGGTCGGTGCCGATGCCGCGCACCAGCAGGAACACGACCATGATCGTCGAGAAGATCAGCAGCAGTCCGCCCTTGAGGAACTGCACGTAGGTCGTCGAGGCCATGCCGGCGGTGGAGACGATCATGATGACGATGCTGCCGACGATGACCACGCCCACCCAATGGGGCAGACCCAGCAGGGGCTCGACCAGCGAACCGGCGCCGTTCATCTGCGGGATCAGGTAGCAGATCGAGACCACGAGAGTGGAGATGGCGGCGGCGAGCTTGATGCCCTTGCTGTCGTACTTGGCATCGACCGCGTCGGTGAACGTGAATTTGCCCATGCGCTTCATCGGTTCGGCCACCACGAAGAGCGCCACCACCCAGCCCGCCAGGTAGCCGACCGAATAAAGGAAGCCGTCGTAGCCGAGCGTGGCGATCATCCCGCAGATGCCCAGGAACGATGCCGCCGAGAGATAGTCGCCGGCGAAGCTGATGCCGTTGACCGCCCAGTGGATCTGGCCGCCGGCCGCGTAGTAGCCGCTGGCCGACTTGGCCTTGCGGGCGAAGAAGAAGCTGAGGTAGAGCACCGCCAGCACGAAGACGGCGAAGACGGCGATGGACAGCGGAGTGCCGTGGAGGTTCATCGCTCCTCCTTCCGCGCCGCATCCGCCAGCTCGCGTTCCTTGGCGGTGCACAGGTGGTTGTAGATGAGCGCCATCACCAGGGCCAGCACGATCAGCCCCATGCCGTAGACGACCGCCAGGTTCATGCCCTCCAGGACGATGGATTGCATGACGGTGCCGCCGGTCAGCACGTTGATCAGCACGAAGCCGGCATAGAACACGCAATAGAAGAGGAACATCCAGAGCCCGAGTCTGGTCTTGTAGGCGGTGGCGGGGTCCGGTCCGGAATCCCGCGCGGGTTCGTGCAGCATGAAGCCCTCCAGATTCGGGGTTCGGGGAAGCGTGGCCGCCTTTCGGCCCGACGCCGCGATCCGGCGAGGCTAACCTTTTGTTTATTTTTTGACAACTATTGTCTTCGGGCCGGTTTGTCGGGTAGATTGGCGAAACACCCCGGCCGTCGGAGCTCCCGATGAAACGCCTCGTCCTGAGAACCGTCCTGCCGGCCCTGCTGGCCGTCGCGCTGTTCACCGGCGTGGTTTTCTTCTTCATCCTGCCCGCCTTCAACCGCGTCATCATGGACCAGAAGCGCCTGATGATCCGCGAACTGACCGAGTCGGCCTGGAACATCCTGGCCCGCTGCGAGGCCGACGAGCGGGCGGGGGCGCTGACGCGGGAGCAGGCGCAGGCGGCGGCGATCTCCCAGGTGCGGGGACTTCACTACGGGCAGGAGAGCAAGGACTACTTCTGGATCATCGACATGCAGCCGCGCATGATCGTGCACCCGTACCGGCCCGACCTCGAGGGCACGGATCTGCGCGAATTCGCCGACCCGCACGGCAAGCGGCTGTTCGTCGAAATGGTCCGGACGGTGGAGATCCAGGGCGCGGGCTACGTGGCCTACCGGTGGCAGTGGAAGGACGACAGCCGGCGCATCGTGCCCAAGCTCTCCTACGTCAAGGGCTTCGAACCCTGGGGCTGGATCATCGGCACCGGCATCTATGTCGAGGATGTGGCGGCCGAACGCGCGGCGCTGCTCGAGCGCCTGCAACTGGTCTCGCTGTCGATCCTCGTCGTGGTCTCGGGCTTGCTGTTCGTGCTCCTGCGGGCCGGCTTCCAGTCCGAACGGGCCCGGCAGCACCTGGCCGCGGCGCTGCACGCCTCCGAGGAGAAGCACCGCTCGCTGGTCGAGGCCGCCGGCGAATCGATCCTCATGGCCATCGAAGGCGAAGCCCTGTTCGCCAACCCCAGCCTGCTCCGGCTGCTCGGCTACGAAGCCGCGGAGTTCGCCGGCAAGGACATCGGCGCCATCATCCTGCCGACCGCGGCCGAGCGCGCCGGCGGCCGCCGCCTGTGGCAGGACGTGACCGCGGGCGCCCCGGCGCCGACGCCCTTCGAGGCGGAGCTGCAAAGGAGCGACGGCGGCACCATCCGCGTCATGCTCTCGCTGTCGCGCATCGTCGTGCAGGGCAAGGCGGGCTTCATGGCGGTGGCCACGCGCGTGGCCGCGCCCCGCGACCTGGAGCCGGGCGAAGCCGAAACACCGTCCGAGGTCGCGGCAGCCAACCGCCGCGGCATGGTCAAGGCCAGCCTGATGCTGACCCACGGCACGCCCACCGCCGAGGTCAGCCGGATGCTCGCGGCCAACGCCGATGCCGTCGTGCGCAGGTGCCTCGGGATCGCGATCGGCGAACTGGGACCGCCGCCGGGGGCCTTTGCCTTCCTGTTGATGGGCAGTCTGGGCCGCGGAGAGGCGAGCCTGCTGGCCGACCAGGACCACGCCATCATCCACGCCGATGTCGCCGGCGCGCCCGAGTACTTCCTGCGTCTGGGGCGACGCGTGGCCGACGTTCTCGATGCCGCCGGCTATCCCTATTGCCGGGGCGGCATCATGGCCGGCGAGCCCGGCTGCTGCCAGTCGCTCGAAGCCTGGCGAACGACGTTTTCGCGCTGGATCCACACGCTGGAACCGGACGACCTGCTGCACGCCAAGGTCTTCTTCGACTTCCGGGGCGTGGACGGGGACACCGATCTGGTAGCGGCGCTCCGCGAACACCTGCAGGCGGAGATCGCCCGGCAACCGCGGTTCTGCCACCTGCTGGCGCGCAGCGTGCTGCAGTACGAACCGCCGCTGTCGGCGTTCGGCGCGTTCGTGCTCGAAGCGCCGGATGCGGGACGCGCCACTTTCGACATCAAGGGCGTCATGGCCCAGATCGTCGACATCGCCCGACTGCGCGCGCTGCAGCACGCGCTGCCCGAGGTGAACACGCTGGCCCGCCTCGAAGCCCTGGCCGCACGCGGAGCCATCAAGCCCCAGACACTCGAAGCGACCGCGGAGGCGTTCCTCTTCCTCATGGACCTGCGCCTGCGGAACCAGGCCCAGCGCCTGCTCGCGCAGCAGGAGCCGGACAACCGTTGCGCGCCCGGCGAACTGCCCCTGGAAACGCAGAAGCAGCTCAAGCGCGTCCTGACGCACATCAAGGCGCTGCAGGCGGGACTCGATCACGACTTCAGGGGGGCCTGAGCCGCATGGCCGCCGACACCGAAGGCCCGCTGCTGCTGCTGAGCGATGTCCACGGGCATTTCCCGGTCATCGCGGCGCAGATCGAACACGCGGCACGACAGCTCGGACGCCCGGTGGCCTGCGCGGTCGTGGCCGGCGATCTCGGCCTGTTCGGTCCCGAACTGCATCGCTACTTCCGGCAGGACGGTCACCGCTTCGACGTGCCGGTCAGCTTCATCGAGGGCAATCACGAGGACTTCCGCGAGTTCGGCACCCTGGTCCGGGACTACGCCGACGTGATCACCTATCTGCCGCGCGCCACCGTCCAGGAACCCGGGGGCTGGCCGTCCCTGTGCCTGGGGGGCGCGCGCTACATGGACGCCTGGTCGACCCCCCGCGGTTGCGAGGTCACCGAGCGGGACATCGCCACCTGTCTGGCGCTTCCGCCGGGCAGCGTCGAGCTGGTGATCAGCCACGACTGCCCCTGCGACATCGGCGTGCCGAACAGCCCGGGCCTCGAGCACTACGGACCACCGGGCGTGCCCGGGCTGGATCGCGTGGCGGCGCACCTGCGCCCGCGGCTGTGGTTCTTCGGTCATCACCACCGCTGGCACAGTCACGAACGCGACGGCACCCGCTACGTCGGGCTTCCCGAGAGCTGGCAGGGCTACTGCCTGCTCGACCGCGGTGGCGAGGTCCACCTCGTGGAACACCCGGTGCCGCTGGTCAAGCGGTCCCGCTGGCTGGGGTTCCTCGGAATGAGATGAACCGGATGCGGTGAACCGCAAGGCCGGCCGCCGCTGGCCGCCCGGCGGACCTCAATTATCATGGTGACGATCCTTCCCGCCCTTATTCGAGATCAGCCGCCAAGGAGAGCTCCCGGTGGACGACGACCGCACCCTGCCCATTGGCCCCGGCGACGAACAGACCCTCCACATGGGTTCACCGGACACCAACGCCCGCGCCGACGAGGACATCGGCGCCGTCATCGGCCCCTACCGCCTGGTGCGCCGCATCGGCCAGGGCGGCATGGGCGACGTGTTCGAGGCCGAGCAGACCGAACCCATCCGCCGCCGGGTCGCCCTGAAGGTCATCAAGCAGGGCATGGACACCCGCGCGGTGGTCGCGCGCTTCGACGCCGAGCGCCGGGCGCTGGCCCTGATGGACCACCCCTGCATCGCGCGCGTGTACGACGCCGGCGCCACCGCCCTGGGCCGCCCCTACTTCGCCATGGAGTACGTCGAGGGCGAGCCCATTTCCGTCTACTGCAACCGCCGCAACCTGGGCACGCGCGAGCGGCTCGAGCTGTTCGTGCGCGTGTGCGAAGGCGTGCAGCACGCGCACCAGAAGGCGGTCATCCACCGCGACCTGAAGCCTTCGAACATCCTGGTGGCCGAATTCGACGGCCGCCCGCTGCCGAAGATCATCGACTTCGGCGTGGCCAAGGCCACCGACCAGCGCCTGACCGAGATGACGATGATGACCGAGATGGGCCAGTTCATGGGCACGCCCGAGTACATGAGCCCCGAGCAGGCCTCGCTGGCCGACGACGACATCGACACGCGGGCCGACGTCTACGCGCTGGGCGTCGTGCTCTACGAACTGCTGTCCGGCGCGCTGCCCTTCGAGTCGCGCGAACTGCGCAAGGCCGGCCAGGAGGCCATCCGGAAGATCATCTGCGAGCAGGATCCCCCGCGGCCGAGCACGCGGTTCGGCAGCCTCGGCGAACGGACGACGCTGGTGGCCCAGCACCACGGCACGGCGCCCGGCCGGCTGCAGAGCGAACTGCGCGGCGACCTGGACTGGATCACGATGAAGGCGATGGAAAAGGAGCGCGACCGCCGCTACGAGACGGCCAACGGCCTGGCGGCCGACATCCGGCGCCACCTGAAGAACGAACCGGTGACGGCCGGGCCGCCCAGCGCCTCGTACCGGCTGGGCAAACTGGTGCGGCGCAACCGCCGCACGTTCGCCGCGGGCGCCGCGCTGGTGCTGATGCTGGCGGTGCTGGCCGCGAGCATGACGGTGCAGGCCGGCCGCCTGGCCCGCGAGCGGGACCGCACCGCCGTGCAGGCGGCGAAGGCGGAGAAGACGACCGAGTTCCTGCAGTCGATGCTGGGCGGCATCACCCCGGCCACCGCCCGCGGCCGCGACACGAAGCTGCTCGAGGAGATCCTGGCCAACACAGCCCGGCGCACGCAGGCCGAACTGGCGGGCCAGCCCGAGGTCGAGGCCGCGATCCGCCGCACGCTGGGCATCACCTACACAGCCCTGGGCAAGTTCCCCGAAGCGATCCTGCATTTCGAGCGCGCCGATTCGCTGCAGACCGCGCTGCTGGGCCCGGACGACGCGACCACACTGGCGACCCGCCGCCAACTGGGGGTCACCTTTGCCCGCGCCGGGATGCACGCCGAGTCCGAGGCGCAGCTGCGCGCGGTGATCGACGCCGCAGGCCGCGACCTCGGCCCCGACCATGAGGTGACGCTGGGGGCGATGGTCGATCTGTCCGACCTGCTCACCCGCGTCGGCAAGCTCAAGGAATCCGCCGAACTGTGCGAAGCTGCCATTGCCGGGTACGGGCGCGTCCGCGATCCGGTGGCGGACGACGTCCTGAAGGCGAAGGCCTATCTCGCGATGTCGCTGTACTACGGGGAGAAGTTCGCCGAAGCCGTAACCCTGATGACCGAGGTCGTGGAG
>JFJP01027553.1_pt1 | contig 11201 bp, 13 predicted proteins | sample 431651 | NCBI WGS metagenome assembly JFJP01 (sample SAMN02602958, study PRJNA72255) | Microbial mat metagenome, whole genome shotgun sequencing project. | biome: fresh water; feature: sink hole; material: water; isolation source: purple microbial (photo- and chemosynthetic) mats found in... | reverse complement strand
CGATATACGCAAATTTTTGATATTTATTTGGTTTTTAAAAAACAAACTTATATCCTTTTTATATTCTTGAGATAAATCTATATCTAACCAAAAAAATCTTATCGATCTTCTTCTATGAGAAAAAGAAGTGGTGCGATTGACTCCCAAAATTTAGAAGCTTATCTTAAGGTTATTTTCATTTTCCTTCCATTCTTTCAATGATGATTTTTTTTTTTTTAAAGTTGGCTTCTCTACCTCAAGCAAAAGAAAGTATTTTTATTTCAAACGATTATATGATCGTTGAAAACTATGAAATGACTGAAGACTCAATAAAGAGAACCACAAGTAGAAAGTGGTCTGATATTCCCACAAAACTGGCCTCCAAAACCCATTCTTTAATACCAACTGCTTCATCAAGTGTGAAATTTAGAAAAGCTGCCAATTTTGACTTCAGTTGTACCAATAAAGAGTCAAATGAGAAGAAAACTGGAGAAGAATTGAATTTTAGCAGGAGTTTTTCAACTTTTTCTAATGAGGAATCAAATTCAATTCCAAATAAAATAATTACTAAACAAATGATTGTGATTGGAGCAGCTCAAACTGGGAAAAAATCATTGATTCATTCCTTATTCGGGGAAAAGATGGAAGAGCCTTTTTTGGCCAATGAAGGAACGAATGAGTAATGAATGAATTAATTTTTTGTATTAATTCATTTAAATTTTAGGAGAGAGCCATGCTTTGATTTAATTTTGAAGAGTGAAGATTTGACAGAGACTGAGAAATATATATATAAATTCTGGATCCAGAATTTGAGCAATGAAATTTATGAGAAGATCATTGATGGTAAGAAAAAGTTTTTATGTCAATTTTTAATTTTTTTCTTTTTAATGTTTTTAGTTTATTATAAAACAATGAATCTGTTCATTTTTGTTTATAATGTGAGCGATCGAAGCACTTTTGTTAAAATATGTGAACAGTACGAACATATCAAATCAATGACCAAAGCAGGAAATTTGAATTGTTTGTTGATTGGAATGCATTTTTCTCCAAAAAACAAAATTGTAAATTTCTTTGATCATTTTTTTATTTATTTATATTTTTTAAAGGAAATCAGCTATGAAGAAGCAAATAAATTTGCTGAAAAAATGAATTTTCTTGGCTTTTTGGTGACCAATAAGAAAAACTCAGCTGTGAACAAAAACGTAAATTCATAATTTATTCTTTTGATGGGTCTTATTCATTTTTATAAATTAGATCTATGAAATAATCAGAAGCCATTTAGGAATTTTTGAAGAAAGAAAAGAGGATACCTAAAAGAAACAGACTTTTTTGATGTGTCGATCTATTATTGTCTCTAAAATCGACTTCCTTTGTTTACTATTTATCTTTGATTTATTTTGTATATAAAAATTACATTTTAATTTATTTTTGTTAAGTATTTTTTTCTGCGCTCCGTTCCAAGTTTTTTATCTTTATATGAGTTTATGTTCAAAAACTAACTTTTGAAAATAACAGTTTTTCCAATTTTTTTCCATTTTTTAAATTTTTTTCTTTGCTTATTTTTTTTATTTAAATTTAAAATTGCATTTTTTGATTGCTTTCTTTATTTTTAAAGTAAAAAAAATTTAAATACATTTTCGCGTTTCGCAAAAAAAGCATCAAATTTTGTCTAATTAAAAATTATTAATTAAAAAAAATGGAAAAAAACAACAATACAAAGCTGGAACAAAAACAAGAGACAATGAAACAGGAAGACATCAAAGAAACAGCAAATAATGAAAAAAATATCAAACTGGTTTCCAATTTCTTGTAATTCTTATTTTATTTTTACTAGAACAACACTGATTCTAAAGACAAATATAAAAAACTAAAGAGAAAATATGCTCAATTGGTCCAAGTAGTTTAAAATTTTGTTTAAAAATTCAAATGAAATTCAAAAGGAACACAGTAAAATTTTAAATGAATTTGAGGTTTATGTTGAAGAGATGAACAGATTATGTGAGGAGCGGAAATTTCTCAGGAATAAAATAAACTGCATTTTAAAGAATCAAGGGTATAACGTTTCTTTGTCTGATAAACAAACCAAAACTGAAGGAAATTAAGAAAAACATATATTCATGGTAAAATGAATCAGAATATAAAACCTGAATAATAAGTGTTTGAAATAGATATTGTTTAATACAAATCTTTTTATTTGAAATAAAAAAGTATATGAGCTTCGAAAAATTGTCTAGAATTTGAAAAAAATTTTTATTGCTTATTAACAGTTACAATTACAATTAAATGAAACTTATAAAGCAGAGTTTTTTAAGCTTTGAACAAAAAGCCTTAAATTCTCACAATAAAAAAATAAATAATTCTTTTTAACAAATCTATTTCATTTCTGATACAAACTCTGTACTTTCCTTTGAATAAAAAAATAATTTTATTTTAATTTAAAAGACATTATTTCTTCAAAACATTCATATTTTTTAAACACATTATTTTTATCTTATGCCTTGGGATTATTAATAAAATTAGTCATTTTTTTTATAAAAGAAATTTAATTTATTTAAATTAGAGTCTACTTCAAATATAGCCGATCTTATGAGAATATCAACACGTCATTCCACACAAAACAAACAAATAACTAAAAAAGTCACCTTTAAAACAAAGAATATAAAAAAGATCCCTCCAAAATCATATGTCAAATCCAATCTCTTCAATAAATCTTCTATTATGTCAAGCTCAAAAAGCTGCAATGAGTCCACTGATGAGAGCGATAGAGAAGCAGAAGAAATACCTTTCGTATATATTAAAATCTTTTTGATAATCAAAGAATTCAAATTAATTTTTTTCTTTTTCTTTAGACTACACTGAAGTTCAAAACCAAGAAACAGAAGAAATTTTATTCTTTTAAATGCTATAAAGAAGAGGATTTGAATTTTTCGACGTTTGGGGCGATAAAGCCAACTACTCGAGTATAAAGGAAAAAAAAATTATTTAAAAATTGAAATTTTCGATTTGATTTTTAAATTTTTTCATAATTTTTTTTATTTGTTTTTTTTTAATAATTTTTTCTTTCTGTTTTCTTTGTTTTTGTCCGATTTTATTTCGTTATTTTATAGACTTGTGATGATGATTGCAGCAGCGATGATGAAAGGATACAAAATGCGATAAATAACTTATACAGTTCCTTATTAGAGAAAGTAAAGGAAAGGAAGCTGAAAACTAAGCGATTAGCCGCTAATAAAAAGACCAAAAAAATCTCAAAAATACTGAAAAATAAAAAAAAACTCAAATTAATCAAAAAGTCCAAAATGCAAAAAATGCGAGATAAAAGCATGCTTTAATTTAAAAAATTTTGTGTATTTTAATTTTATTCCCGAATTTATATACAATAAGAGTTTGGACTAAAAATCCCTAGTATTTTTTCTATTAATTGTATTTCAAATTTTATTCACCACAGTAAACAATCTGCATTGCAAAGGGTAAAATGATCACATCTTAATCAACGATTTTTTTTCTATATTTCTGATGAAAATTATTAAACAGTTTAAATTATTATTTATTTTAATGAAAAAAAAGGAAAATGCCGAACAGAAGGCATTTCAAAGATTGGAACTCCGATTTAAATCCCTCATAAGCCATAATAAGGAATTCCTAAGAATCTCTCGCGATTTTATCGAACAAACACTTCGTGATCTCTATTATCTTCGTTCATTCCACAAGGAGTTATCCTCAAAGGAAGAGTCTTACAACGATTCTCAATGCCAAATGCAGACTTTACAAGCCCGTTTACACAATCAAGATTCCTTGTTAAAAACGATAGATTTGACTTATATGGAGAAAATGAACGATCTCAAAGAAGAAATTTCTCAAATAAACATGAATAAATTTCAAACAGAAAATGATTTAAATGCTAAAATCCTATTAATTTCGCAAGAAAACCAAACATTGCAACTCGAATTAACACACTTACAAGCCAATTTATCTGAGAAAACAAAAGAAATCAATGAAATCACACAATTAAAAGTCTCTTTGGAACTAAGGGTCAAAGAACTCGAAGATCTCAAACAATATAAACTTTCTGATCTAAAGACTCCATTCACAAATCCTCAATGGATTGATATGGACCTTGATAAAAAGATACAGAAGATTTTACGATCCCCTATCAGTGATAAAATCTTCGCTTTTTTGAAGCCAAGGGATGTTTTTTCATTAACCTTCCTCAACAAATCAACTTTTCAATGGTTTTCATTCAATGGAAAGCAATACATTCATGCTTTACAGTTTTTAGAACAGTCTTGGCATTTGAAATGCAAAGAGTTAAAATTTAAAATGGGATATTTTCAGAGAATCTCTGATAAAACTCCTGAAGAATTCCTAAAATCTGCAATAGTCCGATTTATCTGTCAAAAGGAGAGATTCGGGGAGTATATGACTCCAATTTTGCATGAAGCTCAGAAACTCGTCTTTATGCAAAATAATGAAGAAGTTCAAAAAATTAAAAACCAGAAAAACAAAGCATTTATTAAAATAGAAAAAGCTTCAGGACAAACTATTGGAATTATGAACGAAACTATCGGCAAATTGTTCCCTTATATGGGGTATTTTATCAAAGGGGAGCTTTTACAAGCCGTGGATCTCGAAAGCAAAGAAATGATCGCAAGGTCTTTGGAAAAAGCTAATGACATCAGTGGTATCATGCTGTTGAAATTTCCTGAATGTTCAGAAGCTTTTTGCAAAAGTTTCGCGAAATTACTGGTTTTCAGCGCTTTGTTGCTACAAGACTCGAAAGTGTATAAAATTGGTTAATTTTTTGCTTATTATTTTTTAAAAAGCAATTAGAGAATCTAAAGGATTATATGGTTGGGAGTTTTCAGCAATCTTTTCTCGATTTAGAAGGACTTTATGGGAGATTTGACGATTTGAAAGAGGAGTTAAAGGCTGAAAAAATGGTTAAAAACAAAAAAATTGAATAGATTATGTGATAAATTAATAAAAAAGACAAAGGAGTTCATCAAATCGAGATTGAGAGAACATGAGAAGAAATTGCATGAAAATGACTTAAAAATATTGAAATTAGTGGATGAAGGCATTGTTTTAAGACAAAGATTGAAGCAATTGGAAGAATGCAGACAATTAGATCAAAAAGACATGGGATTCAAAGAAAAACAAGTGAAAGTGTTGGGAGGGGAGTTGAAACAGGCCAGGATAAAGATCGAGAATATGAAGAAAGAAACCAAAGATCTGTTGGAGAGCTTTTTGGATGTGAAGCTCTTGTTTGAAAGGTTGGATCTCAATGTTTAATTTGTTATTTTCTTTGAATATTTTTAATAATTGATGAGTTTTTTTTAAAATCTTTAATTTTTGCAAAAAATTCAGTTTTTTATAAAAAAGCAGTTTTTTATAATTTTTTTTAAATTCAAATCAAAATATGAACAAAGTTCAAATCTCAATAAGAAAACCCCTTGGGGAATTAGACCCAAATACACTGATATCCTCCACAAAGAGATTATCCATTGCAGAACCCACAAATTCCAAAAAAATAATCAAAGGAGAAGTAATTTATGAGAATTTAATGAGAAAAACTAAAGATATGCAAAATGATTTAGAACAAATGAAAAGCGGATTTTTAAAAGAAAATAGAAAAAGATGCAACTCGTTTATTTCTTTAGAAACACCTTGCAATCAACAACAGCTTCTTCGAGAAAAGGGGAAACTTATGGAATTGAATGAGAATTTAATGAGAAATAACTCATTTCTGTCAAATAAAATTAGGCTGCTTGAGGAAAGAGAGCTCTTTCTTTTGAAAATAATAGAACAATTGAGAAATAACAAAACAAAAGAACCGATAAAAACGATAAAAAGCTCAAATCGTGATGAATTAATTAGTCTTTTTTCGAAATATTAGCATTTATTTAAGTTTTTTGTTTTATTTGAATTTTTTTAAAAAAAGTAAAAAAAAACCATTAAAATACATTAAAAACCTGTTTTCTTGCAGATCAAATCCAGGGATTTCGCTATAAATCTCGAAATATCATTGATTTTCTCGAACTTCCCAACGATTTTCTCACTGACTTCGAGTTCTTCCAGCGATTTCAACTTATTCTTATTTTGGATTTGATTCTCCTGAATGAAATCTATCGAATTTATCAAAAACTCTTTTTCCTTTGTATATTTCTTTTGATTCTTTATCTTGAGTTTCGTCAAATAATCAAAGGTTTTCCTTTTTAATTCCTTATAATTCCCCTGTAGATCCTTGGCTCTTTTTTCAGCTAAGTCCATTTGTTTCTTCTTTAAAAAATCTTTCAATTGGTCAATGAAAACTAACAAATTCTTGTCATTTTCGCCTTTATCTTCTTTCATCTTTCTTGTTGTGTAAATCAAATTCAATTCCTTTGTTCGAGGCTCAATAAAAATCTTCTCCAGATGCCTAAATCCTGAGAAATTCTTCAAAATAGATAACGCGATTCTCCAACTACCGTATATTTCTTTTAAAAGCTCCAATAAATCTATCAAATCCTCAATGTTTTCCTCTGGAGTTTTTATCAAAATTTTCTTTTGTAAAGGGATGTTTTGCTTCAACTTGTTCAAAGAATCGAAAGTTTCTCCTTTGGAATTTCCTTTTAAAAGTTGCATTATTTTGAGATTTTTCACAGCATTTGTAAAAATCCTGGTTTTCTTTATTGACGAATTTAAAAACCTTTGATTTAGTGATTTATCAGACCCTTTTTCTTTTAAAACTCGCAAATATTTGCAGAATTCAACACTTTTATCTCTTTCTGATAAATTGCCTATATAGCTATTTAACGGCTCAGAATCAGCCTCTAGGGTGCATTTCTTTAATGGTTTCAACTGAGATTCAGCTTGACTCATGCATTTATTGAATAGCTTCTTTGAAAAGAACGTTGGATCAGTGTTCTTGCTACAGATTTTAACTAGTTTGCTTTGTGTTAAACTCAAAACTGTTAAAGGACTTGGAGAAGGAGAAAACTCTTTGCTATTATCAGTAATCAAAGGAAATATTGATTGATTGGCGAATCGCGAATGGGAATAATTATAACTATTATTTGTTATAGCACTAGGATGTCTGCTTAGAGTTTTGGCTTTGGATTTATGTGTTGTAGGGGTTTTAAGAGGTGAAGGTCGGTCTGGAGGTTGAGTGATGGAAAATGACTGCTTCGGGAAGAATGAGTCGCTATGCTCAAATTTTTTGCGAATTAAACAACTGCTTAAAAAAAAATCTGGCTTTATTGACTGCATTTTCTATACAAGTTTAAATTTTTTTCATTTAGTAGAAAATTAAAGAGAAGAACTTTGATAAAATATTAAAAAACTAAAATGAACAAAAGAGAACTGATAAATAAAAACTGTTGTTTCTAAAGCCAAAACAGATTTTCTTCATTCAAAACAGCATTTCAAACACTTTCTAATCAATGAAACTTTCATTTTGGTATTTTTTTCTAATAAAAATCGGATTTTTCTATTTGAATCCTTCGTGTTCTTTAACGCATAAGACAATTCTTTCTGTGACCATTCCACAGTTTTTAGTAAATACTTCAAAATTTCACAATGATTCCACCTTTGAAACCCATTGCATTCCTTATTAAAAAAACGAAAAAACCTTGCTGCAGCTGCTAAAATTGAATCAGATTTATGAGGTCCAACCTATAAATATTGAATTTACTCATATAAACTCTAAAATGCCTGAGTTAAACCATGAGGATTCCCTTTGAATTCCAAAAGAATCTTCACAACCTTTTAATGAAATACTGTTATTTCTTAAAAATTTGTCAAAACACCTCAAAATTTCCATTCAAACACGCTAAATATAAAGGTGTTACTCCTTCTTGATTCGGTTTATTGACGAATCTTTCAGGGTCTGAATTACTCCTTGTAAACCTATGAAATTTTATCACTATTTCCTCAATGTCCCATTGACAAAACCTGGATGGGTCTCTCTCAAGAAACAGCCTTATTTGATCTAAATCCTTTTTCGAGCCGTTTTGGATGAGTGCAAAGAATTTCTCACGGGTTTTTATATGCTGAAACAGTTCGACTTTATCATTTTGAGCCTTTTAAAGAACAAATAAACATATGATTCAATAGGGTTATTTATAGAAAACCATCATTTTGGCATCATCTAGATTATCATCTAAGTTTATGACTTCATGTGGGTCTTCTTCCCTTTTTTTCTTATATATTTTACTTGGGGTTGTCACCTCATTCTGCATATTTTTTTCCAATTCATTCTATTTGTATAAATATAAAAAACACAACAGTTTTATCAAAAATCAGTATTATAAAGAACCTCATTTTTTATAAAATGGACTTGAGGACTCATTAATCCATTCAAACCCTTTATCAAATTCTTCATCACTGACCAAGAGCTTCTTCTTCGAGGGCTTGCGTTATTCAGCGTTTTATTTGAAATCACAGAATCTTTTTTCACCAGAAAATTTAAAACGGGGGGTTCTTCTAAAAAATCAAATTCATTTATACAAATGAACATTGTTTAGATAAATTATAGTGTTTATATGCAAATATAAAGGAACTTTTTTTCAGGGCTGATGAATATTCATTATATGAGTGAAATTTGGGAATTTTGGCGAGGGGATAGATCGGTCTGGGCTTAATGAAGATTTCCTCCATGAGAGTTATATTTGTCCTGGGGTTTCGTATGGTTTTTCTAGATTCTTTTATGATATGTTCGTGGAAATGCAGGTTATTCTCACGGAACTTTTGGCTCAATTGCAATACTGAAGGGATCATTGTTTTTTTTAATGTTTTTATGTTGTGGAAAGATTGTTTTTTAAAGGATTTTCTTTGTAAAGGATTGTAATAAATTATTTACCCATTTCTTTTTGTTTTTATTTTAAAAATTTTCATTAAGGTTTTTTAATTTTTTTTCTTTTGTGTGAAGTGTGCTTTAATTAATTTAAGAGTATTTAATCGAGGCTTGTGAAGAATTAATCGGTTTGATTTCATCCAAGCCGCCTTTTGCAACGTTTTCATCGACCTTGTGTTAAAATCGTATTAAACTTTAATCAACATACAAAATTTACAAAGAGATAGATTATCATGAAACAAACAGAAATTATTCCAAAAGCAACAGCAATCAATACATGAAGCCTAACCTATCGAATATAACATAAAAAATCATATATTTCCCTTACCAATAGCTTGATTGGATCATAATACTGGTCAAACTGAAAGGAAATTAATGAAAAGAGTGTTAAAATGAAGACAATTACAATGAAGAATAGATCGATTTCCCGAGATAATTCTCTAATAAGCGAAATTGGTTCAAAATGAAGTCTATTTCCAAAAGGCTTAGCATCAAAATAAGACTAAGCCATCTATATATATATGAATAATGAGAGGAAATTCATGTGGGTAATATATACATACTATGAATCGTTAAGATCCAATCCTTCACTTCAGTAACATCTATGCTTCTGATCCGGTTCAAACTAAAGAGGATTAAGAGAATGCCGGTAATCACGCAGATAATCTTGGAGAAGTATTTCAAATGGGAGGGATTCATTTATAAATTTAAATTGTTTTGCAATAAAAACGAATTAAAAACAAAAGAAAAAAAACGAATTTTCATTGGTTTTTTTAATTAAATTCAAATAAAATACTTAAATTACAATGGGAAACCAATGCTGCAATTCAAATGATCCAGAGAATGAAAGAACCATTCAGATAAATGAAGACGAATCAAAGGATTTCCTCACAAATGCTCAGCCTTTTCAAATAAAAATCAACAACGACCAATATTTTGAACTTTCGGGCATCGCAACGAAGAAATTTGATGGGATTTTCATGAAATCGCAACAGTAAGTGAAAGAAATAGATAATTCAATTGAAATTACCCTTATAGAGAAGCTTTTGAGAGATTAAATGAAATAAAACCTTTGAAAAACCTTATAATGAACACTTTGTAAAGAAAAAGCACAATAAAATTCAATTTTATTGATAAAATAAGAGTGAAAAACGATAAATTAGTGAAGCCAGAACCAGGGGAATTCGTAAAGAAAGAGCTGTTCGGTTCGAATAAAATCCAAGGGATTTGTGTGCAAAACAGCGTGTTTTTTAATGGCGATTTGAATGGAGAAACTGCTTTGAATTTCATTTATCATTCAGTGTTAAAACAACCGAAAAAATCATCACAAATGAAAAACGAGGGTTTTATAAGCTTTTTTACTGAAAACAATTTCGATGAGTTTTTCTATTGATTTATTTGTGATTTTCTAAAGGAATTTTATAGGAAAAATACGGTGAATTATGAAGGATTCATGGATTTTGTAAAAGAATTTTACCTTTAAAATAGTGAGTTTTTCTAATAAAAGATCAATGAAAATTGGGTTAATAATGAAGCTTTAAGGCATTTCAAACTGTTTCTTTTCAAGTAAAATAAAGGATTTTTATCAGAAATTTCAGGGTTTTTTCAGTGATTTCTCAGCGAATTCCAAAGCAATAGAGAGTTTAATTCAATATATTCCAAAAATAAAGGCGAAATCCTTGAAAAGCTTTGAATTAGGCTTAAAAACGTAAATATATAAGAATTATCAATAAAACCACGAAATTTCAACAGATTTAATGAAGATTCGAAAAGCCCGAGTTTAAAGGAATCTGCTATAATTCAGGGGATTTCAAAGCTTTTACAGGGAAAAGAGCAGGATTTAGAGGCTTTTTCGCTGATATTGCATACAGAGTAAAGGAATTTCGGTTATTATTGATAAAATTGTGATAAAATAGCGATAATCAAAACCAAATTCTTTCAGAAGTGGGGGAATTACTAAGAAAAACTGAAAAACTCTCTAAATTTAACCTTTTTCTTCGGTATTTTTGATATTTTTAAAAACTCCTTTAAATTTCTTTGAAAAGCCACATAAACACCATGGCAAATATCGCGAAATTCACTGAAAATCTCTCTGATAAGCTGCCTAAAATCACCATTTTTTCGATAGGACTTTTCAGCGCGTTTTTAATAAAATTCTGGGTTTTTTCTAAGATTTTTTCGAAAAAGTGAAAAGAAACTGGAAAGCAACATTTCTGATGATAATTTAGCATCATTAGTGAGGTCATTTCAAAGGCGTTTGCCTGCTTTTATGGAGTCTTTTTCCTTCTTTATTTCAACGAATAAGGGCATTTTGGGATCAACTTTGGCTTTAATGCAGGAAATCGTGGTTAATAAAAGCTTTAATGGCTATAATTTGGCACTTGAAGGG
>JFJP01014071.1_pt1 | contig 11202 bp, 14 predicted proteins | sample 431651 | NCBI WGS metagenome assembly JFJP01 (sample SAMN02602958, study PRJNA72255) | Microbial mat metagenome, whole genome shotgun sequencing project. | biome: fresh water; feature: sink hole; material: water; isolation source: purple microbial (photo- and chemosynthetic) mats found in... | reverse complement strand
ACGGGATGGCGACCTTCAATAATTTTAACTTCTCGACTATTCACCATTTCAGGACGACAATAACCTTGATAGACTGCAATATCCGCTAACCCGGATAAAACATCAATTGCGGCTACCGCCCGAGACACATCTCTAATTAATTCTGAGTGTTCTCCGACTTCTAATCTTAATCGCAGAAAAATCTCATATTCTAATTGGTTTAAATCGTCTTTTGCGGTTAAAATTCTGGCTTCTCGTTCTTTTAATTCCGGGGTAATAAATCGTTCTTCATTGGTTAAGGTTTGTTTTCTAATATAATCATTTGGAGCTTGATCTAATTTAGATCGTGTTATACTAATATAATAGCCAAAGGCTTTATTAAAACCTACTTTTAAAGTAGAAATTCCGGTGCGTTCCCGTTCTTGAATTTCTAAATTTGCTAACCATTGTTGATCTGCTTCTGCTAATACCCGCAGTGCGTCTAATTGTTCATCCATTCCCGAACGAATTATCCCCCCTTCTTTCAAATGTGGGGGCGGAGAATCTACTAAATAGGATTGAATTTTATGGGCTAATTCTTCTAAAATTGGTGGCACAGTTTGTAGGGATTTTAAATAGGGAGAATGACCCCGACTGACTAAAACTGATAATTCCGGTAATTTGGCTAAGGAATCGGCTAAAGCGACTAAATCCCTAGCATTTGCAGTACCATTTCCCGCCCGTCCGGTTAACCGTTCTAAATCATAAATTTGCCGGAGTAACTGTTGCATTTGAAACCTTAATTCGTGGTTTTCAACTAACTCTTGAATGGTGTCATGACGCGCCCTAATTCCTCGCAAATCTAATAATGGTTGTAATAACCAACGACGCAACGCCCGTCCTCCCATAGCGGTGCTAGTTTTATCTAAAGCCCATAATAAAGAACCGTGTAAAGTTCCATCCCGAACGGTTTGGGTAATTTCTAAATTGCGGCGACTTTGATAATCTAAGATTAAATAATCGGTAATTGTATAGGTATGAAGTCTTTGTAACGGAACTTGATTTTCCCGTTGAGTATCTTCTAAATAATCTAATAATCCTCCGGCGGCGCGCACTCCTAGAGGTAAATGATCACAGCCTAACCCTTCTAAAGAACGCAGTTGAAATTGTTCTAAAATTTGGTTTCTAGCTTCATTTAAACTAAACGGAAATTGCGATCGCAACGAATAACAAAAACAATTCGGTAAACAGTCAGGTAACTGACTCGATTTTTCCCCAGGACGCAACATTTTCCCTAAATCCGGGGCATTAATTGGAAACAACACTTCCGACGGTTGTAGACGCATTAACTCCTGGGTAAGTTGTTCTAAATTTTGGGATTGTGTGGTTAAAAATTCCCCCGTAGAAATATCAGAATAAGCTAAACCCCAATGATCTCCAGCAATTACAACTGCTGCTAAATAATTATTTTTACGACCTTTAAGCATTCCATCATCCGTCAGAGTTCCAGGGGTTAAAATTCGGGTAATTTCTCGACGAACTTGGCGTTTTTCTCTAGCCGCAATTTCCGCATCTTCAACTTGATCACAAATCGCCACCGCATAGCCTTTTTCTAATAGCATGGTAGCATAGCGTTCGACTGCATGATGGGGAACACCCGTCATCGGAACTCGCCCGATTTCTTTGCCTCCATGTTTTGTAGTTTGCACTAATTCCAATTCTTGCGCTATTGTGATAGCATCTTGGAAAAAACACTCAAAGAAATCTCCCACCCGAAATAATAGTAAGGCATGGGGATATTGCTCTTTGACTTCGATATAGCGGTGCATCATTTCCGATAACTTTTCCCAATCAAGCTGGCGATAGTCTGCATTTGGAGGAAGCGAATTATCGGGAATTAAGGATGCAGAAGACGCACTAGGAGGAACGCTCATAATTTTTTGAAGATGCAAGCCAAGACTAACCTTTAAGACTTTAGCGCGTTTAGTACCTTTCTGCCAACGGTAGCACTTTAGTTTAAACTTTAACTCATGCAAATCCCAGCCTACCACAGTCGTCAGACTGTATTTTTCAAGTGAGACGCGATCGCTTTTTATCAAAAAACCTAGCCCTGCAATTGGCTAGTATTTATGCCTTTCTCAGTAGTATTTGGATTTTTTTATCCGATCAAATACTGCAATTTCTCGTGCCTAATTCCCAATCTTTGACTCTGATTCAGAGCATAAAAGGAGGAGCCTTTGTTGTAATTACGAGTATGATTCTCTACTATTTTGTGCGGTTAGAAACTCGTCGTTTAGAGAATTCAGAACAACGGTATCGAACTTTATTTTTTGCCCATCCCCAACCCATGTGGGTGTATGACCTAAAAAGCCTTAAATTTCTAGCTGTTAATCAAGCAGCAATTCAACATTATGGCTATTCACAAGCAGAATTTATCTTGATGAAAATTACAGAAATTCTAGCTCCTGAAGAAATTCCGCGACTATTAGAAAGCCTATCTAAAATTGAGATGGGACTGAATCAAATTGAACTCTGGCGACATCATAAAAAAGATGGCACATTAATAGCAGTAGAAGTTACGCGTAATACTTTAGATTGGAAAGGAAAATTAGCTGAAGTCATCTTAGCGCAAGATGTCACAGAAAGGTTACAAACAAAAGCTCAACTTGAACACTATGCTTTTAATGATTTACTCACCGGATTAGCTAACCGAAGTTTATTATTAGAACGCCTACAGTTTGCTATTAGTTATCCCTCAAAACGATCAAATACTTTTGCTGTTTTATGCTTAGATATTGATCGATTTAAGCCCCTTAAATATGCCTTTGGTCATCTATTGGCAGAACAACTATTAATTGCAGTCGCCCAGAGGCTCAAAACCTTTATCAGTCCCAGGGATATAGTAGCAAGAGTGGGAACTGATGAATTTGCAATTTTATTTACCGATATTGTCAATTCTAATATTTTAACCGAAAAAATTGAAAGCATTCATGCTGCTTTAGATTTTCCTTTTCGGTTAGATACGGTGACAATTTCATCAGCTACCAGTATTGGTGTGGTTTTAGATCAATTCCAGAGTCAACGTCCAGAAGATTATCTCCAAGCCGCCGATACTGCCATGTATTATGCCAAACAAAAAGGACGAGGAACAACGGTATTTTATGAACCTAGTATGGCAAAAGTTGTGGCTGAACATCTGCAATTAGAAGCCGATTTACAACGGGCAATTGAACGTCGACAACTGAGTTTAAATTATCAACCCATTGTCTCCCTTGAAACTCAAGAAGTGGTAGGTTTTGAAGCCTTAGTGCGTTGGCATCATCCCCAACGGGGATTTGTGTCTCCAATTCAGTTAATTAACTTAGCAGAAAAAGCCGGATTAATTGTCTCTATGGGACAATGGGTTTTATCCCAAGCCTGTCAACATTTATTACAATGGAAAACCCAATTTCCTAACCTATATGTGAGTGTTAATCTTTCGGAAATTCAATTACGACATCCGAGTTTAATTCAAGAAGTTAAACGGGTCTTAGATTCTTTACAACTTCCCCCCTTTAGTCTAAAATTGGAAATTACAGAGAGCAGTTTGATGGAGAATATTACCTGGTCAACCGGATTATTACAACAGTTAAAAGCCCTTAAAATTCAGTTATTAATTGATGATTTTGGTACAGGATATTCTTCTCTAAGTTATTTACAACAGTTACCCGTAGATACCTTAAAAATAGATCGCTCTTTTGTCAAGAATATTAAAGTTGAAAATAAGGATTTTGAGATTGCTAAAACCATTATTAATTTAGCTCATAGTTTAGGTTTAGAAGTCGTAGCCGAAGGAATTGAAACTGACCAGCAAGTAGAAATTTTTAAACAACTCGGCTGTGAATTTGGACAAGGATATTTATTCTCTCCCCCCCTGACCCAGAAGGAGGTGATGAATTTTCTCAACCAAAATCGTTGAAATAACCGTCCTATATGTTCGCCTCAAAACCGTTAAAATAAAATAGCAATTGGAGTAATAATTAAAAATCTAATGGCAAGAGGCGACCAAATCTATATTTTTCGAGAATTTTGGAATTTCGAGGGTTTATACGAACATCATGGCATTGATTTTGGCGATGGCACGGTGATTCATTATCGCAAACCCAGCGAAATTATTGAACGAACTTCAATAGAAACTTTTTCCAGAGGTAAAAAAATTCATATCCGACAGTATCCCATTCGTTATATTGCGGATACCGTGCTTAACCGCGCCCAAAGTCGTTTAGGAGAAAAACAATATAATCTATTGTTTAATAATTGTGAACATTTTGCGACTTGGTGCGTGACCGGGGTTAGTAAAAGTCAACAGGTTGAGAATTTTATTCCCCTGCTTCGTGATATTAATATTGATACCTTATCCGAGCCTTTGAAACAAGCTTTCATGGGAACACCACCGAAAGACACCAATCAATTTTTAAATCAAGCCTTAGCGGAAATTCGTGTGGCTTGGGATGATATTCATCCTCAATATAAACAAGCCTTAGCCGAGATGAATTCTTGGCATCAAGTCGCTATGGAAGCCTTAAAACGAAATCGAGAAGATTTAGCAAAAGAAGCCATTAAGCGAAAACTAAATTCCAAAAAACGAGCAACAGAATTAGAAGAAAATTTGGAAAAGTTAGCCTCCATGACTCAAAAGTTGCTCCAAAATCAAACGGATAATGGGTAATTACGAATTACGAATTACGAATTACGAATGGGGGAATAAACTGATACAAAAAAACCTTAGACAGATATTGTCCAAGGCTTTTTTGCAGATATAATACTTTTAACTGGGGCGAAAGGATTCGAACCTCCGGATGTCGGGACCAAAACCCGATGCCTTACCACTTGGCGACGCCCCATTGCTTCACAGTTATTAATATTAGCATCACCTACCCTGGATTTGTCAAGGGTTTTTGCCAAAAATTTTTCATTGTTTTTGAATAATTCTCTCAAACCATTGATATATAAGCCTTTCAGTTATTTTTCTATTGATGTTCATTTTCAACATAAGGCAAAATAAAGAAAATTGATTTTAAGCCTTTATCGCTTATGTTCCGTAATCCGATCTCAACAGAGTTGTTTGTTGTGGTTGTCGTGCGTTCTGGCAACCGCTTTTTGCTAATTCAGGAAGTCATGGGCAACCGTCCCTGGTATTTTCCCGGCGGACGAGTGGAACAGGGGGAAACCTTTGTTGCTGCGGCTAAACGGGAAACCCTAGAAGAAGCCGGAATTCCTATCATTCTTGATTAGAAGAATTACCCTTAAGAACTAAATTTGTAAAACCAATTATTTCCGAGGTATTAACTCAGGTAAAAATTTACCCCTTACAATTAATTATGCCCTACCCGTAGGCTGCTCCATCAACGCGCACGCACCAAAATATTATCTAAATAATTAGAGTTTTGATGATTGTAGCTCATCCTACATTATTCTATGGGAACCAATAATAAACTCCCTTCAAAATCCCCTGATTTAGCCGGGGAATTAAACCGCCAATATTGTTGATATTTATTCAAAAAACTTTGCCCAATAATACCATCAATTTGTAATAAATCCAAAACCGGAGATGATAAAATAACCGCTTCTAAATTATTTTGTTCATAACCATGAATTGTGACTTTTTCCAAACGAGAAACTTCTGCATCTTCCAAACCACAAAAACCCTGAACTTGAATCTGTTGACGATTAGAATTATTGAGTTTTATTTGATTAGCCAACTGTTTAGAAATAAAAATTGTATCAGCACCCGTATCTAATAGAAAAGTAAACGGCCCCTTACCATTAATATTAACAGTAGTTAACATCACCCCCAAACGACTTTGTAAAGGGATAGCTTCAACTACAGATTCAGCCGGTAAAGGAGAAGGATTCAATAATTTTAATTGACGGGTTTTAGGATTTAATTGAAGATCAAAATTCCTTAAAAAATCTATCCCCAAAACACCAGATAATTCCTCTGGAATTACAGTAGTAGAAAATTCCAAACCCCGCAATTCTTCCACACGAACTTGATTAATTACCAACGGCGGTAAATGGTGTAAAATAGCATTCATATTCGGACAATCATCTCCCGCTACGGCATAGGCTAAACTCTGATTAGAAATCGGTTCTCCTTTTAACCCTAACTCCTGAACCAGAGTAGTTGCAATCATCGTTGTAGATGCACCCGTATCCAATAAAAAACTACCGAATTTTCCCCCAATATTAAGTTGTAAGGTAAATACTTGACTTCCTTCTAATAGTTTGAGTGGAATCGTAGCCTGACCAATAGTTTTGGGATTAGGTAAATTTAAACCCTCAAGTCTGACGATCGCATTTAAAGAAAAAACACTCAATGACATTGTAGGATTTGAGTCCAAAATGTTATGAACTAAGGGAATTTCTACACTAGGGGAAAAAGTAATAATTGGGCTTGCCAAACCCTTAATAGATAGGGGAAAAACCCAAACTAAAGTTACGATAAAAGGAGTCAAGCATTTCATTAGCTATAAAGAGCTTGATAACAAGCATCAGAAAGTTCAAAATTTGCCGTTACATTCTGGAGATCATCCAAATCATCTAAAATATCCATTAATTTCATCAGTGATCGCGCTTTTTCAATATCATCAATTTCAATGATATTATTAGGAATCCAACGCCATTCTGCCTCAATAACATTAAATTTCTGTTCCTTTAAAACTTGAGTTAACTGTTCTAAATTCGTGATTGTTGTATAAACTTCCGCCCCATCAGTATCATTAACAGGCGTTAATTCATAAGATTCAGCTTCCCCTTCCAATAAGGTTTCTAGGAGTTTTTCTTCATCAATTGGCCCAGATAAAGTCACAACACCTTTCTGGTCAAACATCCAACTCACACATCCAGTTTCCCCCAAGTTACCGCCATTTTTACTAAAAGCAACTCGTAAATCCGCCGCCGTGCGGTTGCGGTTATCGGTGAGTCCTTCAATTAAAATCGCCACACCTTCGACCCCATACCCTTCATAACGAATAAATTCTAACTCAGAAGCCCCCGCCCCTAGTTTCCCCGCACCTTTTGCGATCGCCCGTTCAATATTATCATTAGGAATTGCAGCAGCCTTGGCTTTTTCAATCGCAGTTCGCAATTGAAAGTTTCCCGCCGGGTCAGCCCCTTGACGCGCCGCTACAATAATTTCCCGCGAAATTCTAGCGAATACTTTACCCTTAACAGCATCCACTCTCGCTTTTTGGCGTTTAATATTCGCCCACTTACTATGTCCAGCCATATTTGAAAAAAATCACAGCAAAATATTATTCTAATAATGATATAATAATTATGATTTATCAAAGCGGTATTATTTATACTTGTCAACACTGAGGATGTTTAACTAATAAAGTATATCTTTGAACATCATCGGGCAAGATTTCTGTAATATGCTAAGATTATAACGGTTATATAATTGTATTTGAATGGAGGCAATCAATATGTTATCAACTGATGTTAGACAAGAATCCATGATCAAAAGAATTGAGCAAGTTGTTTCGATTTTAATGGAAGAACGTCTTTTGTTTAAAGAAAAACTGAATCAGTCAGAAATGATTAAAGAGTTATTTAAACTCTTTCAAGAAAACTTACCTTTTGAAAAATTTAACACGATGTCAGATCAGGAATTAAAGAAACATTGTAGTCTGATTATGGTGACAGAAGCAGTGGCGGGAACTTTGAATGAATTAACACCTGAACAAATGGCTATTTTTGATGAAGTAATTAAACGGAAATAAATGAGTATGAGTTATTTATTAGATACTAATATTGTTTCCTTATCCCTGAAAAATAATCTTAAAGTTAAGGAAAAGCTCAAACAATTAGAATCTCAAAAAGAATTACTCTGTATCAGTTGCATTACTTATTTTGAAATTAAAAGAGGATTATTTGCAGTAAAAGCAACTAAACAACTAGAGAGATTTAATGAATTTTGCCAAGATTATCAAATTATTTTATTAGATGATTTAGCGATTTTAGAGAAAGCAGCCGAAATTCATGCCAATTTAAGGTTAAGAGGATTACCGATCCAAACAGAAGATATTTTAATTGCTGCTACTGCTATGGTTAAAGGTTTAATTCTGGTTTCTAATGATAGTGATTTATTGAGAGTTGAGGGTTTAAGTTTAGAGAATTGGGTAGAGTGATAAGTTAAAGTTTTGTTGAAGGTGTTATATAGCGATCGCACCCTAAACAACCCTAAAATAAAAAGCGATCGCACTATGAAGGAATTTCTACTAATTCAGCAATGCGATCGCCCAGACGAATAAAATGTTTAGGATTAAGGGTTAATATTTTATTAATTTCCATTTTTATGGCTGCATGAGCGATTAAATTATCATAAATTGCTCCACCAGTCAACCCTAAATTCACCATGTTTTCTATGATTTCATAATAATCATCTTCTGTTAGAGAAATAATCTGAAATTCTTTGAGATTCTCTTTAATAAGCCGTTGAGTTACTTGAGGGGAAAAACGAGGTTGAGACGGAAAAGAAGATAGAACCGAGAATAATTCAGCCAGGGTATGAGTGACAATAAATCCCTCTATTTCTGCGGTTTTAACCTGTTCTAACCATGACCAACAAGGAAAATGCTGAGGATGTTTAACTAATATAGAAGCGACTAAAACAGAAGTATCAAATAATATTTTTACCATGACATTAATTGATTTGTTCTTTCATTTCTAAGTTCTTCAATTACTGTATTAGCATCGGTCAATAGTTCTGCATCAGAAACTAATACATGACCTTCATAGTAAAGTAATGCTTCTTCTTTAATCGGGTTTAAGATTATTTTTCCATCTTGAATTTCCAAAGATAGTTTTGATTCCTGATCTAAGCCTAATTGTTGTCTAATAATTTCGGGAATTTCAATAAATCCTGATTGATTTAAGGTGACTAAGTTCATACTTTTTTCCTAACCTAAAGTTACCTGTTTATATTATAGCAGCGATCGCACTCCTAACTCCCTTACACCTCAAGAAGCGATCGCACCCTCAACACTCCTACATTCCCAACAAGCGATCGCATAATGATCGGTTTGATATACACAGTAATCTATGTTAAACTTAGGATAAGAAAAAGTATGTAAATATTATTTCAATGGAAATTACTAAACTGTCAAGTCAAGGTCAAGTTACTATTCCTCAAATCTTAAGAGATCAGTATCATTGGGAAGCGGGTCAAGAATTAATCATAATTAATTGGGGTGATGGAATTTTATTAAAGCCTAAAAAAACTTTCCCAGAAACAACATTAGATGAAGTTGCTGGGTGTTTGAAGTATCAAGGAAAAGCCAAAACAATTGAAGAAATGGATCAAGCAATTGCTCAGGGAATAGAAGAATTATGGAATCAATGATCTCTAGCGATCGCATTAACAACTTTACTCCAAATCAAGGGGATTAAAAGTAATTGAAGATTGTGCGCTATGACGCAGATAAAGAATATAAACTATATCCTCTCGAATGGTGAAAATAATCCGGTATTTATTCCTTGATTTCCCATAAATGATTTGTCTAATTTCTTCAGGAAAATCATCGTTTTCTCTAGCTAAAGCAAAACGTTTTGGCTTATCTTGCAAAGTAGCAATAGTATTCATTAAATCTCTAAACCATTGATCAGCATAATTAGGGTTAAGATTTTTTAACCAAAGATAAGCAGATTCTATTTCTAGTTTAGCATTCCGGGTTAATTTAACTTGAAATTCCATGTTTTTGCTGCATTTCTTCGATGAATTGATTTAGGGTTTGTGTGTCACCTGTTGCTATATCTTCTAATCCTTTTTTAATCCCAATAATAGTTTCTAATTTCTCGATAAAATCCAATAATTTCTGATAAGATCCAGCATCTTGTACTACTAATTCAGCTTTCCCATTAACAGTTAAAACGATAGGATTACCTGTTTCTTTCATCTGGGTAATCATTTCATTTGTATTCCGTTTAAAGGTTGAGAGGGATTGAATATCTCGATTTAGATTAATCATGGTTGGGGACTTTGCACTAAATTTGCATTTAATTTAATGTTAGCACAAAATAGCAAAAGCGATCGCACTCTCAACACTCCTACAATAAAAAGCGATCACTATGTGATCGGTTTGATACACTAGCGATCGCCTTCAAAACTATACACCAGATAAAAATGACATTTATTGACTTTATTATTTTTTTCATAATCATCCTAATTTTAGTCTTATTTGGAATTAGAAAACGAGGAATTTTATCTAGTTTTACTGGTGGTAAACTTGATGAATATCTTAACCGATGGGAGGTTTATGCACCACAATCTTACCAGAAAATACGAGCAACCAATGATATTCAGATAATTGCTGAAAAGACGGGGTTTTCTCAGGTTAAAATCGCAAAAATTAAGGAACATATATTTTTTAAAGAACATCAATTAGATGATGGTATCAGGTTGTTTGATCCTGATCCTGATATTGCTGATGCTTGGTTTAGGTTACAAGAAGGAGATTATAATGATCAGGATCTAAGGTTATTGAAGCATGAATATTTTGAGGCTCGTTTTGAGGGAATATTTCAAACTGATTATCGGACTTCCCATAATGCTACAATTAAGTCAGGGAGAACATGGACTCCTTAATGAGTATCAATTTAAACTTTATTTAGAGGAATGTTTTATGGCTTTTTATGTAATGTTAATTAAGGTCAACGAAGATGATCAAGGTGTTACTTATAATTTTGGAAGTGACTCTGAACATTTAGGAAAGATTCATCTTGATAAACATCAGGGAACAATTCAAGAAATTGAACCTATTAATAGTGAAAATTATCAACATCTTTTAGTTAGAGCAGAGGTTAAGTTACGTCAACATTGGAAAGCGGGTAACTTTCCTGACCACACTTGTTGGGCTTCTTGATTTTTAAATTGTTGTCTAATAATTTTAACAACTTCTAAACTTAAACGAATATTTAATCTTTTTTGATTTTCAATAATATCTTGGACTGTGATAATTTGAATCTTATCACAACTCTGACTCATGTATTGACTCTGATAAAAGCCAGCAGATTTTGCCGTTTTGATCATATCTTTACTGGGATTCTCTAACGTTATAAATATGGCTATACTAGCATTTGTTATCGCCATTGTTCCTATTAAATCTCGGATATCTCCTGATTTTACTTTTCCTGATTTTACTTGAAAAATTATCTTTTCTGGGTCATTTTGATCACCTTGAAAGTAAGCAATTCCGTCTA
>JFJP01040452.1_pt1 | contig 11203 bp, 9 predicted proteins | sample 431651 | NCBI WGS metagenome assembly JFJP01 (sample SAMN02602958, study PRJNA72255) | Microbial mat metagenome, whole genome shotgun sequencing project. | biome: fresh water; feature: sink hole; material: water; isolation source: purple microbial (photo- and chemosynthetic) mats found in... | reverse complement strand
TTATGGAATTCGGATGGGGTATTTAATAAATTTCGTTGGTTGGAAGTAACAGAAAAGAGAGAAGTTGTTTTTAAAGAAAACCAGCTCAATCCCAAGGAACGGTTCCTGTACATTGAAGGTAGCAGAGCGAATAAAGTGGTATTGGTGGCACATGCAGATACAGTATGGGATAAATGCTATACTGGAAAAGAACTGGAACAAGAGATTGTTCGAGATGGAAATTATTTCAAAGGTGCCAAATCCGGCTGTGGCATTGGTGCAGACGATAGAGCAGGATGTGCTATTATATGGTTGTTGCGCAATTCAGGACATTCTATCCTTATTACTGATGGTGAAGAGCATGGTGGACAAGGCAGCAATTGGTTGATTGCAAATTTTCCAGACATTGCCGACCGACTGAATGAGCATCAATTTATGATACAACTTGACAGACGAAATGGTTCGGATTTTAAATGTTACCGAGTTGGTTCGGATGCTTTTAGGGATTTTATTACTCTAAAAACCGATGGTGCATACAAAGATGCAGGAAGGAGTTCATTTACTGATATTTGTTATCTGTGCCAAGATATTTGTGGTGTGAATTTTAGTATTGGTTATGATTATGAACATACTGATTCTGAACGAATCAATATTTTGGAATGGGAAAATACATACAAAATGCTAACAAAACTTTTGACAGAGGATAATTTGCCAAGATTTGAAAAGACAGAAATGTGAAAGCAGGTGCTATTGAATATTAAATTTAACTAACTTATAATGTCCAAAAAACAACCCATGAAGTTTATTGAAAAAGTAGAGATACTTTTGGGGATATTAATGCCAGACGATTATAAAAATGAATGGAGATATGCTAGTAACGATGCTGTAAGGGCAACTTTTGAAGTTGATGAAGCCGAGGCCGAGGCAATAAGGACGGCTGCATTTTCAGTAATGAAATATTATTTTGCATCAGATAATAAGGCTGAATTACTGCAAACGGAGGTACAAGAGATATTAAATATAATAGAAAGAAAAAGAAAAGCTGAAGTAAAAGCCATGGCGAAAATTAAAAAAACAAGTTTCTCTATTTTTGATTTAATCAATGATGCAGCCAAAAAACTGGATCATTCGAAATTGAATAAAATTACCATCAGTGAATTGGAAGTAAACTTTCAATCAGTGGCTGCTTACCTTGGTTGCAACAACACGCAAGCAATGTTGTTTATTCTTATTTTTTACATTAACTGTAACGAAGAACATTATGGCGTTAATTTCAGAGAGTTGCAACGGTTTCTGAGAACTGAATTTATTGAACTACTGGTTTTTCAGAAAGACATTGATGTATTGCTGGAGCTTAGATTGCTGCATAAAGAATACATGCACTGTAATTCAAAATTTAAAATCTTGAAATTCAAATACAGTATTCCAGTGGAATTAACCGATGCTATCTTCAGTAATGAATCATTGCCCGAAATAGAAATCGAAGCTGCGTGGGATAGTTATCAATTTGTGGCCGAAGTATCCAAATTAATTGATAAACGTAGTAGCGAAGAATTTAATTCGCGCGAACTAGCTGAAATGGTAGAGTCGTTAGAGGAACAACACAATCAAGTGAATGTTGTGGCGCAAGTACAAACGTTGAATATTAATCAGGCTGATCGAATACTGTTTTACGAAATGTGCAATGACCTTGTGGTTAACTCAGGACGGACAGGGGTGGATATTACACTTTCTGACATTTATTCGAGTGTTAGTCTACGATTAAAAAAAACGCGTGAAATTACTAGTCAAAAAAATAGACTATTTGAATTGGATTTAATTGAGATAGAGGCAGGTAATTTTGCTTCTGACATGATCCTTAATTTAACTGCTAAGGGTAAAGACCTTTTTCTGGGTGAAGATGTAGATCTTTTTCTAAAAAAAGACAAGGCCAATAACTTGATTAACCCCGATAAAATTGTAAGTAAAAGTTTGTTTTTTGATGCGGAATTGGATAACCAAGTACAATTTTTGCAACAAAGTTTGGAGCAAACAAGTTTCACAAACCTCCAAAAGCGTTTGGAAGAGAAGTCATTGTCCAAAGGGGTAGCTGCTATATTTTATGGTACACCAGGCACTGGAAAAACTGAAACTGTTTATCAATTGGCAAAACAAAGTGGTAGATCTATTCTACATGTGGATATAAGTCAATCAAAATCGATGTGGTTTGGTGAGAGTGAAAAGAAGATAAAGGAGATTTTCACCAATTACAGAAAACTCTGTAACAATCAACCATTAAAACCCATTTTGCTTTTCAATGAGGCGGATGCCATTTTTGGAAAACGCAAAGAGGGCACAGATTCTAATGTGGCACAAACCGAAAATGCGATGCAAAATATCTTGTTGGAAGAAATGGAAAAATTGGACGGTATATTAATAGCTACCACCAATTTAACTCAAAATTTGGATGATGCTTTCGAGCGCAGATTCCTCTTTAAAGTGGAATTTAAAAAACCAACAACCGAAGCAAAGCAAAAAATATGGCAAAATAAACTTCCTTGGCTTGAAGATGCTGATGCAAAAACATTGGCAGCAAAATTCTCATTTTCGGGAGGTGAAATTGATAACATAGTGCGTAAAGTAACCATGGAAGAGGTACTGAGTGGTACAGTTCCTGATACACTTCAGATAACTGCGCTTTGCAACAGTGAAAAGTTTACCAAAAAAGGAGGCAACAGGATTGGCTTTTGACGTATCGAGTACAAAATTATTCAATTTAAAATCAATATTTAAAATTTAATTTATGAAAGCAGCATTTCCGATATTTATTATGATTATATTCGCAACCTTATCGGGTTGCAAGCCCACCCCAGAAAGTTATTTTAAAAAAGGGTTAGAAATGAGTGCTCAAAATGACCACAAAGGAGCAATTGAAGCCTACACAATGGCAATAAAACTGAAGCCAAATTATCCAGATGCTTATTGCAATAGGGGTTTTGAAAAATATCTTCTTAAAAATTATAAAGCTGCCATTGAAGATTGCACAATGGCGATCAAGTATAATCCCAATCTATCGGATGCATATTGCAACAGGGGAGCTTACAATTGCAATCTAAGAGCTTACAAAGCTGCAATTGCTGATTTTACGGCAGCGATAAAAATTGACCCTAAAAACGATGCCGCATATCTCAACAGGGGTAGTTCGAGACTTGAAATCAACGATAACAAGGGTGCTGATTTAGATTTTGCAATGGCAGTAAAATTGAATCCGAAAAATAAAAGTAACTTACCAAGTTTTCAATTTGAAGGAATAGAATACGAAGTTAATACGAAGAAAACTAAATAATTAAATCAATATTAAACATAAGAAATCATGAAACTTAAAAGAATGAATGAGGCATTAAGCATTTTGAATAGTGATGGTAATATACTTATTATCAGGGAACATGCTAATAATGGGAAACCTAAAATTCACACTAATAAATACTATATTGAGTGCCTTATAAATGACAGCAACAATAAATTATGTACAGGATTAAATCTTGAATCTCTGTTTTTGTTTTTTAAAAATGAGATTACTTTAAAGGAACTTTTTCTGGCTAACAAGGATAAACCTTTTTATCTTTATAGGAAAGGGACAGGAAATGACCAAGTTTATGTTATTCGTTATCAAGACAATGAAGCATTGTTCAACACATTGAACTGTGGTGATAAAAAGTATGCTCAATTATCCAATGAAGGTAATGGGATCTATTTTGACACACTAGGCAATAGGGCAAAAGATGATACAAAAAAGGATATTGTTATCTTGAACGGCGAAGGTAATTTGCTGTATATCAAAGAAATTATTCTGCATCCAAAAGCAAAGAATCCTACAAAAGAGTATTTTCTGATGGGATTGTTGTCAGATAATTCTGGTGATATTGGTACACCCTTAAATATATTGTCATTGATATCGTTTTTTAAAGATGAAATTACGGTGAAAGAACTATTCCTAGCCAATAAACTTCAGCCATACATTATATACTCCGATGGTTATGTCCAAAATACTATTAACAGTACCGACGATACCAAGATGTTTGAAGGGGTATTTGAAGACATTTTTCTTGGTAACAGATATTATAAAGATTATGCAGTAACTGAAAAATACTTTTGCTTAACTAAAAAGAATGTGAGGTCTAATATTAGAATGGTTGACTTCCTTTAAAATCAATAATAAAAAAACATGTCATGAAATTCACTAAAACAAAATATAAAGCCATTATTCATAGCGAAGGTCCTAATTTAGAGATTGTAAAAGATGTAGAAAATATTCTATATCTCAAATGCTTTTGCTTGAATGGCAGTGGGTATATTTATACGAAACTGAGTAAAAACAATCTTCAAACCTATTTTGAAGATAAAATAACTTTGAAAGAATTATATTTATTGGGAATTGACGAACAGTATTTTGTGAAAACTAGATTCGAAACACCACCATCGATTAGACCAATGCGTTTTATGGCTGATGATTCAATTTTCGACACAATAGAATGTGGTAATGAGCTTTATAATCAACTCTCTAAAGATATGATTTTAAAAAATCCGATGGTGGATATTATTGAGAATATAGTTTGAAGCATTACCTTCTCTGAGAAACAGGCTTATATATAATTGTCTGATAAACATTTAATTGACATGGTAAAATATGAATTAACAAAAAAGGAGCCGAATCTTTTTGATTTGCGTGCTTATCTTTTTCAAATGCTCGCTTCAGACTTTAAATTTTCAACAGAATTAGTTAAAGCTTTAAATAAAAAGTATTCTATTACTGGTAGTCTTGATGAAATTGACTTGGATATTTTGAGCAGAGATCAAATAGTGAGTGTACTTGAAAATCAAAATGCATTGCCAAAACATATCTTCTTTTTTAGCAGAAAAGAAGAGTTTAATCTGGCTGATTATAAACATTATCCCGAATTGTTTACTGATATTGAGCAACTTAGTTTTGAAGAAGATAGTGATAATGGGTTGGTTGTATTAGAGAAATTTGGTCGACAAATTTACAATTTATTTACGAATAACGGTGTTGGTTTATTGGATGATTGCAGCGACTTGAATTTAGGAGTAGATGGCCTAATTGAATTTAGAAGCAGTGATGATTTAAGTGGCAATTGGAACTACGAAAGAGCAGTTGGAGGTCAATTTGTAAAAAACGGATTGAAGGGATACTTGACATATCCGGTGATTCATTTTCCAGATGTTTACGATAGAGATCAAATTGCATTGACTAATAATGGTCTAGAGCCCAAATATGTAGAGTTTGATTTGTGGCAGGGAAACGATTACAAAATTACTGAGATTTTGGAGGAAGATGGTTGTATGATACGCTATATGGGAGATTTGCGGGATAATGAAGAATTTGCTGTTATTGCTTGCAAACAAAACTTTTTAGCTTTTTCCCTCCTATCCAAAAGATTAAAAGAAGATAAGAATTTTGTGTTGAGAGTACTTGATTTTACTGCGGAAGATGCCTGCATTTTTAGATTCTTGAGTTCTGATTTACAAAAAGACGAAGATGTTTTTGATAAAGTGATTAGCCGTTCGCCAGATTCTCTTCATATTTCTGATTTTAGTATTTATAGTTTGGAAAAGTTTGTGGGACTTATCAATCAAGATGTGAATGTCTTTAGTCGTTTACCTTATGTTTTCAAAGAAGATAAGGACATTGAATCGGCATACTTCAAAAAAAAGAAGGAGTTGTTGGGCGATGAAGGTTTTAAGAAATTCATGACTGAATACAATAAGCTTCCATGGCATTGAAATTAAAGATTCATATAAAATATTGCAAATCAATTTATTAGTAAAAAAACAGTTCAGAGAAAGAAGTAATAAGGGCAAAAATGAGGTGTTTTGTTGTGAAGCTAGTGTTTTAGATAATGATAATTGTGCTGCGGAGAATGTTTCTGAAGAAGAGTTCTTACAAGAACATTCTTTTTCCTATGGTAATATAGCTATTTTATAAATAGGCTAATACGCTAGAAAACTTACATTGTATAAGAAGATGACATAAGATTAAAATGTCAGCTAATTGAGATTGTTAAACCCTATATAAAAAATTGTACATGAATTTAAATACGCATATAAACGATCTGATTAATTATTTACAAGATGCCGAAAATCATTTAGAGTCGGCAAGTGATATTGAATTGGTAGAGGGCAATTGGGTTGACTATTGCCAGGAAATTAATAAGGCTGCCCAGTTATATGATGTATTTCTGGAATCCTGTTTTATAACAGGGAATATGCTTGGAGAACAAAACAAATGGTTAGTTAATGTGATGAAATTGACAGATAAGATGGAAAAAATACCTAAACAGGCATTTTCTCATTGGATAAAAGGTAATGAACAATTCAGAAGCAATAAGTTCAACGACGCTAGAAATAGTTATTCTAAGGCATTAAAAATCTGTCCAGAAGTCCTATATTTTCAATACTTAAGAGCTAAATGCAACAGCAAATTAAGAAAACACAATGAAGCTATTCTTGACTATTCTAAAACGATTGAGTTGGGGTTTGAATTTCCTGAAGTCTTTTGTAGTAGAGCACATGCCAATTATTGTTTACAAAACTTCGATTCTGCAATAATTGATTTAAATATTGCTATTGAAATTTATCCGCAATATACGGAGGCATATTATTTAAAAGGGAGTTCTATGGACTTTCTGAATGATCTGAATGGTGCTATTGCAAATTATGAATCGGCAATAGAGAATAATTATGGTGATGAACGACTTGCTTACATGAAAAATAATTCAGATTTAAGAACTTGCGCAAAAGAGATCATATTGTATGCAAAGTCAATGGATACTAGCTTTCATGATGGTGATAAAAATAATTTTGTACAAACAATCCAAACTAAATTACAGAATGTTGGTGAAAGTATTTTAGAATTTGCTGTTTCAAAAAGATATAGAATAACTAAAGTTATTGCTGATAGTTTCGATGAGTCCATATCAACAAGTTCGTATGAACTTGACAATGTGTTAAGTTATACAAGCGAGGCACTGACTAATCAGAATGATGCAACTCTATATTTTCATAGAGGATGTAATAAGGGCGAGTTAAATGACGCAGAAGGTGGTATATTTGATCTTACTAAAGCGTTAGAAATTAATCCTAATTATGAAGGAGCTATTCTCGAAAGAGGATTAATAAAGTCTATGCAAATTCATGATAATATGGATGCCATTGCAGATTTTACTAATGCAATTAAGATTAACCCAATAAGCTATGATGGGTATAGAAGGAGAGCAAAAATAAAAACAGAAATGTTGGATTATGAAGGTGCAATAGCTGATTATAAACATTTGATGGAAGCATATCCTCGCGACAAATTTGGATATATGGAATCTGCATCGTTAAAAATGAAAATAAAAGATTATGAAGGCGCAATAGCTGATTTTACGCGAGTTATTGAAATATATCCTAAAAATGATGATTTATTAGTCGAAAGAGGACTTACATATTTGATTATCAATGACAATACCAATGCATTAGCCGATTTAAACAATGCACTCTTGCTTCAACCCCATTGTTCTCGTAGTTATTTAATTAGAGCAGAGGTTAAACTGAAACTAATGGATTATGATGGTGCGATTGCTGACTTAAGACATTCGTTGAAATTAGAGAAAAATGTCTATAATATCGGACTTATCGACATAAGACTAACGCAATCTATATTAGCTAGTTACAGCAATAAGAGCCCTAATTTAGACTTATGAAATTAGTTGTATATGTATTTAGCAGCTTAATTTCTGAATTGAAAGAAAATATGAATAAAACGAACTTTCGTTTCATCTGGTTTAATAATTTGAATAAAATACTGTAAATCAATGTACTTATGGAGAATTTTAATACTTCAGCAGATGTCATTCGCGGAAGAGAGATTTTTGAGGAGCTTAGTAGTGAAGCATATATTTTAGATAATGACAATTCTACTGCTGTGAATGTATCAGAGGTTAAATCTAAGCATGAACATTCTTTCACTGCTGGTAGCATAACTATTTTTGTAAAAATGACTAGTATATGGGAGTACGAAAATACATTGGATGCATTGTTTGTAAGTGCTGAAATGGATATACAGAAAAACAATACTGAAAGCCATGGAAAAAATGTGTATGATATGAACCTGATTTTTGAACCGACACTGAATAATTTTAGTAAAGCAGATAAAGAGTTGATAAAAGAACTTTGCGATACAAACTGTTATCAACGAATAGGTTTTACTCCTTTTGGACGTGATTATTTTGATTTAGCCAAATCTATTGCTGAAATGAGTATTAAAACACTAAAGGAAATTTATTTATTCCATTCCGAAGAGGATGATTTTAAGTATCTGTATAAAGAAAAACGAATGAGACACAAATCTGACCCTAAAATAGCTCTATGTACATATTATACTTGGATGTCGGGTGAAGAAGATAGAGATGTAAAATAATGCTTAGCCAATAAATTCTTTGGATAAGCATGCCAATAAACATATTACTATAAAATAAGAAAATGAAAATGGAAAGCTCAGCAGTAGATTACAATAGTTTCATTACTATAGCATTACTATTGTTATTAATAGTAGGATTAATCTTTTTAATGAAGTATATTTCAGGTGATTTTTCGCCAGTATCTATTGAAGAAATTAGTAAGGATGAAGTGGAACTGAAAGATGGAAATGGGAATATTACAGGAAAGAAAATTGTATATACCTATAAACATACCTTTAAAGATGGCAATGTGAAATTCAAAACTAAAAATTTGAAATTGTAAGCGGTTCGAAGTGAATCACATACAAATGCATAATTCATAATCAGCGTATTACATCAATTGATTTTATCTATTGTTATTTATGAATATAAAACGAATCTATAATCTGTTGCATATCAGCATTTCAAATAGAGTGCATGAAAGTCTAAGAATTAGAATGATTTCCTCGTTTAAATATGATGAGGTAGGTGATTTTCATGAGGGGTTGGCAAAGGTTAGATTTAATCAAAAGTGGGGATATATTAATGAATTTGGTGTCGAAGTGATTGACTTTCAGTATGACGATGCCGGTGATTTCTGTATGGGTAGAGCAAAAGTCAACTCAAAAGGGAAATGGGGCTTTGTTAATAAATCCGGTCAAGTTAGGGTCTCATTTATGTATGATGAAGTTTCCAACTTTTCTTATGGTGCTTCCAAGGTAAAGCAATTGAATAAACGCACCTTTATTGATAGGAATGGGAATCAAATAAGCTCAATTAATTTAGGTAATGACGGGCGTTTTCATTTGATATTTAGATTGTTTGAGCTGATTACGAAAAAGAAAAATCAATTTACGCAATTATCAAATAACATCAACAATTATCAAGTTTCAAAAATATCAAAGAATGGATTGAGATGGGCTACAATTGATGGTTCTCACTATGGATACGTTGACAATACTGGAAAGTTAAGAATAAAAATGCAATACGATAAAGTGTATGATTTTAATGAAAATAGAGCTTTAGTTAAACTGAATGGTAAATACGGTTTTATCAACAAAAATAATAAAAGGACGATTCCTATTGAATTTCAATCTGCTGGGGTTTATTGTGTTAATGGGATGATACAATTAAAAAAAAATGGGAAATGGGGGATAGTAAGTAAAAATTTCAAGCAAATAATTCCATTCAAATACGAAAAGATACAGAATTTCAAACAGGGTCTTGCAGGCGTTAAAGTAGAAGAGAAATGGGGATTTATTGATTTGCTTGAAAATGAAATAATTCCTTTCAACTATGAAGATTGTAGAAGTTTTAATGGTGGCATGGCTGGCGTTAAATTCAAAGCTAAATGGGCATTTGTATGCATTCCACGAAAACAAAGTCTATTTTCAATAATTATAAAAATACTATTTCCATCCAAAATACGCAACCAAATTGTAATTGAACATGCAATTAATACTCCAACCCAAACTGCATTAAATGATGCTGAACCAGCTTTCAAGCTTACACCACGACAAAAACAATTAACCGAAGCTGTACAATCACTAAAGGAGCTCAGTGAGGAGATGACGGAGTATTTGGAAATGAAGGCGCAGGAAGAATTAGTGCCTAATTGGCAAAGAAAAAGTAGGGTTGCTGTAAACGAGGATGCTTGCATTCAATTTCTTCAAAAATATGGAAAGGGAGAATTGACAGACTCAATGCGAAAATTTGCAAAAGGTGAAGGTGATACAATTTACGACAAATTCAATAAATGGCTAAAATGGAGTAGCGAAAACAATAAAAATTTTGGGGGTAAGGTAACCCAACATACAATTAAAATGTTCGATATTGATCATACTACATTTGAATATGAATGGGATGGAATTGAAGGTAGTTGGTTGGAAGTATTTCAATATGTTTCTGATATAGAATTTGGAAATTACAATTAGTAATTGGTAGGCCAACGCAAATGATAGTTTGTATTAGCTATATTGTTTCAACCTATGCTTATTATTGCTCTGGGCAGAGAACTTTGGAACGTGGTGGATGTGATAATGGGTGTTGGGCTGTTGGTGTCGGTGTTTGTTGAGAAGAAAAAGGTAGGTTGATTTTCAGTGATAAAATTGTTTGGTTTGTATTACATTAATTACATAGAAACCCATTTTACATCGTTTGTTGTTGTAAACACTATAATGTGGTATTTTGAACGCAAACATTAGTAGTGTTATTACAATAGAAGATGCTAGATTTGGAAGGTTTAAAAAAGAGTGTATTCCAGAAGATATTCTTAGGTGAATTGACAATTGACAATGCATAATTAACAATGAAAAACGCGAATAAAATAAATAAGAAAACGGAGTCTGACAATTATCCATTGATAATTGTCAATTAGTTTTATATAATACACCCGATAGCAAGAGCAATATATCGCTTTATGCCAAAGACGGGAGCGTTTGGCTCAACCAACAACAGCTGTCTGAACTTTTTGCCACCTCCAAGCAAAACATTGGACAACATGTATCCAGTATATTAAAAGACAGTGAGTTGGATGCAAATTCAGTTGTAAAGAATTACTTTACAACTGCCGCTGATGGTAAAAAATATGATTGATATTTCAGTTTCTAAATATCGTGTGTAAATTATGCATCGTGCCAAAGTATTTGTATATTTACAGTGGAATTTAAACTGAAAGAAAAAACAACAAACACGCCTATGCCTAAAATACTCATTTTCATGGATATTTGGATTTTCGTTATTTACCC
>JFJP01007348.1_pt1 | contig 11204 bp, 11 predicted proteins | sample 431651 | NCBI WGS metagenome assembly JFJP01 (sample SAMN02602958, study PRJNA72255) | Microbial mat metagenome, whole genome shotgun sequencing project. | biome: fresh water; feature: sink hole; material: water; isolation source: purple microbial (photo- and chemosynthetic) mats found in... | reverse complement strand
CGATGCGTGTGAAGGGCTGGCCTGGCGCTGGTTCGACAAACAGGCACAAGCGGTCCAGCACCAATGGCGCCGTTGCGTTCAACTGAGCCACAGGCGCGGTCACAGCCTGCTGCACCCGCTGCGCGACAAGCGGCACTACCGGCCCGCTCAAGGTGAGGTGAAATCTGAAGCGCTCCAACACATAGGGGTAGCCGTACAAGTGCAGCAAGGCCTGCTCGCGTACGCTCAGGTGTTCAATGCGGCGACGCGCCAGATCGGCTTCAGACAAAGGTGCGCGCAAGTCATCAAGCCCGGTCACACAGGCGGCGGCCAGCGCCATCAGTTCGTCCGTCACCTGTGCCGGCACCAGGGCCACAAAGTCGCCCAGCGTGGTCACCTGCAGCGGCCCCAACGGCACGGGCTTGAGCGTGGCGGCCAGCCCATGCAGACGGGCGGTCAGGTCGTCTGCGGTGTACTCGTCACTCAAGCTGAATGGCGCTTTCAATGTGGCGTGAAAACCGTAGCGGCGCGGCTGCGTGGTGATCTCACGGAGTTCGTCGGGTGCGATCTGCGCCAGTGAGGGCTGCACCAGAGAGCTGTCATCCCGCTCGTCACGACCCAGCCAGTGCGCACCAAACGCCCACCACGGCGAGCTGTGTGCGGGTGCGAAATAAATGGCGTAGCGCGGTTTCATGCGGCCTCCCTGGCATCCACCACCAATTGCACCCGGTCACCGCAAAAGTAGGTTTCACCATATTTGATCGGCGCGCCGTCCATGTCCACATCCACGCATTCCACGCACAGCAGCGGCCGGGTGCTGGGTTGCTTGAGCAGGCGCGCCGTTTCTTCATTAGGCATTTGCGTGGTGATGCGGCTTTGTTCGCGCACATAGTCCTGCACACCAAAGTGCTTGAGGATGTCGGTGGTGCGGGTGCCTTCGGCCAACATCTCCAACAAGCCAGCAAAGCGCAGCGCCGGGTAGTAGGCGGTGGCCAGGCCAATGGGTGCGTCATTGGCCTCGTCGAGCATCTCCACCCGCAGCACTTTGGCGCCTTTGTCCAGCTTGAGCTCCTTCGCGGCGCGCTCTGGCGCGGGCATTTCACGCGCGGTCAGCAGCTGTTTGCTGGGCAGCAGCCCTTGACTCAGCAGGTTTTCGCTGAAGCGCGTACGCCGTGACAGGGCGTAATCCAGCAACTCGTGTTGCACAAACATGCCGCGCCCGGGCTCAATGCGCACCAAGCCTTCGGTTTGCAGCGCGGCCACGGCCTGACGCAGTGTGTGGCGATTCACACCGAAGCGGGCCGCAAGCTCAATCTCGCCCGGCAATTTTCCGGTGTCGGCATAAGCGCGATCACGAATTTCTATGGTGAGTGTGTCGGCAATTTGCCGCCACACAGACACGCCACTGCGCCGTCCGGGGCTGCTGCTGATGGGTTGGCTGAATGTCATAAGTGTTCTTTGTCATGAAGGTGAACCGGATGGCTTGGCACAGCCTGCCCAGGCCGGTGTGCGCTGCCAACTGACTTTACTGACTGATTTAGACATCTGTATGACAAACGAATCCCTCACGAAAAAATATGAAAAATTAGGCTGAAGCCCTTATATAACATGCGCAAGCAGCTATTACATATATAGCAATTTAGGTGCTATCTGCAGGTTCCTGCGCGGCATTGCAGCCCGATATGTCACAAATCCTTCATGTTGGCAACGTCAACTACGTGCAACTCAACAAACTGCTTTGACCCTCTGCATGACAAGCGACACCCAAACCAGCGACTACCCCGCGCGCCCGGCCTGGCTGGCCGTGCTGGCCCGCGCCACACTGGCGCAACTTCAGGCGCAGGCCCCTGGCGCGCATGCGCTGCCACCCCTGCAACAGGTGCGCCCGCCAGAGATTGGCATGGTGATGCTGCGTGGCCGCGTGGGCGGCACCGGCAACCCGTTCAACCTGAGCGAGGCCAGCGTGGTGCGCTGCGCTGTGCGCTTGGGCGATGGCCCACTGGGCGTGTCTTACGCGCTGGGCCGCGACAAACGGCGGGCCGAGCTGGCCGCGCTGTTTGACGCCATGCTGCAAGACCCGCAGCACCACGACACGCTGCAACACACCTTGATTGCACCCCTGGCACAAGCGCAAGCGCTGGCCCGAGCGCAAAAGCAGAGCGATGTGGCCGGTTCCAAAGTTGAATTTTTTACTTTTGTGCGGGGTGAGGCATGAACGGCGCGCGCACACTGGCACCCGGCCTGCCAGACGGCGTGCATGACAGCCAGCAGGCCTTTCGGGCTGTGCTGGATGCACTGGCCCGACCCGGGCAAGTGCGCCACATTGGCCCCGCGTTGCCGGGCGTGGCTTTGGGCGGCGCGTTGGCCCGGTTACTGCTGAGCCTGTGCGATGACGAAACCCCGGTGTGGTGGCAAGGCGCGGATGAGGGCTTGCCACATTGGCTGCGTTTTCACACCGGAGCGCCTGTCGCGCCGCAGCCTGATGCGGCCAGTTTTGCCGTGCTTGCGGACATGACGCAATTACCCCCGCTGACAGAGTTTGCGTGCGGCTCGGCGGCTTCGCCCGAATTCTCCTGCACCCTGTTCATCGAGTTGCCCGCGCTTGCCGGTGGCCCAACGCTGGAATGGCGCGGGCCCGGCATTGAAACGGTACAACCCGTTGCGCTGCAAGGCTTGCCCGATGACTTTTGGGCGCAGTGGCAAGCCAACCACGCCAGCTTTCCACAAGGTGTGGACATTGTGTTTACCTGCGGCGAAAACGCGCTGGGCTTGCCCCGCACGACACGCGTGCGTCGACTGGAAGGGATCTGATATGTATGTGGCCGTAAAAGGCGGCGCCGCCGCGATTGAAAGCTCTTGGCGCCTACTGGAAACACAGCGTCGTGGCGACACCGCCATTGCCGCTTTGAGCGTGGCGCAGATCCGTGAACAGCTCTCGCTGGCGGTGGATCGGGTCATGAGCGAGGGCTCGCTGTACGACCCCGAACTGGCCGCCCTGGCCATCAAACAAGCCAGCGGCGACTTGATGGAGGCCATCTTTTTGCTGCGGGCCTACCGCACCACCTTGCCGCGCCTGGGCTACAGCCTGCCGCTGGACACCGCGCGCATCGCGCTGGTGCGGCGCATCTCGGCCACCTTCAAGGAGGTGCCAGGTGGCCAGTTGCTCGGCCCAACCTACGACTACACCCAACGCCTGCTTGACTTTGCGCTGCTGGCTGAGGGTGAGGGCACGGACAGCGCGTCCGATGGTTTGGGCACACACACGCAGGCTGCTGTCGGCGCGCAGGCGCAAGCCTTGCCGCCACCGGCCACCGTGCCCCGCATCAATGACCTGCTGGCACGCGAAGGTCTGCTGGAAACACCGCAGCCGGTGGATGCCGCGCCACCGGGCGACCTGACCCGAGACCCCTTAATGTTCCCCGCTGACCGTGCCCTGCGTTTGCAGGCGCTGGCCCGTGGTGACGAAGGCTGGCTGCTGGCCATGGGCTACTCGACCCAGCGCGGCTACGCCAACTCGCACCCGTTTGCCGGGGAAATCCGGCGCGGCTTTGTGAGCGTGGAACTGGTGCCAGACGAGCTGGGTTTTGCCATTGACATTGGCGACCTGGAGGTGACCGAGTGCCAGATGATCAACCAGTTCAGCGGCAGCCGTGACGTGCCACCGCAGTTCACCCAGGGCTATGGCCTGGCCTTTGGCGGGGCCGAGCGCAAGACCATGGCCATGGCGCTGGTCGACCGTGCCTTGCGCGCCGACGAGCTGGGCGAGCCGCGCGTGGCTCCGGCGCAGGACGAAGAGTTTGTGCTGTCACACGCCGACAACGTCGAGGCTTCGGGGTTTGTGCAGCACTTGAAGCTGCCGCACTACGTTGATTTTCAGGCCGAGCTGGAACTGGTGCGCAAGCTGCGTGTGGCCCACGCCGAGGCCGCACAAGCCATGCGCGACAACGCCGCAGGTTTCAATCCCACCCAGCAAGAGGCCGCATGATGGACACACATTACAACTTTGCCTTTCTGGACGAGCGCACCAAGAAGCACATCCGGCGCGCGCTGCTCAAGGCCGTAGCCGTACCGGGCTACCAGGTGCCGTTTGGCTCGCGCGAGATGCCTTTTGCCTATGGCTGGGGCACAGGTGGGGTGCAAATCACTGCCAGCATCATTGGCTTGAAGGACGTGCTCAAGGTCATCGACCAGGGCGCGGACGACACCACCAACGCTGTCAACATCAGGCGCTTCTTTGCCCGCACCACCGGCGTGGCCACCACCGAGAAAACCCGTGACGCCACGCTGATCCAGACGCGCCACCGCATCCCCGAGGTGCCGCTGACCGAGACACAAATCCTGGTCTACCAGGTGCCCATGCCCGAACCACTTTCTAAGCTGGAACCGAGCCGGCGCGAGACCATCAAGATGCACGCGCTCAGCGAATACGGTCTGATGCATGTGCGCCTGTATGAAGACATTGCGCAGCTCGGTGCCATCTCGCGCGCCTATGACTACCCGGTGATGGTGAACGAGCGCTACCTGATGTCGCCTTCGCCGATTCCCAAATTCGACAACCCAAAGATGCACATGAACCCGGCGCTGCAACTCTTTGGCGCCGGACGTGAAAAGCGCCTCTACGCCATTCCGCCCTACACGCCAGTACGCAGCCTGGACTTTGAGGATCACCCGTTTGAGGTGCAACACTGGGACCATGCCTGCGCGCTGTGTGGTGCCAGCGAGAGTTATCTGGACGAGATGATCGTGGACGACGCAGGCAGCCGCTTGTTCGTCTGCTCGGACAGCGATTACTGCGAAGAGAGGCGTGACGCCGGGCAAACCGGCACACAGCAAGCCGTGACGCTGCACGACGCCCTGGCCACGCCCACCGAAGCGACCTCGCCAACCCAACAGGAGGCTGCATGAACGCCGCAACCAGCCACGCCCAAGCCAGCGCGCACCGCAGTGCGCCGCAACAAGCCTTTGTGCACCAGGGCCAGCCGCGCTGGGCCTGCCGCGATGTGAGTTTTGACCTGTATCCCGGCGAAGTGCTGGCGGTGGTGGGTGAATCGGGTTCGGGCAAGAGCACACTGTTGCGCTTGCTGGCTGCGCGCCATGCCTGCGACGAAGGCTCGGTGCATTACGACATGCGCGCCGAATCCAACAATGAGCCTGCCTGCCTGGTGGATTTGGCCGAGTTATCTGAAGCGCGCCTGCGCTGGCTGGCCCGCACCGACTGGGGCTTTGTCGAGCAACATGCCCGTGACGGCTTGCGCATGAACGTCTCGGGCGGCGCCAATGTGGGTGAGCGACTGATGGCCCTGGGCGCACGCCACTACGGCAATCTGCGCAGCGAAGCCGTTTCATGGATGCAGCGTGTGGAGCTTGACACCGGCCGCATTGACGACCTGCCCGGCACTTATTCTGGCGGCATGCAACAGCGCCTGCAGATTGCCCGCAACCTCGTCACTCATCCGCGCCTGGTGTTCATGGACGAGCCCACCACCGGCCTGGACGTGTCGGTGCAGGCACGCTTGCTTGACCTGCTGCGCGAGCTGGTCGACGAACTGCAACTGGCCGCCGTGGTGGTCACGCACGACCTGGCCGTGGCGCGCCTGCTGGCGCAGCGAATGCTGGTGATGAAAGACGGCCGCGTGGTGGAGCAAGGCCTGACCGACCGCGTGCTGGACGACCCCCAGCACCCCTATACCCAACTGCTTGTTTCCTCGGTACTGACACCATGACCGCCCTCATTGAAACCCTTGCCCTGTCCAAAACCTTCACGCTGCACGGGCGCGGCGGTCTGCAACTGCCGGTGTTTGCCGGCATTGATTTGAGCGTGCAACCGGGCGAATGCCTGGCACTGACCGGCCACTCGGGCAGCGGCAAAAGTTCTTTACTGCGCTGCCTGTACGGCAACTATGGCGCCAGCAGCGGCGAGGTGCGCATTCGCCATCAAGGCGCCTGGGTCAGCCTGTCCACCGCCGCACCACGTGAGGTGTTTGACGTGCGCCGCCGCACGCTGGGCTACGTGTCGCAGTTTCTGCGCGTGATTCCGCGTGTGTCCACGCTCGACATCGTGGCCGACCCTTTGCGCCGTCTCGGCGTGAGTGCCGAAGAAGCCCGCAAGCAAGCGGCGCAATGGCTGCAACGACTGAACCTGCATGAACATTTGTGGCACTTGCCACCCGCCACGTTCTCGGGCGGTGAGCAGCAGCGCGTCAACATCGCCCACGGCATGATCACCGCCCCGCCGGTGCTGTTGCTCGATGAGCCCACCGCCTCGCTGGACGCCGACAACCGGCGCGTGGTGGTCGACCTGATTCACGCGGCCCGCGCGCAAGGCAGTGCCATCGTCGGCATCTTCCATGATGACGAAGTGCGTGAGGCGGTGGCCACACGCTGCTTTGACGTTGAGCAACACAGAAAACCCCTTTGAACTTCCAGGACCCCGCTTCATGACACAACGTATTTTCAGCAATGCCCGCATCGTCACCGTTGCCGAAGAATTTACCGGCAGCGTGGTGATTGAAAACGGCCTGATCCAATCGATAGACCGTGGCAACACATCGGCACTCGGCGCTGAAGACTGGGCGGGCGACTGGTTGATGCCCGGCCTGGTCGAGGTGCACACCGACAACCTGGAAAAACACCTGTCGCCCCGCCCCGGCGTGTTGTGGAATGCTCACTCCGCCATGCTGGTGCATGACGCCCAATGCGCCGCCGCCGGCATCACCACCGTGCTGGATTCGGTGGTGATCGGGGACCTGGATGAAGGTGGGCCACGTTGTCAGACTCAGCACACCTCGATTGCCGCCCTGCATCAGTGCAGCGAAGAAGGCTTGATGCGCGTCGAACACCTGTTGCACTTGCGCTGCGAGCTCTCGGCGCCCGACATGCTGGAGGTGTTTCACCAATATGCCGATGACTCGCTACTCAGTCTGGTGAGCATGATGGACCACACACCCGGTCAGCGCCAATGGCGCGACCTGAAAAGTTATCGCCGCTACACCGAGCGCAATGGCCGTTACAACGAAGCTGACTTTGAGGCCATGATTGCCCAGCGCAAAGCAGACCAGCAGGCTTATTCATTGCCGCACCGGGTCGAAATTGTGCGTGAATGCCAGGCACGCAGCCTGCCTTTGGCGAGCCACGATGACACCCTGCTCAGCGACATTGCCCAGGCTGTCTCCGAGGGGGTGGCCATGTCCGAATTCCCCACCACGGTAGAAGCAGCACAGGCGGCGCGCGCCGCAGGCATGGCCATCGTCATGGGTGGACCCAATATGGTGAAGGGCGGCTCGCATTCGGGCAACGTGTCGGCGGCGGAACTGGCACAACTTGATTTGCTTGATGTGTTTTCGTCTGACTATGTGCCCAGCAGCCTGTTGCTCGCCACCTTTATGCTCGGTTCGCTGGAAGGCTGGACGCTGCCCAAGGCGGTGCGCACCGTCACCTGCAACCCAGCGCGCGCCATTGGCCTGCAGGATCGTGGCGAAGTGGCCCCCGGGCAACGCGCCGACCTGCTGCGTGTGCGCATGAACCGCGCCGGCATGCCGATGGTGATTGAGACCTGGTTTGGCGGCACCCGCGCCTTCTGAGCCGGCGCTAACTCCAACCGTTCACCCATTTGAGGAGACCCACCATGCCCCACACCCACATTGCTGCTCATAACCTGCCACCTGCGACCCATCTGGGGCTGGCCCCCACCATCGCACCCAGCGCCAGCGTGCGCGACTGCCGTTTTGGCCGCTTCTCCCAGGTGGGCGAACAGGTACACATGGCCAATTGCCTGCTTGATGACTACGCCTACATTCAGCCTTATTGCGACCTGATGTCGACCGACATCGGCAAGTTCGCCAACATCGCGTCCATGGTGCGCATCAACCCCGGTTTTCACCCCATGGACTACCCCACCTTGCACCACTTCACCTACCGCCCCACGATGTACGGCATGGCGGATCTGGACGATGCAGCGTTTTTTGAATGGCGCAGCCGGCAGCGCGTGGTCATTGGCCACGACACCTGGATCGGCCACGGTGCCGTCATCATGCCGGGGGTGCGCATTGGCAACGGCGCGGTGGTGGGCAGCAACTCGGTGGTGACCAAGGATGTGCCTGCCTATGCCATCGTCGGCGGCGTGGCTGCCAAACTGATCCGCCAACGTTTTCCCAAAGCCATTTCTGACGCCCTGGAGGCCACAGCCTGGTGGGACTGGGACCACGACACCCTGACCGAACGCTTGCCCGAGTTCAAGGATTTGCGCGGATTTTTGGCGAAGTACGCGCCTTAGGGCTGGCCCATCGGTGAACCATGTCCCGCATAGGCGACACGCCCTTGAATGAGGCTTGCCACCGCATGAGCGGAACGACCAGGCGCGGCCTTGACCAAGGTGATGTCGGCGCGCAGCCCGGCTTGTAAACGGCCACGGTCCTTGAGATTGGCTGCATCGGCCGGATTGCTTGAGACCATCGCCCAGGCTTGTGCAAAGCTGCACAAGGCCTCATTGGCAAGGCGGAACGCGGCCGGCAACATGGCGGGATAGTAGTAGTCCGATGTCAGAACCGTGCACAGGCCTTCAGACACCATGTCTGCCGCCGCTACAGCATTCTTTTGGTGGCTGCCACCACGCACCACGTTGGGCGAGCCAAACACCACATGGTTACCCATTTCCCGGGCCAGCGCGGCGGTGGGCTTGGTCTTTGGAAATTCCGAGATGCCGCATCCCAAGTCCTGGTACCACTGGCGCACATCGGGTGACGGGTCGTCGTGCGAGGCCTGTGCCACTCCGACTGATACCGCCGCGCCAGCCAATCGGCGAATCGAGTCCTTGACCTCGTCTTCTCGTGCCGCAACCCGGCTGGCCAATGCGTGCAGGTCTTGGGCGGACAAGCCAGTTCTCTGCAAGATGTTCATGACCTCATGCGGCTGGGCCAACTTGCGCAGAATGTCGGGCAAATGGTCATTGAAGGCCAACAAGGCGATCTTGCCTTCTGACAACCAGGACAGTACCTCTTGCTCGCCGTCAAGGTTGTAGGTTTCTTGCCTCAGGTGAAGTTTGGTATCGCACGCCAGATGGGGCTTTGCACCGTCGAGGGCAATAAGCATTTGCAGCATGGCATCACGCCCGCGCAAACCCGGCTCCCACGAATAGGTGACGCCGTGGTAGGCCGTGGTGATGCCGTTGGCCACCAACTGGCGATCTGTTTCAGCGAGCGCCAACTGCATGTCAAAGTGCACCCCAGGGCGCGGCATGAGCTGACGCTCAAAGGCATCACCGTGCAGGTCCACGATGCCAGGCAGCACGTGCAAACCGCGTGCATCCACAACGCGTGCGTGACCAGTCTCGCTGCCCACCGACTGGATCACGCCGTCCTCAATCAACACCACCGCTTCCGTTTCAAGACCATGCGGCAAAAGGGTGTGACCACCCACCAACGCATACCGGTGACTTTCAGACATATAAATATTCCACGCAATTTAGGTTAAAAAAACCATCCTAGAAATCCAACATGACAAATTGGTGAAACACGGCCGCCGCACCCGCTGGCTGTCAAGCAACATCGGCAGGCCGGGTTGCACGTGTGATGTCCGCGAATTTGTCATTGACTTGACATGTTGGGTTTTGAAACTGAAGGCTTATCAACCCTTTTGGACCCACACATCATGAATCCCATTCGTCGCTTAACCGCCCTGTCTGTCGTCTTGGCGTGCAGCAGTTTTCTATCCACCGTCGCCAACGCGCAAGAGCCCGCGCTGCGCCTGGCCGTCACCGACATCGTCGGCCTTGAGAACCTGCAGCGCGAGTACGAGGCATTCCAGAAGGTGTTGTCGGAAAAGGCGGGTGTCAAGGTCGAGCTGTTTCCGGTACCCAACCGCACGGCGGCGGTTGAAGCACTCAACGCCAAGAAGGTCGATCTGGTATTGACCGGACCCGCTGAATACGTGGTGTTCAAAAAACGCACCAATGCCAAGCTGGTGGTTGGTTTCAGCCGCCCTGAATATTACGGATCGGTGGTGACCCTGGTCGGTTCCGGCATTGACAGCGTGGAAGACCTGAAGGGCAAAAAGGTTGCGCTGGGCGATGTGGGTTCGACATCACGCCACCTGTCCCCGATCCAGGTGCTTGCGGACCTGGGTCTGAATCCACAGGCGGACATGCAGATTCTGCACATCAACCGCAATGTGGCGGTCGAAGCCATGAAACGGGGTGATGTCGCAGCGGTGGGCATCAACCGCACAGACATGGCTGGGCTCTCGAAAAAGTTTCCGGACGTGACTTTCAAGGTCATTGCACGGGGGCGTGACCTTCCCAATGACGTGTTGCTCGCCGGGCCGCATATTTCTGACGAACTCGTGGGCAAGATGAAAAAAGTGTTCAGCGAAAACTCGGACGCATTGATTGCCGCCATGTTGCTGGGTCCGGATGAAAACCAGAAGTTTCAGGGCATGCGTTTTATCCCCAACATAAGCGACAAGGATTACAACTACGTCCGCAAGATGTACACCACCATCGGGCAGCCTCAGTTTGCCAGTTTTGTCGGCAATTGATCGCATGGCAACGCATGCAGATGCGCTGATGTTCCACGCGATCACCAAGCCATCGGGTGACTTGGCAACCCACGATGCAGCCTTGTCTTTGGCTGCTGTCGGGGCGCCAATCACTGCGAGACGGGATGACTTGGTGGTGCGTGGCCTGCGCAAAGGTTACGAAGGCGGCGCACCCGTGCTGGCAGGCATTGACTTCGCAGTGCCGACCGGACAGTCGGTGGCTTTGATTGGGGCCAACGGGGCTGGCAAGTCAACCTTACTGCGCTGCTGCATGCATTTGATTCCGCCCGACGAAGGCGTCGTGCACCTGCTCGGCCACAACATCAGCAGCCTGAACCCAAAGGCATTGCGTCATCTCCGGGCCAAGGTGGGTTTTGTGTTTCAAAAACACAACTTGGTGCCGCGGCTGTCGGCGCTGTCAAACGTGCTGCACGGGGCCATCGCTCGCAGTTCATTCGCTCGGTCGTGGAGCCATAGCTGGGCATCTGTTGCGTTGCGCGAAGAAGCCATGTCCTGCTTGGCGCGTGTTGGGCTGGCGCACATTGCAGCCCGGCGTGTGGACAAGTTGTCGGGTGGCCAGTCGCAGCGCGTCGCCATTGCGCGCGCCCTCATGCAGGGCCCGCGCATGATGGTGGCCGATGAGCCTGTTGCCAGTCTGGACCCGAGTTCAGGCGAAGAGGTGATGCGGCTGTTTT
>JFJP01002342.1_pt1 | contig 11204 bp, 10 predicted proteins | sample 431651 | NCBI WGS metagenome assembly JFJP01 (sample SAMN02602958, study PRJNA72255) | Microbial mat metagenome, whole genome shotgun sequencing project. | biome: fresh water; feature: sink hole; material: water; isolation source: purple microbial (photo- and chemosynthetic) mats found in... | reverse complement strand
CGGGTGATCGAGTTGGCGCCGCGCTCGGTGGTGACCACCGCCGAAATACCCTTATCCTTGAGCCAGGTCAGCAGGCGGCGGAATTCGGCGCGCAGGATGCGCAGGTCGGCAAAGGCCGAGAACAGGTTTTCGACGGCGTCGAGGGCGATGCGACGCGCCCCGGTGGCGTTGATGGCGGCGGCAAGACGCAGGAAAATGCCATTGAGATCGTAGTCGCCCGCCTCGATCATTTCCTGCGGATCAATATCGATGTGCAGGATGCGCAGCTGGTTTTCGGCTTGATGGCGGGCAAGGTCGTAGCCGAGCGAGGCGACGTTGGCGGCCAGTTCGGCCGGGGTTTCCTCGAAGCTGACGAAGACGCCCGGCTCGTCGAAACGTTCGATGCCGTGCAGCACGAATTCGAGCGCGAACAGGGTCTTGCCCGAGCCGGCATGTCCGGCAACCAGCGTTGGACGGCCACGCGGCAGGCCGCCGCTCGAAATGTCGTCAAACCCGGCAATACCGGTAGGGCATTTTTCAAGCGCGCTTGGCGTTACGTTGGCGTCACTGAGGGTGGCGGGCATAAGGTGGCTCCTTTGTGACAATCCGAAACGGGATCAGATTGCGCATCGAAATAACGAAAAGTACTTTTGCCAGCGGCCTTCGCCACATAAAGCGCGGCATCGGCATGTTTCAACAGGGTCGCGGCATCGGCGCCGTCCTGCGGGTAAACGGCAATACCCACCGACGCGCCGATGCGAACCGGCAGTTCCCCGGCACGACCCTCCCACGTCAGGCTCATGTTCAATTTCGCGGCCAGCGTGGCGCATTCATCCGTGTTTTCCAGGTTTTCCATGAGCACGACAAATTCATCGCCGCCGTAGCGCGCCACCGTGTCGGAATTGCGCACCACGGCCCGTAGCCGGATCGCCACTTCCTGCAACAGTTCATCGCCGACGTGATGCCCCAGTTGGTCATTGACAGCCTTGAATCCGTCCAGGTCGATGAACAGCACGCCCAAGGGCTCCCGCTGGCGTATGGCAACCTTAAGGGCATGGCTCAGGCGATCCTGCAGCAACGCGCGATTGGGCAGATCGGTCAGCGGATCATGGTAGGCCAGGTGGGCGATGCGCTCGTCGTTGCGCCAGAATTCGGTGATGTCCGAGAATACCGCCACATAGCTGGCCGGCTGGTTATAGCGTGCCGGCACCAGATTGATGGTCGTCCGTTGCAAATAGGCCTCGCCGCTCTTGCGCCGGTTCCAGATTTCTCCCCGCCACAATCCATCGACCCGCAGGGTTTCCCACAGTTCGCTATAGAACGCCGACTCGTGGCGCTGCGAGCGCAACACGGCGGGCGTGCGACCGATGACTTCCCCGGAGCTATAACCGGTAATGCCCGTAAAAGCGGGGTTAACGGACAGGATGAAGCCGTCCGCGTCGGTCACCATCACGCCTTCCAGGGTGTTTTCAAAAACACTGGCGGCCAGACGCAGTTCGCCGGTTCGCTCCGCGATCAATTGCTCCAGGTCGCGTTCCACCAGCATGCGTTCCGTCAGGTCGGTAATGACGAGACAGCCAAAGTGCCGCTCGCCCGCGTCCTTGCGGGTCAGCGACAGCCGCACCGGCCGGGCATCGCCGTTGAACGTGCGCAAATCGACTTCGCAGGCGCCGGCCGTGCTGTGCGCCAGCAGCCGCGTGGCTTCGACGCGGTTGCGGGTGCCAATACAGGACAGCACCGGCTTGCCGCGCAGTCCACGCACGCTGCGCCCCATCATTTCGGCAAAACGCTTGTTGCAATGCAGGATAGTGCCGGCGCCATCCAGCGTGACACCGCCCTCATTCATCGCCCCGAAGAAGGTAACGTAGGTTTCGTCGGCACCACTGAGATAAAGCACCCCGGTTTCACCCAGCAGCGCATCGGCCGCGCCGGTGCGCAGCGCCGCCAGCGCCTCTTCGGCTTCGGCCAGCCGGGCGCGCAAATGGGCAATTTCGCCGTCCCGCGTAACGGGATCGAAAGCTGGCAGGACGATCTCGAGGCTGTTCATCGGTGCTCGAATTAACGCGCCATGCAGCCTGGATAAGACAGCATTCTTGTCAACTGTGGCCGACCGCGCATGGCGGCGAGGGTGGCGAAGCCGGCCGACGGCCGCGGTGCATCTTGCCGACGAAGAAATGACTCCCGCGCGGCGGCTTTTGCCGCATCGGGCTGGCGCGGTTTCAACAATTGTCGTTTGAGCTCAAACTGGTCGCGGTTCATGGTGTTGTTCCTGGGGATTGAAATTCGGTTTCATAAAATCGGTAGGTGTTGCGGCCCTGTTCCTTGGCCTGATACATGGCCGCGTCGGCGGCGCGCGACAGCGTTTCCAACTGCTTGCCATCCCGTGGATACAGGGCAATGCCAATGCTGGCGCTGACGTGAAATTCCTTGCCATCGATCTCGATCGGCTGCTCCAGCGCGGCAATGAACTTTTCGGCGACGCTGGCGGCCGCGTGAGCGTTGTCGAGGTCGGGCAGGACGGCGTTGAATTCGTCGCCGCCGATGCGGCCGAGGGTGTCGCCCGCGCGCAGGCCGTGCGCAAGACGACGCGCCACCTCGACCAGCACGGTATCGCCGGCGCGATGTCCCATGGTGTCGTTGATCGCCTTGAAGTGATCGAGATCGAGGTACATGACCGCAACCTGCTTGCCACCGCGGGCCGCCTGGGCCAGGGCGAGTTCGACGTGATCCTGGAACAGGAAACGGTTCGGCAGCCCGGTCAGGGCGTCGTGGTGCGCCAGATAGCGCAGCCTGTCCTCGTTTTCCTTGGCCTTGCTGATGTCGGAAAAAATCGCGACATAGTGGCTGAGCCTGCCATCGTTGTCATGAATGGCGCTGATGTTGATCCACTCCGGGTAAATTTCCCCGCTTTTGCGGCGATTCCAAATCTCCGCGCGCCATTGCCCCTGCTCAATGAGGGTTCGCCACAAGTCCTTGTAAAACGCCCTGTCGTGGCGGCCCGATTTAAGCAGACTCGGTTTGCGGCCGACCGCTTCGGCCTCGGTGTAGCCAGTCACCGCGACGAAGGCCTGATTGACGGCGAGAATGACGCCCTGAGGATCGGTAACCAGGATGCCTTCCTGCGTGTTTTCGAAAATCTTGCCCGACAGCCGCTGCCATGCCGCGTCGCGCGTGCGGCGCGTGATGTCCTCGACGATGCACATGACGCCGGCGGCGCGCCCGTCATGGTCGTTCACAGGCGCCAGCGAAACGCTGAGATCAACCAGCGTGCCATCGTATCTGACATGCCGGATTTCCTTGCCCATGATGGCCTCGCCGCGCTGGACCAAATCATCGACCTCCGGCAAATCCAGCTTCAGTGCCTGCGAAATACCGGGAAACTCACCGCCGACAACCTCGTCTTCATTCCAGCCCAAAATGCTTGCCGCCGCGGGGTTCAGCAGTTTGACGCGCCCATCCGATTTCAGCGCGATGACGCCCAGCGGCGCGCAGCGGTACATGGCCGTGAGCTCTTCCTTGGCGTGACGCAGGGAGGTTTCCATTTCCTTGCGTTCGGTGATGTCGCGCAGCAAGGCGATGAAAACACGCTCCCCTTCCCAATAGGCATCGCTGACGCGCATCTCGGCAACCGCCATCAAACCATTCTTGCGGATTACATTGATTTCCGTCTGCTCGCCCGATGAAATCGGAAAGCCGAAAAGCTCATCCTTGAACTCATCAGGCTGGCGCTGAAATATCCGCGCCATGGCGGGATTGGTCAGCAGGACATAACCATCGAGATTGACCACCACGATCCCGTCGGAGGCATTCTCGACGATGCTTTGAAACATGGATCGCGACAGTTCCGGGGCATCCTCCATGATTACGTTTACACGCGCGCTTTCGTTGAAATTTTTGCGGCGTCAGCCGAAGGAGGCGTCGCGCGGATTTCCCGCCAGGATGCCGGTAATGTGATGGAAGGGTTCGCCCAGGTGCATGCCGGTGCCGTCGATGTTGAATTCGAGAATATCCTTGTCGTGGATCGAGCCGCGCATTTTCAGCACGGTCAGGCCGCGGCGCATGGAGCCATTCGTTTCGACATAGCGCAGCAGGATGATCGAGTCGGTCAGGGTGGAGATGTGGGTTTCGGTCACGGAAGTCCCGCCCATCAAGGTCGGCGTGGTCGAGGTGAACAGGCCGGCGACTTCCTGGTGCTTGATGAAGGAGGTCAGGCTGATGACGAACTCGCGAAAGCCCTTGGGGGTGGCGACGCGCTCCATCGCCGAGAGGCTGTCGACCGCAATGCGGTTGGGCTTGTAGTGTTCGATGATGTCTTTCATCTCGATCAAGTGATCTTCGAGACTGGCCGATTCCGGGTAGGCGCACACCACCTTGAGCAAACCCGCCGCTTCCATGGCTTCGAAATCGATGCCCCAGCCCTCGGCATTGCGGAACAGTTGCTCACGGCTTTCCTCGAAAGCGAACAGCAGGCAACGCTCGCCGTGTTTGGCACCGCCCTTGAGAAATTCGGTGGTGATCAGCGTCTTGCCGGTGCCGGTGGCGCCGGAGGCGAGAATGATGGAGTCGCGGAAAAAGCCGCCGCCGCACATCTTGTCGAGATCGTCGTTGCCGGAGCTGATGCGCACGATCGACGACTTCTGGTTCAACTCCATCGCCGACAAGGGGATAGCCAGGATGCCGCGCCCCGACACGATGGTGAAGGGAAACTCCCCCTTTTGGTGACTGGTGCCGCGATACTTGAGGATTTCCATGGTGCGGCGGCGCTTTTCATCCTCCAGCACGTTGCGCAGGATCAACACGTTGTCGGCGACGAACTCTTCCACGCCAAAACGGCCAATTTCGCCGTATTCCTGGGTGCGCTCCGACGTCATGATCGACGTCACTTTCAACTGGCGCAAGACGTAGGCGATGCGGAACAGTTCGGCGCGCACGATGGCGGCATCGCGGAATTGCGCAAAAATGGCACCGAGAGAATCCATCGACAGTCGCGTGGCGCCGATCTTCGCCACGGCATATTCAATGCGCGCGAGCAGGGCGCCGAGGTCGTAGCGGCCGGCTTCCACCTGGTCCTGAATCGGATCGGGCGAGGCATCGACAAACAACCACAGGCCCGCGGCTTCCCACGCCTCGATATCCCAACCCAGTGACTTCACGTTGCGGCGAATATCCGCCGGCTCTTCCTCGAAAGTCACGAAAATGCCCGCGTCGCCCGATCGCTGGATGCTTTCGGCGAGAAACTGGACGGCGAAAAGCGTCTTGGCGCTGCCTGCCGTACCCGAAACCAGCGTGGTGCGCCCCTTGGGCAGGCCACCACTGGAAATCAGGTCGAAACCAATAATGCCGGTTTCAATTTTCTCGATCTGCGGGTAGTTCGGTACGTGGGTAAACATGATTTCTCCTCTGGCGAGTTAGTCAGAGCAATTATGAAAGTAGTCCCATGCCGGCAAGTACCTTTTCCTTGTCGGAAAAGTCGCCGACGATGCGACGGACGGGCAGGGGAAGTTCCTTGATCAGTGTGGGTGCGGCGAGAATCTTCTTCTCCTCCGCGATGTCCGGATGACGCAGGACATCGATGATGACGAGTTCGTAGCAACCGGGAAATTCGTCCTCGCAGATGCGCCGCAGGTTGGCAGCCGCCAACTCTGACCGGCTGGTGTTGCCTGCAACAAACAATTTCAGGAGATAACGGCTGTCAGATTTCACGAGTTCACCCGGTTTTTACAGCTTCGTAAGATAGGCGTAAATAAATAGAATGTATGTAGGCGATAACGGAAAATGAGTGCGGGAAACTCTCAAGTTCATTCAGGATTTCCTGAATGGATTCGGTGGGTGACCACCGAAAAAGTCGGCGCTAGCGGTACGGCACCGCCATCCGCCGGCGCCGGCGGAGCAGCCGGCTAAACGCCGGCGATGTTGCGGCGCAAGGCGTAGCGCACCAGATCGGCGTTATTGGTGACGCCCAGCTTCTGCATGATGCGCATCTTGTGACTGCTGATGGTTTTCGGGCTGAGATTCAATTCTTCGGCGATGGCGTTCAGTGACTTGCCGGCCACCACCAGTTGCAACACCTGCACTTCCCTGTCTGTCAGCTTGTCGTCCGGCGCCAGCGCCGGGTCCGGCATTTCGAAAATCACGGATTCAACCAATACCGGATCGATGAATTTTCCGTCCTGCGCCAGCTTGCGGACAGCCTGTAGCAAAATCTCCGGATCGGCGTCCTTGGTCACGTAGCCACGCGCGCCTTCGCGCAAGGCGCGGGCGACAAACTGGCCTTCGTTGTGCATCGACAGCACCAGGATGCGAATCTGCCGGACTTCCTTCACCAGATACCGGATCAATTCGACGCCGGAAAGACCGGGCATGGCCATGTCCAGTATCAATACATCGGGCACGTCCTGCCGCAGAAACTCCAGTATCTCGCTAGCGCTGGCGCATTCCCCGACGACGGCGATGTCCCCGGCCATGCCAAGGATTTCCTGTATGCCACGCCTGACCAGGCGATGATCGTCGGCGATCAGTACCCGAATCACATCGCCACCGTTGCCATCGGCAGATCGATGACGATATCCGTACCCTTGCCCGCAGCGGAGCGGACGTTCAAGACGCCGCCCAGTTCCTTTACCCGCTCCCGCATTCCGATCACGCCAAATCCGCTCGTCGGCTCCTTGTCGTGCCCAAACCCTCGCCCGTTGTCGTGAATTTCGAGTTGCAGGCGGTCTTGCGCGTGCCGCAGGGAAATGCTGACACTACTCGCCTGCGCGTGGCGCGCCACGTTGGTCAGCGACTCCTGGATGATGCGAAAAACCGCGGTGGCGTAGGCATCACTTGCCTGAATTTCCCGTGGGTCGATATCGAGCACGCAATCGATTTTCCAACGCTTCTCGAAATCCTCGGCAAGCCACTCGATGGCCGGCACCAAACCGAGATCGAGTGTCGATGGCCGCAAACTCCCGGCAATGCTGCGCACGGTCTTGAACATGCCTTCGATCTGCAACAGCATTTCATTCACCCGCGCCTGTGGCGCCGGCTGCCCCTGCAACTCGCGTTGCAGCAAGGATGTTTCCATGCGCAAGGCCGTCAGGATCTGACCGAGTTCGTCGTGCACCTCGCGCGCGACATGCTTGCGCTCGGCCTCGACCATGGCCTGCAGATTGGCAACCATGGAACGCAAGTCGTGTTCGCTCTGGCGCAACTGGATATCGGCCTCGCGTTGCCGCGCGATGGCGTCACGCAGTTCCGCTTCGACCTTGGCATGTTCGCTCAGGTCGGTCGCGACCACGCAGCGGAAGCGCTGCCTGTCGGTATCGACGGTTTTGATGGAAAGCCGGACGGGCAACATTCCGGACGGGCCATCGAGCGAAACCTCGCAGGCCGCCGTCGCTTCGTTGGCCATCAGTTCGGCCACCCGCGAACGACTCTCCGGCGCAACGCAGGACAAAAATGATGTACCCCGCAGCGCATCGATCGACCGCCCGATCATGGCGGCAAACCGTGGATTGCCATGCAGGATTGCTCCGCTGCCGTCGAGCGTCGCACCACCTTCGTTCATGGCGCCGAAGAACGTAACGTAGGGTTTTTCCGATCCGGTGCGATGAAACACCCCGCCCGTCTCGCCAACAAAGGCATCGGATGCGCCCGAACGGATGGCATCGAGCGCCGCTTCAGCTTCGGCCAACCGGGTGCGCAATTCGGCAACCTCGGCGGTCGCGCTTGCCGCCACGCTTCCCGCAATACTCATGCGCCAATCAAACTGTCTTGGACTTCAGTTGCAGGCCCACCAGCGTTTTTTCCGTGTCCGACAAGTCGCCGATGATCTTGCGGATCGGCTGCGGCAGCTTGCGCACCAGTGTCGGGATGGCGATGATCTTGTCGCCTTCGGCCAACTGGGGATGCTCCAGCAGGTCGATGACTTCGATGCTGTATTTATTCACCATGTGTTCCGCGCAAATCCGGTGCAGATTCGAAATGGCGGCCAGGGATTTGGGCGTCTGGCCGGCGATGTAGAGCCGCAACAACCAGGCGTTGGTCGCTCCGCCCTCTGCGCTGGAATCTACTTGGTGTGCGGTGGATTGATCGCTCTCTGCCATATTCCATTCGAAACTGCGTTGAAAAGTGTGTGCGAACCGCGGGCATTCTATCCCGCTCCGTCGCCGGTTCAACATCAAAGCACATACCTCGACAAATCCTCGTCGCCCGCCAGCTCGCCGAGACGCGCATCGACGTAGGCGGCATCGACGTTGAGTGAAATACCGTCCTTCGAGCCGGCTTCGAACGATACTTCTTCGAGCAGTTTTTCCATCACCGTGTAGAGCCGGCGCGCGCCGATGTTCTCGGTTTTCTCGTTGACCTGAAAGGCGATTTCGGCCAAGCGCCGGATACCGTCGGGAGCAAAGACAACAGCCACCTTTTCGGTTTCAAGCAGCGCCTCGTACTGGCGGGTGAGGCAGGCATCGGTCTGGGTGAGGATGCACTCGAAATCTTCCACCGACAGTGAATCGAGCTCGACGCGGATCGGGAAGCGTCCCTGCAACTCCGGAATCAGGTCCGACGGCTTGGCCAGATGAAAGGCGCCGCTGGCAATGAACAGGATGTGATCGGTCTTGATCATGCCGAACTTGGTCGACACCGTGGTGCCTTCGACCAGCGGCAGCAGGTCGCGCTGCACGCCCTGGCGCGAGACCTCGGCGCCGTGAGCGTCGGAGCGGCTGGTGATCTTGTCGATCTCGTCGAGAAAGACGATGCCGTTCTGCTCGACGTTCTTCAGCGCCGCCGTTTTCACTTCCTCGTCGTTGATGAGCCGTGCAGCCTCTTCGTCGGTAATGGCCTTGAGGGCGTCGGCGATGCGCAGCTTGCGCGTCTTGCGCTTGCCGCTGCCCATGGTGTTGAACATGCCCTGAATCTGCTGGGTCAGGTCTTCCATGCCCGGCGGCGCAAAAATCTCCATCGAGGCCGACGGTGCCGCCACCTCGATCTCGATCACCTTGTCGTCGAGTTCGCCCTCGCGCAGCTTCTTGCGAAACTTTTGGCGGGTGCTGCCATCCGGCGTTCGCTCCTCCAGCACCGTATCGCTACCGCCGACATTTTCGGGGCCACGCGCGGGCGGCAACAAGGCATCGAGCACGCGATCTTCGGCCGCATCCAACGCCCGGTCGCGCACCGATTTCATCGCCGCCTCGCGCGCATCCTTAATCGCGGTTTCCGCCAGATCGCGGATGATGGTTTCGACATCGCGACCGACATAGCCGACCTCGGTAAATTTGGTCGCCTCGATCTTGATGAAGGGCGCGTTGGCCAGTCGCGCCAGCCGTCGCGCAATCTCGGTCTTGCCGACGCCGGTGGGGCCGATCATCAGAATATTTTTCGGCGTAATTTCCGAACGGAGCGGCTCGGCCACCTGGGCGCGGCGCCAGCGGTTGCGCAGGGCGATGGCGACGGCGCGCTTGGCGCGGCCCTGGCCAACAATATTCTTGTCCAGCTCAGAGACAATCTCGGCCGGGCTCAGCTGGCTCATTAGCGGGTTAGGGTTCATTCGAGGGTCTCTATCACATGGTTCTGGTTGGTGTAGATACACAGGTCGCCGGCGATCTCCAGCGACTTCTTGATGATCGCCGCCGGCGCCAGTTCGGTGTTTTCCAGCAGCGCCCGCGCGGCGGACTGGGCGTAGGGGCCACCGCTACCGATGGCGACGATGCCGAATTCCGGCTCCAGCACATCGCCGTTACCGGTAATCACGAGTGAATGGTCGCGGTCGGCCACGGCCAGCATCGCCTCCAGCCGGCGCAGCATGCGATCGGTACGCCAGTCCTTGGCCAGTTCGACGGCGGAGCGCAGCAGATTGCCCTGGTGCTTCTCCAGTTTGGCCTCGAAACGCTCAAAAAGTGTAAAAGCGTCGGCCGTGCCGCCGGCGAACCCGGCCAGAATCTTCTCGTTGTAAAGCCGCCGCACCTTGCGGGCACTGGCCTTGATGACGATGCTGCCCAGCGTGACCTGGCCGTCGCCGCCCAGCGCGACGCTGCCGCCACGCCGCACGGAAAGAATGGTGGTGCCGTGATACTGCTCCATGAATGCTTCTCCGAAAATGTGATTGCGCGCATTCGTTGGCATTGCGTTGCGCGTTGCGAACCTATGCGTTGGTATAGGGGTGTTGCGTTTAGTGCGTTCAGTCCTTGCGCGCTTCGATGGTAACCAATCGATCAATGCCGAGCGAGCGCCAGAGGGCAACCGTCAGCCAGCGGCCCCCGCGCAGGACGACCCGACCACCGCCGGCGCCAACAGGCTCCACTTGTTCTACGTGTTCCTTTAGCAGACGCCCGAATTCATCGGCGTTTCCCTCGTCCATGCGTTCCAGCCTGCCGGCATCAATAACCGCCGGATCGTGGCCCGCCAGCCAACCGCGCATTTCCGCAAAAATTCCGCCATTGTCGCCCTGCATTTCCGGCGGCAAAACATAACTGTCGGTGGTCATGACAACTGTGCGGGCGGCGGCAGCGGCGGTGGGCGAGACAGCGGCAACCGGCTCCCACGAGGGCGGCGAAACCTCGAAGGTGACCGCGTAACCGACGGCGGCATCCTCGAAGACGTCCTGGCAGCCGAGGTTCTGGTAAAGCGCCAGCAACAACAACCAGGTCGACTCGTGTACGCGCTCGCCCATCACGGTCCTGCCGGCAAGCGAGGCCGCCATTTTCTCGCCGCCAACCAATTGGCAGAGCTTGCGAAGTTTTTTGAAATAATTCAACGTTTCGATCAGTGCCGCGCAACCCTCGTCGTCGGCATCGCTGACCTTGGCCAGATCCAGCCGCACGCCGGTCACCTTGCCCGCCATCTCGCGCAGCTTGCCCAGCGGCCGAACAGCATTGGCGCCAAGCACGCCGGACAGCGAAACCGTGGCCGCGCCATCCTTGCCCGGGGTGGCAATTTCCTCGCTGGCCGCCCATGCCGGCGGTGATTTTTCGAAGCGGGCGGCGTATTCAATGGCCAGTTTTTCATGCGCCTGGCGGCGCGACAACACGTTATACAGGTCGAACAGCATGCCCCAGGCCATGTTGTTGAAGTCGCCGAAATCCTCGTTGCGCACGACATTTTCCAGCAGGGCGCAGGCCTCCGCGCTACGACGACCGGCATGCAGCCTCGCGGCACGATCCAGTAGCGGCGGAATGTTGGGGGGCGGCGGAGGGGGGGGCGGCGGAGGGGGGGGCGGAGTAGGAGGAGGCGGGGGCGCTTCCTGC
>JFJP01041904.1_pt1 | contig 11205 bp, 22 predicted proteins | sample 431651 | NCBI WGS metagenome assembly JFJP01 (sample SAMN02602958, study PRJNA72255) | Microbial mat metagenome, whole genome shotgun sequencing project. | biome: fresh water; feature: sink hole; material: water; isolation source: purple microbial (photo- and chemosynthetic) mats found in... | reverse complement strand
AATTGGTGTGAAAATATCAAGTCTAAAGAAATCAAATGTAAAGTAATTTTCATTATTCATTTCATCAATGGTTAAGAACAATGGTTTTGATTTAATCTTAGTTAGAACAGGCATTAACCAATTCCAATCCCTATGATATTTCATTGTAGTATCTGCCCAATAGGTTTCATTCATTGTTCTGTTTTTGCCCATATCGAATAGATAATGATCATGAACAACATTTGGTTTATCTTTAGTACCTAAGTTGGTTTTAGCTTCTTCAACTACTATACCACCCATGTACATTGCTATAACACCATTACCTTTTTTATATTTATCTGCCATAATTAGTTCTTTGTTTATTATACGTACAATGCCTGTAAAGGTTATTTCTTATGCTTATCTTCTACTGAGTAAGTTCTGACTTTAAAAGCTTTTATCATTTCAACCCAATTATCCATGTGTGAAAGTTGTTTAGTATAATAATTTTCAGCATAGAATCTAGGATAACCGACAAGGAAACTAACAATATCCTTTGGTTCTTTTATTGTATGAATTTGTTTAGGTTGATATTCAAAAGTATGATAACAATCCCAAACCTTTAACAATAAGGTTTTGCCTTTACGTTCAAAAGTAAAAGTATATTCAGCACCGAAGCTAGTGTAAAGGTATTCAGACACTTTAAGGTTTAAACCCTTCTCAAATAATTCAGTACATAAAGGTAATTTTTCCATTGCTGTAGTTTTAAATTGTTTATATGATATTATACGTACATTGGTAGAAAAGGTTACAATAAAAAATGCCCATTAGTACAATACCAATGGACATTTATAAGCAAAGGAGACAACAAGATTATTAAAATTCTTTACAGATCATTGATTGTGTTAATGGTTCAAATACTTGTACATTGACAAGATCAAAATCACTTTCATCAGGCGACATAAAATGAGTATCAGCATAATAAGCTAATGCTTCTAAAACCTTCTTCTGTACTTCTGCTATTTCTGATTCTGTAATAGCACCAGAATATTTTAATTTTAAATCAAAGTTTATTTCGTTCATATCTTAACATTTATGTGTTTTAATTAAAACCCCATTACAACCACAATCAGTACAATTACCAATCAAGTTATTATTTTCATCTAAACCTACATTGGTAAAATCTTCATCACACCAAGAACTACAACCACCTTTTCCAATACCTTCTAAGGTTGGTATATTAAGTTTACATTCTGGTATTGAATAATCATAACCACTATCCCAAGAATGTTTACAAGTAAAACAATATCTTTTCTTTGGATTAAAAGAACAAATTAATTCATGTTCTATTATTGGTTCTGGTTTTAAATCAGTCTTTGAGCAATGATCACATTTATATACTTGTTTCATATCTTTTAATTAAAGTTTGTGAGATACAACTGCAATGAAAGTGTTTTCACTATCAACAAAATTGTTGTTGAAGTTCCAAACAAAATCATTCAAATACATTACATTAACACTACTTTTTTTAGTCTTCTGAATTAATTTAAGTTCAGTTAAAACCTTTGAATGAACCTGACTAAGTATAGAGGTTGTTTTACTAGTCATATCAACTTCAAAAACTTTATTGTTCAATCCTTCTGCCATATCCATAGACGTAGGAATATTAGCATCAATAATAACAGCGAATGTATTTTTCATATTTTTTTAATTAAAAGTTATTGTATCGTTTGGTAAAATCTTCAACAATTCGAATTTCGTAGGCATATTTCAGATAAGGATTAACTTCATTTATAGGACAATCATGCCATTCAAAATCATTTTTAGATTTGTATTGGTATTTGATTTTAATAAAATATTTGTTATAATTGCTTATCATCTTGTTTTAATTAAAAGTCAAATGTTTTTAAATCGTTTTCTTTGCACCATAAGGACATTGGTAACTTACTACCTTTAGGAATATTGATAGCAAAATAATCTCCAATGATTTCTAATTGCTTTGGAAACCTTTTATTTGCAGCATCAATAGCTTTTAGCTTAAAGTTTTAAAGTGTTTGTATGATATTATACGTGTACATTGGTTAAAGGTTACATTATAAAACCAAAAAGGGTTGTATTTCTACAACCCTTTTATCGACAAACAAACCTTAAAAACCACAATCAGCACTATCTTTTTGGACAACAAATATACTTGTCTTTATTTTGTCATTATCGGCTTTATTAGCGATCTTTTTCCACTTTAAGCCAATTATATTGCCAGTACCTTCATTCACTCTAAAATCGGTTAAATCACCATTTAAAACAGGGTAACCCATAAAAGTCTTTGGCAATTCATTTTCATTTTGTACATTGAAAACAGCAGCAACATTAAAACCTTTGTTCAGTAGTTTCTGACATTGTTCGATATTACGACCTGAATAGCTAAAAGTAAGCTGATAATTTTCAGGAACATTCACAAACTTTGTGATATTCTTTGTATAGTCATAAAATTGCACTTCTGGAAACGTTTCAAAGACATTCAAACCGTTAACTTTGAAATTTGAATAATCAATATCAGAAGTACCATTTAAACGAACACTAAAATCTAATCCTTTTTTTGCAGCTTGTTTCTGGTATTTGCGGATTTCTGCAAACATCCAACCCATGTAAAACTCATTGTGTTCAAAGAATAGCTTAGACTTTGCAATCCTAGAATTTTTGATCTTATTTTGCCCACTTCTCAAATCCATTGCAGCACGACCAGAAGTACTTAAACAACCCAAACGACATTCAGGAGTACTGTTTGCACAAAGGTTATAACCACTTTCCATTGCAGGTGCAAGGTAGATAATATAAGTTAGGTTTCCACTAACTTTTTGATTTTTAATCATTTTGGCACTAATGTTAACGCCACCAAGATAAGAAAGTTTTGTAGCTTTTACAGCTTTTCCGATTGTAGTAAATTCCATGTTCATAATTTTAAAGGTTTTAAGTGTTTGTATATGATATTATACGTAAAGGTAATAAAAAGGTTACAGATTTTAAAAATTATCTTGAATATATTCAACTAATGTTGATTCAATTTCTTTTAATATCTTCTTATCAATATCAGTATATTTAACAGTTGATGAACTTGTTTCAACATCACCAAGATAAGTATAAACATCACAAGTTTCAACATCAAAGCTTTCAATTTGAAGATAAACATCACCAATTGATTTTAATAGTACTGATTTACCAAGTTGAAATGATTCAATAGGTTCTTCATTTTCTTTTATTAAATTACTAATGTGAGCAATAATTTCTTTCTTTTTCATTTTGTCTGTTTTAAATTGTTTGTATATGATATTATACGTAAAGGTAATAAAAAGGTTACGAAATAACTAAATATTCTGGAAAAAACTTTTCTAATTTTTCTACAGTATATCTATGATGATAACGGCAAAACTCAATCCAATCTTTCATCACTTTAGGACAAGTATTTTTAAATACTAAATCTTTATATACTGGCTTTGGTTCTGAAAATACATGAATATTAATCATTGTTATAGTTTTAAATTGTTTACATGATATTATACGAAAACCTTTGGAAAAGGTTACAAAAGCAAGTAATAAATATTATGATAACCATCAGAATATAAGGTGCTTTGGAGTCTACTCTTTTATCAACTTTTGATTGACAACCCTTGGTGTTATATGATATTATACGGTGAAAACAAAAAAAGGTTACATTTCTGCAACCCTTTTTTCTTTAGAAATAATACACTTTACTATTTAATACCAACCATGTCTTTTAATTCTTGTTTTATTTCTTTTGCTTTAGAGCCACGCCAAGTTCCAGCATTTGCAAGGAAATAGATTACAATACTTTCACCACTATCCATACCATAAGGTTCTGTGGCTTTGTCCATCGTAGACATTGCTTGCAGATAAGGAACTGCACCGAAGTACACTTTCTGCCAATCCTGACGGATTTCTCTTGCTACTTGATAAAGAGGACGATTTTGAACTTTTACTTTAGCCATGATTTAAATTTTTAAGGGTTTGTATATGATATTATACGTAGATTCTTTTAAAAGGTTACAATTATTCCCAATTAGATGGGCAATATGGATTAGAACAGATTAAACCTTCTTCTAATGTTTTGCCAACACATTCAAACATTCTAGTAACCATAATATGTTCATGGCATTCAGAACATACTTCATACTCATTTTCTTCTGAATCTGTGAAGTATTCACGATCTAATATTTCAAGATCATAATCTTCAACATCAGCTATTTCAGCATTGATATAGCCAGTTTCTTCATCTAATTCAGCAGCAGTAGTTACTTCAAAACCACCATCCCACACGCTTGTAAATGTTCCTTTTTTCATTTGATTTGTTTTAAGTGTTTGTATATGATATTATACGTAATTATTCAGATTTGGTTACATCATTCCAAACATTTTCAACAACTTTTCTAATAGCACTTGGAAGTTTAGAACTCTTGCTTTTAATTAAAAGGTATTCAGCTTCAAACTTATCGAAAGTATCTAAACCAATTGCAAACAACTGATCTTGATTAGAACGGTCTTTCTTTTCAAAATAGTCAAAGATTCTTAAATGCTTTTGAATGTCTGAGAAATTATCAAACTGTTCACCATACATATAAGTTCTGAACCTTTTATTTAAAAGTTCTTCTAATCTTTTAATTAAATCTTCTTTGTTCTGTTCTTGGTTAATAACCAATGATTGTTTATTGGCATTTCTTTCAGCTAAAGCCATAGCTAAACCAGTATCAGTACCAACACCAATAATACCTATCTTACAAAGTCTATTATTTAACATACCATGTTCATGAAACATCATATCTTGATGATCTAAATGAATCATATCTAAGCTTGGTCTTATACCAACATTTTCTTTAATGTATTCTTTTTCTTCGTCTGTCATATGCTATTATACGTATAAAACCAAAAAGGGTTACATTTCTGCAACCCTTTCATCGACAAACAAAATCAAACCACTTAAAACTTAATCTTCGTCAACGCTAAAGGTAAAATCATCGTAACCATCAATAGCATCTTCGGCATACGTTAAGCCAAAGCTTGTTAAGATGAAATCACCAGAGTTTAGTTTAGCAACAATTTCTTCGACACTCATATTGGAAGTATCAACGTTTTCAATACTGTCGTTTCCAATATCTTCAATACTTTGAACTTTTAAATCTTTTACAGGAACAATCATTGAACCGCTATAAGAAATCAAAATCTTATCAAACTGAACTGGTGTTACACTTTCGGCATTTTTACAATTTTCACACATGATCTAAGGTTTTAAAGTTTATATGATATTATACGTTTAAACATTAAAAAGGTTACACGTTTTTAAACATTTTATCAACATCAGCCATTTTCAAACCTTTCCTTTTGGGTAGTACTTTTTTATAGTCGGGTTTAACTGCAACCCATTCAGTATTTGTAAGATGTGAGAACTCTGATAAACAATAGTAAATACAAGCTATATCAACATCATAATCAGGCAATTCATTTTCAGGTGTATTCTTTTTAACCCAAGCATGATTCTTTGTGTAATATCCTGTTTTCCAACAATTAACTTCTTTGATCTCATTTACAAAGTTTGATAAAGACCTAGTTCCTTTGATTGGTAGCTTTTCATATTGATTTAATAAGACGTTCATCACATCAGTTTTATCAAACCATTCACCACTATAATTGTCAGCAGTTAAGCACTTCTTTAAATCTTCAACTATGTCTGTTCTTTCATACCAATGCTTTGCATATAGTATTACGTGTTTTAATGTTATCTTATCCATTTGTTTTGAGTTTTTGTATATGATATTATACGTTAAGGACTAATAAAGGTTACACATATTTACAGATAACATATAAACCTTTGTCAATTTCAGCCTGTAGAATTTCTCTGTTTGCTTTGGTTAATGGTTTAGGTATTCTCGGAACTTCTTTTCTTAAATCAATATTACCTATTTGGTTTGGTTTAACACCATTTAAATTAAACTTTTTAGTAACTTCTTTCCAATCTTCTTCTGAATATGGTTTACCATAATTTGGGTTTGCTTTAACTCCAAAATCTTTGGTTTCAGGATTGTAATATTTAAGAGATTCAGTATCAACTTTCAATTTAATTGCAAGTTTGTATTTGTTTAGATTAAACTTTCTGTCATGATTAACAGATTCAAGTGTTAACAATCCATTTTCATTAAAGATTTCAACACCAAAATGTCTACGCAACCATTTTAAATCAGACCAAAGAACAGACATACGTGTATTTGGGTCGGTAGCATAAGCCATAAAATAAACTTCTTGTCTTTCTTCAACACAATACCGATCACCAAAATCAGTAATTAAGTCTTTAGAAATCTTAATAGGTTTTAAATCTTTCTTATGCTTTGTTTCTTTAACAGATACAGGCATAGCAACAGGATTTGGATTTTCATAATCAATGCTAGAAATATCTGATTTCTTGATTCTACCTTTGAAGTCATAAGCACCATAGTAAGTACTAAAACCAATCAGGGTTTCATCAGTATTTTCAACATAGATATAATCTGGTGATACTTTAATGATCTTACCACTTGGGTTAAGCGGTGAATGAGTACAGAAAATCTTACAAGGTTCGTTTAAATAATATTCTACAGCCATGATATAAGTTTTAAATTGTTTGTATGATATTATACGTAAGAAAAAGAAAAGGGTTACATTTCTGTAACCCTTTCTTCACTAAACCTTAAACCTCACCTATGAAAACATCCTGTTAAAAAACCACTAATAACAGGCAAACTTTTAATTAGTAGCGAGGGAGGGACTCGAACCCCCGACCTTGAGATTATGAGTCTCACAAGCTACCAACTGCTCCACCTCGCAATATATTTTTATTTAAGACGTACATTAGTTAAAAAGTAACAGTACAATCTCTTTTTCTTTTCCAGTACAAATATAGGTAAAAGTTTATATAAATACAAGTGTTTTTGAAAATAAATTCTGGCAGTCAAAACGATCATTGGTTATCAACCCTAAACCCTATAAGACCGTACATTATGGACTAACCACTTGGAGTTGTTTCAAGGACTGCCAGAACTTATTGCTTTCGTTGTTATCTTTCTCAAACATTCATCTTACCAAAAACTACTTACTTAAATAAAAATTCAGATGAATCAGTAGTAGCAACATACTTTTACTATTTTTCGTTGCTTTGCGCTATAGTTTCAATTACAATCCTACCTTGTTGTACATTGGCATTGTGAATAATCCGAAGATTGGTACATTCATTCTGCTTTATATTGCCATGTCTACCAAGACACTCACCTGAGAATAGTGACCCTATGCAATGTTTTTTTTATCGTTTCATAACTTTTGTTTTAGTTTGTTAGTACTTCTACTCTGAGTTATATTATACGTTAGGAATTTGAAAAGGTTACAACTTATTTACATCTCTTGCAATTTCCTGAATACGTTCTTTTACTTGAACAGTCATACCAATAATATCAGCTTCTGATTTCTTTGAAAGATAAGCACCAACCTTTGTCCAAAAGATTTCGAGATTGTTTTTACCAGAAACATCATTATCATAACGTCTCCAAGATAGATTTCCAAATTTATCACAACGATCAATACAACCATAATAACCATCAGCTTTAAACGCATTGTTTGGGCAATTACTATCACAAATAGAATTATCTTGATCATGATAGATTAAACACAATGGGCATTTATCAGTTAGATGTTTTAATGTGTCTAGCTTATAACCTTCTGCAAGATCAGCACAAGCTTTTACAATATTGGTTTTTGTTTTCTTTTTCAAATGTTTCATTTCAGTAAGTGTTAATGGGTTTATATGATATTATACGTTTGAACTAATTAAAGGTTACACACCATAGTACATATTTTCAATTTCTCTACCTGTTAATGATTTTGGTGATCTGCCACAATATTTTAAACTTGTGTGCATATCTTTTGAAGTTAGGTTTAATTGATTCCACCACTTCATAGCAACTTCCCTTTTATTTATAACAGCTTCTGTTTCTGCTTCAAGTTCTTTAATTAAAACAGCTTTGGCAGCTTCAAATTGTTCTTCTGAGATTGGTTTTAAGATACAATCAAAAGGTTTTTCTTCTGGAAGTAATTCAATATCTAATCCAAGACTTTCTTTATATTCTGTTATTAGTTCTTCATCTGTGAAGTTCCAATAACCTTTGAAACCGTCACTCATAATATCATTGATATAAGAGTTGTCACCTTCAAAATTACCATTCATGATAGTAAGAATGTCATTATCAACTAAATCTGAAATTGCCTGTTCTTTTGTAAATTTTTTCATTTGGTTTGTTTTAAGTGTTTGATATGATATTATACGATAATGATACGATAAGGTTTCAATATACCTCTTTATAAATTAAAATACATTCACGATTAAATCTTCCACCACTACAAGCACCGCATGAATGTTGTGCTCTGCTTTTTGTCATTCTATGTTTGTAATGAATTTTGCCACACTTAGGGCAAATAGCCTGATATTTACCTTCAACTCTCTTTTCACCTTGGTAACATCTTAAACCATTACAACCAATCTCTTTAGCTTTCCATTGCCAAACCATATCATGACCATGACCAGCACCAACTATAGCGTGTGCAATCTCATGTAGAATAGTATCAGTAAGTTCTAATATATCAACCAAAGGTAGATAATGTTTGGAAAATGTAATTGTTTTGGTTCTGTACTTGCAACAACCCAATCTACGTTTTGCATTATCTAATTCAAACTTCCAACCCTTAGAGATAATGTCGTGTTTGGTCATAAAATGATGTGCGAGTTTTTTTGTTTGGTAAACTTCCATGTTTGTGTGGTTTTAATGTGAGTACTTAATGTTTGTATGATATTATACGATACAAACAAAAAAAGGTTACATTTCTGCAACCTTTTTTTACAATCAAACAATTTAAATTTAATAACCATGAACAATCAATAATCTTTTAATTAAAAGTAGATGTGGCTAACACCACACCAACCACACCCACTTTAGTTCCGTACATTGCCAGTTGTCACACCTTGACTAAACCTTAAATAAGAATTTATCACTTAACAACAGGTTCTGTACAAATATCTTTACTTAGGTGCGAATACCAAATTTTCATCAATAACGTTAACAGGTTCGTAAAACTGCCAACCAACCAATACAACAGGCACAATGATAGTTTCGATTGCAATAACATCCCAAACCACATTCCCAATGTTTACTTTATACTGAACACCTGCAACTTTATCTTCTGGATTAAAAATCCCATAAGGTTGTACAACGCTCACTTGTTCTTTTTTTGTTTCAGGATTAATCCTTTTAACTGTTAGGCTATCTGCACAACTTGCAAATAAGAACGACACCAATACCAATAACGCAAATGCTTTTTTCATATCTATTTTGTTTTAAAGTTTATAATTTATTTACAAATGTATGCAATCTTTTTTTACTATGCAAGAACTTTATAAAATTTCTCGGTTATTATTATAAATTAAACCAACAATAATATCTTTTGCACATTCTTTTTCAGTTGCTGTTAGTTTACTAAATTCATTATAACTATTAAGAGTTTTAGTTACATAGGCTTTCAATTTCAAACTATTAAATTCTTTTAAATCTTCATTCCTTGACTTCCAACGATATGGACTGTCATTATCAAACCAAGTACTTCGACTGAAAAGACTATCGTTACCTTCTTCAAGATGATACAAACTTATCTTTGGTTGTCTGCCTGTTATGATAGCACCTAAGATGATACAAATCGAATAGATAATAGTACTGATTAAATTATACAAAAATTGAAACATAGTTTTAAATATTAAAGGTTTATGTGATATTATACGTTAGAACTTTGAAAAGGTTTCAACCCATAAGAGAAACTTTGAATCTTTGTTCATCTGTTTCAGCATATTTGTACTGAACATAATGATCTGGTTGTTGGATTTTTTCAGTAACCCAATCATAAAACATATTAAACAAATCTTGTTTCTTAATGAAAGCTACATTGGCTTTCACCATGAATTTGAAACCATACAATTGCCTATCAAAATAGATAGCATTTCTTTTATTTAAACCTCTTCCATATTCATGGAAACTACATTTCGATTTAAATTCTTTCTTTGTCATGGCTTTTATTTATTACGTTTAATTAAGTCAATTAATTGTTTATGAGTTCCTTCAAAAATACAATATTCACCATCAGAAATACAAATAACTGGTTCTTCTCTTTGTACATATGTGTCACCAGAACCATTATAATTATCAACTGATAAAATCTTATCATTGCCTGAATATACAGCAACATAACCTTGATTTTGAATTTTTGTATTTCCACCATGAACACCAATTGTATTTGTCGATAATTTTTTCATTGTTATAGTTTTAAATTGTTTGTATGATATTATACGTAAAGACTTTAAAAAGGTTACCAACTCATTAAACTTCTTTCTTTCATTTTCTTTGTTATCTCCAAGATTTCATCAAGGCATTCAATGTCAGAACAAAAACCAAATTTAAGTAAAGCTGTAATTGGTTCACTTTCTTTAAGTAAATAACCAACACTTTCTTTATCTAAAGGTGTTGAGTATTGATTGTAGCAATCAAGTCTCATGTAAATCATTCTTTTGCCACCACCTTCTGCAAGACATTTTTCATTACAAATCCAAATTCTTAGATTAGTTCCACGACCTTCGATAGCTAAAACCAATTCAGGATTGTATTTGTATTTCAATACTTCAATGCCTTTGGTTAATCTGGCTTTGCGTTCTGCTACAACTTCTGCTAATTGAATTGCGTTCATGACTGTGGTTTTAAAGTTATATGATATTATACGTAAAGACTTTAAAAAGGTTACATCAATCTTCTTCTGATTCTATAAATTCTTTATATCTTTTAGCTGCCTTGAATGTTTCATCAATAGTTTCAGATAAATCATCAAATACTAATGATGTTATTTTAGCAAAGTATTGTATTCCTTTTGTTGAATAACAACAGTTAGTTACTAATCTTTGTGGAGTTCCAAATAGATGTTTTAATTTAAACTTATCATCATATCTAACTTCAAAGCTTTTAGATAAAACAATCAATGCTTTGTTTCCTTCTGTAATAGCTTCTTCCTAAGTATCGTATATACCAATTGTAATTATTTTAGTTTTACAACCTGAAAAATCTGAACTTACAGGCTTATCATTGTATCTAAATTCGATTGTTAATAGTTCTTTTTTCATTGTAG
>JFJP01032267.1_pt1 | contig 11205 bp, 11 predicted proteins | sample 431651 | NCBI WGS metagenome assembly JFJP01 (sample SAMN02602958, study PRJNA72255) | Microbial mat metagenome, whole genome shotgun sequencing project. | biome: fresh water; feature: sink hole; material: water; isolation source: purple microbial (photo- and chemosynthetic) mats found in... | reverse complement strand
GATAACGATCTGAATCAATAATGGAAAATATCGCAGCGATGAGAAATAAGGTGCTGATTAAACTCACGGGAATGCGCCAATCGCAAACTTTAGTGATTGCTAACCATATCCCACCTAGCAGAAATATCACGTTGATGGTTTCCCAGCCCTTGCCGCCCCAACTGCCAAACAATGGATTATGTTGAATTTCAGCAACCGTATGATATTGATTTAACCCAGTTTTCATCGTATCCAGCGAAGTGGCACCACTCACCGCATCTAACGTTAATCCTGCGGCTTCATGTCCCAAGAAGATTAAATTAACGCTGTCCATGAAACTGGGATAGACCTTGCCCAACGAGGACAAACCTGGAAAATGCGCCATTTCTAAAGGGAACGAAATCAATAACACCACATAGCCGACCATCGCAGGATTAAATGGGTTATAACCCAATCCGCCGTATAAATGTTTGGAAAAAATCATTCCGAACGAAGTAGCGAGTACCGTCATCCACCACGGCACAAATGGCGGTAGGGCAATCGCTAATAACCACGCAGTAACCAACGCGCTGTTGTCCTGCAAAGTTGCCACAATGGGACGACGACGCAGCCACAGTACCAATGCTTCGCACCCAAGTGCAGTGACACTGGCGAGCAAGATATTGATCACAATGCCCCAACCAAACAACCACACGTAGGCTGCAATGCCGGGTAACAAAGCAAGTAACACAGATCGCATCACCGTGGCGATATTACCGCTCGGTTGATGTACAAAGGGTGAAGTTGAGAGTTGAAAGTACATGAGTCCATTTTACAACAAATATTCACCAAATATCTTGATGTATGTCAAGCAGTTGGTGAAATAATGTAGGCAATTAAGCAATAAGATTAATGATGCGTGTCATGATGATGTTCGCTACAATTGGCATGAGATTCCAACTGCGTCAGCGTACCGGCAAAAAACTGTTTAATCGCTGAAACCGGGTCAGTTTCGTCAGTAATTGCCAATCGAATGCCACGAGCAGTCACCCGTTGTTGAAAATTCTCGCCTGCACTGGTCGTAATAATCAATTCAGTGCCATCAAGCGGATGCGGTGCATTTGGGGCGTGAGCATGATATTCATGAAAAGTCATGTCTTTAGACAACGTGATCTGTTCTACCAGTTGGGGTTCTTGAGCCAATTCCGCTTGATAGACCAGAAAACGGGAGGCGCGACCGGCATGACCGGTGATGGTGGCAAAATCTTGACTGCTGATAGCTATTTTCATGCAACTCTCCGTAAATCATCATAAACTTTTTCTAATAAAGCATGGGCTTCGGCGGCTACTTGGCTAATTTCTGCGTGTTCTGCCAATCCTAATACCGCGGGCGCGCTCATAAAACTCACCGTTGTCGCATTTTCAGCCGTTTGTTGCAACACAATGTTACACGGTAACAATACCCCAGCGACTGGATCGGCATCGAGCACCCGTTTTGCGAATCCCGGCGCACACGCCCCCAAAATTAAATACGGAGAAATCTCGACATTCAGTTTGTGTTGCATAATTGCTTGGACATTGATTTCGCTGACAATTCCCAATTTTTGGGCTTGCAGGGCAGTCAATAAATGTTCTTTGGCTTGCGTTATTGGTAAGTTAAGGGTCAAGCTAAATGCGTAGTTCATAAAATTCCTCAGCGTCTTTTTTGGAGTTAGTTCCTGTTACGGAATTCAGCAAAGTAGATCGTTATAAAGTAGATCGTTATAAAGTAGATCGTTATTTGGGCGTGTGAACGAAAATCAAGTTTACACCTAAACTATTGTTCAGTTGCGATTCAAAAAATATCTCATCAAGATGCTCAAAAATCAAGACGACATTGACTTCGATCTAACATTAATACCCAAGTAATTGGCGGTTTTTATTGCAAAATATTCCCAAGTTGAGTAAGATCAGGCTAAATATCCGACTCTGAAAAAATAACTCACCAGCTAACCTTGCAAATACAGACGGCTTGAGAAAAAGCGTCTCAGATACTCCGTGTTATTTAAAAATTAAACTTATCCTATTTCGGAAAGCACTATTCTAGTTTCTAAGTTATATCATACCAAATGGTGTACAAGCAAAGCGTCACAATGTTAGCAGGAAGTAACTGAACTTGCTGAGTCAGAAATTGAACAGTTGCAACATTGAAATTGTCACAGGCTCCCTCATTTTGAATTTTTAAGTTGAACATGATTTAATTCTCTATTTTCTAGGTATTATAATGAAATATTGCTCCCAGTGCGGTGCCCCAGTCAGTTCCAAAATTCCAGAAGGGGATAATCTTCCTCGTTTTGTTTGTGATAATTGTCACATCATACATTATCAAAACCCCAAGATTGTAACGGGTTGTCTCCCTGAGTGGGAAGATAAAATTTTGTTGTGTAAACGTGCCATTGAACCACGCTATGGTTTATGGACTTTGCCCGCAGGATTTATGGAAAATCATGAAACTTTAACTCAGGCGGCGATGCGGGAAACATGGGAAGAAGCTTGTGCGAAAGTGGATAATTTACAACTATATACGATCATCAGCTTGCCTTATATTAGCCAAGTTTATATCATGTTTCGTTCCCAGTTGCTAAATTTAGATTTTGCCCCCGGCAGCGAAAGTCTTGAAGTCAAACTGTTTCATCCAGACGATATTCCTTGGGATGAGTTGGCTTTTCCGATCATTCGGCGTACTTTAACCCATTATTGTGAAGATTTAGCGATACGACAATTTCCATTGCATATCAGTGACATATTACATCGTCCTAGTCAAACACAAGGAAAATAGTAATGCCATTCCAGACTACTCGTTTCATTCGATTATTCATGGGCTTAGGATTATTGCTGCTGGGTGGCGCGCCGCTTCATGCCCAATCAGTCACCGACGTGTATGAAGCGAGAGTTTTGATTGAAAATCCAGAGGAAGGTTCCTCAAAACAGGATTTGGAGCGGGCATTGATGCAAATATTGATCAAATTGACAGGAAATCACAAAATCTTGGACACGAAGCCAGCACTCAAACAAGTGACCGATGGTTCTCGTTATGTTGAGCGTTATCAATATGATACAATAGGTGAACATGATTATCTTATTGCAAATTTCAGCCCGGCAAGCCTCAGTGAATTGTTGCAACGTCATGGCTTGAAAATTTGGAGTAGTACCCGTCCTGATTTTATGGCATGGATATTAATCGAAGCTGACGGTAAACAAGAAATTTTAAACAGTGAAATGCAGCAAGAATCCGCCGATATCGTGACTCGTCAGGCAAAACAACGGGGATTACCGGTGCTGTTGCCCTTAATGGATTTTGAAGATCATCGCTCTTTAAAAATTTCTGACATCATTGAAGGAAATAAAACCGCTTTGTTGCAGGCAACGGAACGTTACGGCGCGGGGACGATATTGGTTGGGCAGGTGATAAAAACTTTTGAAAATCAATGGCAAAGCAAGTGGCGAGTTTTGTTCAACGATGAAAAAACTTGGGAAACCATGAATGCCAATTTGGAGCAAGCGTTGACTATGGGAATGGATGAGGCGGTGGATATCATTGCTGCAAAAGGAAATTATATCACTGTGACTGAAGTCGCCGATGACGATTCTACCGAGGAAGCCACGCAATCTGCCACCAATAATTCAGATGCCGCTTTTGAATTGCAGGTGGTCAACGTATTGAGTTTGAACGACTATTCTCAAGTGTCTAATTACTTGCACAAATTAGATGTCATCTCCAATCTTCAGATGAAAGGGATGTCAGAAGGTAAAGTCACATTCAGTGTATTGGCACACGGGGGCAAGACTGCCTTGGTTAACGCGTTGAGTTTGGGCGATTTATTGACTCCCAGCCTTGAAGAATCCCAAAGTTTAGTCTATCAATTTATGCCCAATTAAACAGCTTGTCAATTCTATTAATTTTGAAATCAATAAGTTAAAGTTTGTATTTTACTTGAATTTCCCACTGTAACTGATTGAACTGGTTGAAATCAAAAAAATTTACAGACGTTTGGGCTGAACTGTAATGGTAAGCAGGTTGAAAAAAATGTGCTATACTTTGATCATAATACCAACTTTTACCAAGTGAACTTTTCTAGGAGACGAGCGAATGATTAAATTTACGGCGTTGAGTCTATCTGCTATTACAGCAGTGGTTACTTTAATGGCACCCCTGCCAATGGTGATAGAACAAGTGAGTGCAGAACCGTTTCAACCCAAGGTGGAAGGCGCGCCAAGTCGGCGAGTGGGCGGCGGAACTCGTGGATCATCAGTAGAAATTCCTTCCTTGGTGGCGTTGTGCCCTGAAAATGTTGGAAAAACGACTTCAGCACAACCCACACTGTTATGGTCAGTATCGAAAGCCATTAAGAAACCATTCAAGTTCACCTTGATTTATGCCAACCCGCTGTCAGTCAAGCCACCCGCCACCGAGCCTGTTAAGGAAGTGATCATCAAAAATGTGATTGATGGTGTCCAAGCCGTTAATTTAGCAGACTATGGTGTCACTCTGCAACCCAATGTGGAATACGAATGGTCAGTGTCAATTATCATGGGAAATAAAGAAAGTTCAGGCGATATCAGTGCGACAGGGGCTATTATGTACACGCCTGACAAGGATTTAACCACAAAAGTTGCCAGTGCTGAGGAAAAACAACGTCCAGCACTGTATCAAAAAGCGGGTTATTGGTACGATGCAATGGCAGAACTGACACAATTAACTGCGAAATACCAACAAGATGAATCCCTGCGTCAACAACGTAACTCTTTGTTACAGCAAGTAAAATTGGATAAAGTCGTAGCGTATAGCAAGTAACTGAATCCACTGAATGGGGTAGGTAAAGCACGCCACCCTATTCATTCAACTTTGCTGACTTAATAGATTGACAATAAACAATATTTTCCAGAATCTCTCAAAAATCGGGTGAACATGAAATCCGACACATGGATTCGCCAGATGGCACAATCACAACAAATGATTGAACCGTTTGAAGCGTATCAAATCAAGCAAAATCAATCAGGTCGCGTCATTTCGTATGGAACGTCAAGTTATGGTTACGATGTGCGCTGCGCCAATGAATTCAAAATTTTTACCAACGTAAACAGTACCATCGTCGATCCCAAGAACTTTGATGAAAGAAATTTCGTCAATGTCGATGCGGACGTGTGCATTATTCCCCCTAATTCCTTTGTGTTGACCCGCAGTGTTGAATATTTTCGGATTCCGCGCGATGTTTTAGTGATTTGTGTGGGAAAATCAACTTATGCCCGGATGGGGATTGTGGTCAATACCACGCCACTTGAACCAGAATGGCATGGGCATATTACCCTTGAATTATCAAATACCACGCCGCTGCCCGCGAAAATCTATGCTAATGAAGGAGTTGCGCAACTGATTTTCTTGAGTGCGGACGAAATCTGTGAAACTTCTTATGCTGACCGTCAAGGCAAATATCAGGGACAACGCGGTGTCACCCTGCCAAAGACTTGATTCTCAACTCATTTTCCTGCTAACCAAGGGTGCTGCTTCATGTTTCAACCCGTTACCATGCGCCACGTTTCTCTACTGGTTTTGACCGAAGATGTGCCGCTTGTCGCGCAAATTTTGGGAGAATTGCAGGCGTTTCATCCTGAAAAAACTGAAGCACTGCGCGAACAATTACCAGAATCGCTGGGACAAGAATTTCATCAACAATTTCACAGTGCCGTCAATCGGTTAGACAAGATTACCCAGCAAACACGACTGTCTCCCCCAAAAGAAATTAGCGAACCTTATCAACTGGTTAGTTTGGAAGCGTTGCAAGCATTGGATGTGGAATTGAGTAAAATATGGGCGCAATTTTCTGAATTGGAAGAGCAACGCCATCAAACTCAAGATAAGCTGCATGAACTGAAGCAATTGTTTGAAACTTTAGAGAAATTTAAAAAGCTGGACATCGATTTAAACTTGCTGCATACCCCGCGTCATTTTCTCAATCTTCACATTGGCACAGTTCCTATTGCAAATTTAGCTCAATTGCGCGACTCAGTAGGATTAGCGGGGCATTTTGTGCAACTGTTTCATCAGATTGATAAATTAGCCTATTGTGTGGTTGTGGGAACGATACAACAGCGGGAACAAGTCGATTCAGTGTTGAAACATGCTGAATTTCGTCCACTTGCTATTCCAGCGGAATTTCACAGCCATCCCCAACAAGTGCATCGGGAATTGACTGCGGAAACGTCGCGCTTACAGCAAAAAATTCAACAAGTTGACGCGCGCAAACAGGAATTAGCCAGTCAGCATCACAAGTTTTTATATCACGCTCATCAAGTGTTGGATCGCGCTGCGGCATTGGCAGAATTGAGCGAATTTGTGCGCAAACGTAGGGCTTTAACGTTGATTGCCGGTTGGTTGCCCCAAGATGAATTATCTCGATTAAACAACTGGTTGCAGCAGAAGTTAGCCCGCCCTCACGCCTTGTCGCATCGCCCGCCCACGCATGAGGAAGTTAAAACAGTACCGTCGCTCACCCGCCATCATAAAATATTTGCAGCTTATCAAACACTTGTGAATAATTATGGCATTCCTCGGTATGGCGAGTTTGACCCCACGCAGTTATTTGCCGTGTCATTTTTATTGATGTTTGGCATGATGTTTGGTGATGTGGGGCAGGGTTTGGTGATTGCCGCCGTGGGATGGTATGCTCGTAATTTATTGAAAAACTTCAGTTTATTTTTTATTGCCGCGGGGCTGGCTTCGTGTTTATTTGGATTTATTTATGGCAGTGTGTTTGGCAAACATCTCCTGACACCGCTGTGGATTGAACCGTTGAGCGATCCATTTTTGATGTTGCAAGTGGCTTTGTATTGGGGCATGGGATTTATTTCGCTGGCGGTGATTATCAAAATTTTCAATAACTTACGTGAAGGTGAATTTGCCGCAGCGTTGTTCAATAATACGGGAGTCGCAGGTATCTGTTTGTATTTAGGCGGATTTTATGCGATACGGCAGTGGATGCTGACCCAAAATTTTGAGACCGATCAGCAATTGGTGGTTGCCATTCCGTTGGCGGTGATTTTTATGTACAAGTGGCATGAAAATAAAATGCCGTTGACCGAGCGTTTGTTGGTGAGTTCGATAGAAACTTTTGAGTCTGTTATCAATTATTTAGCCAACACTTTGTCATTTTTGCGGGTGGCGGCGTTTGGCTTAAATCACACTGCGTTGGCAATTGCAATTTTCACTTTGGCGGATATGATGCACGGTTCGGCGTGGTGGGCAATGGCGGTGGCGGGGAATGTTTTTATCATCGTTTTGGAAGGGGCTATCGTCACGATTCAGGTGCTGCGGTTGGAATATTATGAGGGATTTTCGCGATTTTTCAGCGGCGACGGGCGGGTATTTCGTCCCTTAACATTGGGTATGCGTAGGGATTAGGTGATTTATGCCCATCAATAAGCTGCGAGAACGGATGGATAGAATATCAGTTATCATCATATTAATACTGATAGCATTCACTGGCATTTTGTTGATTATCGTGTATTTTTTTACCCAAGGAACTACGGCTCATCTGGCTGTGTCAATCGGTTCAGTGTTGTTTAGTGTCCTTGTCACTATCGGTTTTGTGACATTTCTGAGCCTGCAAATCGTTCCATATACCCTAGATTTTCGCCTAGGTTTTAGACGGGGGATCAAGGGGGGATTGACTTCAATGTTACGCAATGAACATCGGTTGTCGAATGTTGAATTACGGGGGACGGTGAGGTTTTTGCGGGGTAGTTTACGAGATTTGTGGAATTTTAAAACGCCCATTGATACCACGAGATTGGAAGAGGGTTTAACTTCGATTGCAGATGATACGAGTCATCTGAGTCATTATGAACTTAATTATATCAAGATGATGCTGGAGAGAGGTCGAAGACGATTGCGCCGGGCGAGATTTGCGTTAATCGTAGGCATTGCATTTATGTTTTTTCTGGTCGGTTGTGTGACAGGAATGTTGTTTGAACACTGGGTTAATTTAATAAAATAATAAGCTACAATTTTTGCAGAAAAAACAAAGCAGTTAATCGCAGCTTGATTTTGTAAGTAGTTATGAAAAACTGTCCGAAGTATTGTTAAGATCAGCATAAAGTTGATAACAATCATAATTTTATTGTGATTAGTCATGATATAGATAACATGAAATTTTATCCAAGCAGATAAACATCAAAACTGTTAGCCGTCTGCCGAGTATTGCTTAGAAAACGGATTCTACAAGGAAAGATTGACATCGGTCATTAAGTTTGTTAGGATTTTCCTGTTCAAAACAATTCAGTTGTATTGAATCTGTAAAATAAACCCCACTGTTGACGGAATGAATATAATGAGAATCATTCCACGCAGTTTCATAGTGATTCATAACTATTTACAATCAGCAGTTAGCTAATGTTACTAAAATAGCATTCAGTCAGAAAAATAATCGGACGAAATATGTTGACTTATCCCCAAATAGACCCAGTGATGTTGAACTTGGGCCCACTCCAAATCCACTGGTACGGCATGATGTATTTAATCGGATTCCTCGCCGGATGGTGGTTAGGCGTGCAGCGAGTCAAATGTCCCCAGCCCCTATTGACCATCGAACAAGTTAGTGATTTACTATTTTTTATCGCATTAGGTGTGGTATTGGGCGGACGGCTCGGTTACGTGTTATTCTATGATTTACCTAGCTATTTGCACAATCCTCTCGCTATTTTGCAAGTATGGAAGGGCGGCATGTCCTTTCACGGCGGCTTGATTGGCGTAATCATTGGCGTATTTATTTTTGCCCGCAACACAGGACATCGTTTTTTTGAAATCGCTGATTTTATTGCGCCCTTGGTGCCACCAGGGATTGCCGCGGGACGCATTGGTAACTTTATTAACGGTGAATTGTGGGGTCGTCCGACTGAAGCAGCGTGGGGCATGGTGTTCCCTCACGTCGATAAATTGCCACGTCATCCATCGCAACTCTATGAATGTGCACTGGAAGGTATCACATTATTTATCATTTTATGGCTGTTTTCCAGTCGTCCACGTCCAACGATGGCAGTGTCTGGTTTATTCTTGGTGATCTACGCTATCTTTCGATTTTTCCTAGAATTTTTTCGCGAACCAGATGCTCATTTAGGTTATTTAGCATTTGATTGGTTGACAATGGGGCAATTATTAACGTTGCCAATGTTATTGATTGGTATTTTATTGATGGGATTAGCATATCGTCGCGCCGGAAATAAATTATCTTAAAAATCAATAAGTTCATTTCACACAACGCAACTTGAGAATCTAAACATAATGCAAGAACGTTTTACAGTTGAATATCACATCGTGGGTGAGGAAGGGGACGCGCTGGAGCGAGCGAAAATTATCCGTTTAGAACAAACTGTTGAAGTGGGCGAGGAATTGGTGCCACCGGGCTTGATTCGCGACCATATCATTGGTCAGATTGAAAATTTTTCTGCGTTGCATCCGCAATTATTTACTGCAACCATCAGTTATGCTGTGGATACCACCGCGTTGGAACTCACTCAATTACTCAACGTGATTTTTGGCAATACCAGTATCAAAGCCGGCATTCGAGTGCATCGGATCGATTTGAGTCCAACATTATTGCGCAACTTTGGGGGACCCCGTTTTGGGATTGCTGGGTTGCGTAATTTACTGAATGTACAAGAAAAACCGCTGTTGTGCACCGCGTTAAAACCGATGGGCAAAACGCCAGAGCAAATTGCAGAGTTGGCATATTCCTTCGCGCTGGGCGGGGTGGATGTGATTAAAGATGATCACGGTTTGACCAATCAACCATTTTGTCAATTTGAACAACGGGTTACATTGTGCGTGCAAGCCGTGCAGCGGGCAAATGATAAAACTGGAAAAAATTGTGTGTACGCGCCTCACATCACTGCCCCTTGTACGGAAATCATGGCACGAGCGACTTATGCAAAACAGGCGGGGGCGGGGGCATTGCTGATCGCACCGGGTTTGACGGGTTTTGATACCCTGCGCGCCTTGGCGGAAGATGAACGGCTGAATTTACCCTTAATTTCTCATCCGGCGTGGTTGGGTTCGATGGTAACCAGTCCAGATAATGGATTATCGCACCGCGTGGTTTTTGGGCAATTGCAACGGGTGGCGGGGGCTGATGCGTCAATTTATCCAAATTATGGCGGGCGTTTTGGCTTCAAGTATTGCACAAGGTTGTCAGGAGTCGATGGGCAATTATCCCGCGATTTTTCCAACACCGGGCGGGGGAATGGATTTGACCCGAATTCCAGAATTGTTACAGTTGTATGGCAATGACGTGATGTTTTTAATTGGTGGGGCATTGTATTCCCGGTCACCAGATTTGGTTGAAAATGCACAGTATTTTCTGTCACTGGTCGGGCGTTAGCTAAGTAAGAAGGAGTCATCTGAAAATCCTCCTAGTGCATTGATAATTTTAAGAATTAGAATTGAATAAAAAGTTCAGATGGTGCATTCTGTCATAAAATTTTTGGCGGAGCTACCTCATGAAAAAGAAATATGTTGTTCGGCTCACTGAAGCGGAACGAAATCAACTTTTAGCCGTTGTAAAAAAATAGCAGGGTATATGAAGTTTTTGAGCCGGCACGAGCGCGTGAGTTGGCGCAGCGAATTGACTTTTGCCACACGCCAAAACATGGTCGTTGGCTAAATATCGCTGAATGAGTGCATGGTCAATCGATGTCAATAATAAGCAGCGCGGGGTCGATTGGCTTTAGGCAACTTAACCCTATTTCTATCGCTGCCTATGGTTCAGACAAATTGTTAGACTATTCAAATAGTTTTACAGTTTACTGCCGCAAGATCAAAGTGTCCCCACGTTGCACCATTTCCAATTTTTTGAGCATGTGGATTAATCGAGGCGCGGACATTATTGAGTTGAATATCACCTAAACTCACCGTGTCAATCCGAGTGGCATACGTGGTAATAACTCCATTCGCTGTACTTACTTCCATCGGCGCGCCGCGTTCCAGCTTGAGATTATTGGCAATTTTTTCTGGAATAGACACCCAAGTCGCGCCAGTATCCAACAAAAAATTCACCGATTGCCCATTTAATTTCCCAGTAGCCATATAATGACCGCTACGATTACGCTGTAATACCACTTCTCGACTACCATCACTGTGGGCGCGAGTCTCGACCATCTGGTTGGGATTGTGTTGTTTATCAAGGAAATTATTAAAATATATCGTCAATAAACCTA
>JFJP01006046.1_pt1 | contig 11205 bp, 8 predicted proteins | sample 431651 | NCBI WGS metagenome assembly JFJP01 (sample SAMN02602958, study PRJNA72255) | Microbial mat metagenome, whole genome shotgun sequencing project. | biome: fresh water; feature: sink hole; material: water; isolation source: purple microbial (photo- and chemosynthetic) mats found in... | reverse complement strand
CGTGGTAGGTGTGGCGCAACCGGCCATCAGCGCAGCCGCGCCGGCAATCAGCCAGAAATTTTTTGACATAGTGGGAATAGTGGAAATAGGCCTGAAGTCTTTACGCGGGAGCGTCAGTATGGCATGGGCGCTCAGGCTGCAAGACGCCTGCGCAAGCGCAATTTCACGGGTACCCTCAACAGGGCTCGGCCCACACCACCCGGTTGCGCCCACCGTGTTTTGCGCCGTACATTGTTTCATCCGCGTGTGCCAGAAGTTCGTCCATCACAGCGTTTGTTTCTGCGGACCACTGCGCACCACCGATGCTCACCGTGACGCCGATGTTGGCGGTGCCGGACAGGGTGGGCGAGGCCTCGATGGAGGCCCGCAGGCGTTCTGCCATCAGTGCACCATGGTCAGCGGAGGTTTCTATCAGCAAGACAGAGAACTCTTCCCCGCCCAAGCGGCCCAGCAGATCGGTAACGCGCAGCTTGCTTTGGATGGTGGCGACAAAGTGCTTCAGGACATCGTCACCGGCCGCATGGCCATAGGTGTCGTTGACCCGCTTGAAGAAGTCAATGTCCATGCTCAACACACAAAAATCACTGCCATAGCGTTTGGCGCGGTGGTGCTCCTGCTCCAGCACCTGCATAAAGTAACGTCGGTTGGCGCAACCTGTCAGTGCATCGGTATTGGCCTGACGCGCTAGCTGTTGGTTGACTTCCTGCAAAGCGTCCTGCTGCCGCTGGGTGCTGATCACAAAATAGGCCGCACCCGCGATCAATGTCGATGTCAGCAGCACCAGCAGGCTGACCGCGCCAAACCACCTCCGCTGGTCATCTTGGATGTCGGTAAACGCCTCGCCCAAATCGCGCATAACGACCACCCGCAGGGCGCCGTCACGGGTTGCTTCGCTGGCCCTGACGCTGGGCCGCTCCAGGCCCCGCTGCAGATCGACCGTGTCGAATTGCTTGCGCTTGTAGCGCTTGTCCAACTCGTCTGCGGTTAGGGTGTGTACTTTGGCATCGGGCATAGCGCGCATTAGCAGATCCGGGGCCTTGGCAAGCACGATAACGCCCAGGTCATCTGTGACGATGGCGTTGATCTGCGCAATGACCGGGCTCATCCTGCTGACCGGGAGCCCCACACCCACTATGCCGACGAACTGCTGGTTGATTTGTACCGGCGAAGAGAAGAACAGTCCGTAAATATTGGTGATCCGGCCAATCGCAAACTGGTGCCCTTCCATCCCCATTTGGGCTGCCTTGAAGTAGGCGCGGTCGGCGTAGTTCGTGCCGGCGAACGGGCTGACCCCATGTGCGTGGCCTTCCGCCACGGTATCGCCGGCGGCATTGGTAACCCACAGGGTGGACAGGTCAAATTTCTCCACCGTTTGTGTCATGCGCGCAGCAATGTTGGCAAGCAAAGGGTCTGCGCGCCAGATGTCGCCGCGCTCCTTGATGGGTAAGCTGGATGCCTGAACATCGGGCTTGAACCGGCCCAGTGCCATCAAAACGGCCGGGTCGAGGCCAGTGTCGATGCAATGCTTCGTGCTTGCGTGAGCCGTTGGTCCAGGTGGGCGCCGGCAAGTCGGGCATCCGATTGCGCCTGCGCATGCTCCCGCGCAATGAGTACGTCGGTGCGCCCTTGGGCAAACATCACGGAGGCCACCCAGGCCAGTGCGCAAGCGAGGATGCTGCCGGCAAGCAGCAGCCACAAAATGGGGCGCATGCCCATGCGCGCAATCAGGGCGGTCATGCGCCCCAGTATGGCATGGCATTAACTTTCGAAGCTTGCCTTTCCTCCTGTCGAATTAAAGAGACAAGGGTTGTCGCAGCCGTCGCGGGGTGTTTAGTGTTTGGCCGGTCCTGTTGCCCTGGCGGCGGCATCGAGGCCCCCTTTGGCTTTCCACTCGGCGAAACCGCCCTGCAGGATAAGGACGTTTTCATAGCCTGCCAGCCGAAGCGCAAGCCCAGCCTGCGCTGAGAGTGAGCCCGTATTGCAGTACACCAGTACCGGCTTGTCCTTGGGAATGCGGGTGCGCTCTGCCAGAACACGGCGCCATTCAATGTGGGTGGCGTTGGGGATATGCTCTTTGGCGAACTGGTCTTTGTCGCGCGCGTCAATGACAAAGAATTTTTTCCACTCGTCTTTTGGAATCTGCTCAGGAAAAATCGTTGCGCCGCCATATTCCACAAAGTCCAGGTAAGACTCTAGGGCATCGACGACGGCCTTTTCCTGTGCCACTGCAGGGAACGGGTTGGCGTGCACGCTGATCGCCATCAGGGTTGCGGCAATGCTGGATAGTTTCATTTTTGCTCCTTGGGTAATCAGGCTTTCTTGACGGGCAGCCCGGCGGCTAGCCATTCGCTCACACCGTCGGTCGTCTTGCGTGCGGCGTAACCGTTGGCTTGCAGCAGCCGGACCGCACCGCCCGACATCAGACAAACGGACCGCGGCAGTAGGCACCGCAACAGACACTCCCCTAAGCTGCGTAGCGCGCCGCCAGTGCGGTGCACAAAGGCAGGGCCTTGTCGAACTCGAGGTCCGCCATGGCCTGCTCCAGCGCAGCAAGGTCTTCGCCCAGGGCATCGCCAAACTGCTGTTGCAGCGCAGCCATGGCTGTCATGGCTTCCATGTCCTGCCCTTCCAACAGGCTGGCCATGGCCTGCAGGGCGGTCACCAGCGCGGGTTTGTCCAGAGCCTGTGCCGCGGCATGGGCCTCTGGGTCTGTCGTTTGCTCCAGTTGCAGCGTCTGCAGCAAGGCCTGAAGGCCTGGCGCTGCCGCTGCAATGGCGTTGCAGGCCTCAGCCAGAGTGGCTTGTATTTGTTCGGCGGCCGGGTCTGCCGCCACCGCTTTTTCCAAGGTGGCGGCTGTGCCCGACAGTGCCGTGGCCCCCAGCGTCGCGGCCAAGCCCTTGAGCGTGTGCAGCAGTCGTTTGGCATCCGGCCCCGTTGCACTCTGCAACTGCGCCGGCATCTCGGCGAGGTCCTTGACAAAGGTTTGCAGCATCCGCCGGTACACATCCTGTTTGCCGCCGAGTCGCTGCAACGCTGCAGCCATGTCCACCCCCGACGCGGCGGCGGCCTTTGCGACATGACCATCCAAGGCCTGCACGGTTGCCGATGGCTCCGTCGGGACATCTTCCCAGCGGGCCTGGCGCCGCAAAACGCGCACCAGGTCGTTCAAATCAAAGGGCTTGCCGACGTGGTCGTTCATTCCCACCGCCAGGCAGGCTTCGCGGTCACTGGCCATGGCGTTGGCGGTCATGGCCACGATAGGCAGGGTTTTTAAACCGAGGTCGTAACGGATGACCTTGGTGGCTGCAAATCCGTCCATGACCGGCATTTGCAGGTCCATCAGCACCACATCAAAAGCCGGATCGGTGGTTGCAGCAGCGGCGGCCACTGCTTCGACCGCTTCTTTGCCATGGTTGGCGATTTGCACCACCGCCCCTTCATCGGCCAGTAGCTCGCTGGCCACCTGTTGGTTGTTCAGGTTGTCTTCCACCAGCAGCAGGCGCATCCCTTGGAGTCTGCGCTGGGCGGTGGGCACCCCCGTGCGGGAGGGGTGCGACTGGTCGTTACCGTTTCGGGCGTCAATCACGGCGTCAAACAGCATGGATGCGGTCACTGGCTTGACCAGGAACCCGTCCAGCAGGGATTGCTCGGCTGGGCTGCGCTGAGCCAGCATTTCACGCCCGTGCGCAGTGACCATCACGACCACCGGCGCATGGCTGCTTGTGCCGTTCTGGCGATCACGGGTTTGCAAATCGCGGATGTGCTGGCTGGTTTGCCACCCGTCCATCCCGGGCATGCTCCAGTCCACGAAGATGGCCTGGTATCGGATGCCTTGCGCTTCGCGCTGGCGCAGCATTGCCAGTGCCTGCTCTCCGCTTTCAGCCAGATCGACCTGCCAGCCCAGCGACTGGCCCATATGTTCCAGCACCTCTCGGGCTGTAGGGTTGTCGTCGATAACCATGGCGCGCCATGAGGCGCTTTCGGCGCGGTCGCGCATACGCTGGCGCTCTTGGGCATCACTGGCCTGCGCAACCGGCAAGGTGACCGTGAAGGAAAAGCAACTCCCCTTGCCAAGTTCGCTTTGCAATTCCAGCGTGCCGCCCATCAGTGCGACAAAGCGCTGGCTGATTACCACGCCCAGTCCGGTGCCGCCAAAGCGCCTTGTGGTGGAAGACTCGGCCTGGGTGAAGCCGCTGAATATGCGCGCCTGGTTCTCCGGCGCAATGCCAATGCCAGTGTCACGCATGCTGAACGCCAGCGTAGCAGCATCGTCAGTGCCCTGCACCACACGGATAGAAAGCACAACTTCGCCTTCTGCCGTAAATTTGATGGCATTGCTGCCCAGGTTCAGCAGCACCTGTTGCAGGCGCATGGCATCTCCGACCAACTGCCGTGGCAGGGCGGGGTCGATATCGAACAGCACTTCCACGGGCTTGGCGCCGATGTTGGCCGACAAAATGACGGAGAGGTCGCGCAGCAGCTGGTCCACCGCAAACGGGTGGGGGTCCAGCTCCATCTTGCCGGCCTCTATCTTGGAGAAGTCCAGAATTTCATTGAGCAGCCCCAACAGGGCGCGGGCCGCACCCTCACTTTTGGCGGTGTAGTCAGCCTGCCGCGCGGTGAGATCCGTCTTGCGCAGCAGCGTGAGCATGCCCAGAATGGCGTTCATGGGGGTGCGGATTTCGTGGCTCATATTGGCCAGGAACTGGCTCTTGGAGATCGACGCCGCCTGAGCCGCCTCGGTGGCCTGCACCAGCTCGGTGATATCGACTCGAAAGCCCACGATATGCCCGTCGGCCAACTTGCGCTCAATGATGCGCAAGGAGCGCCCACTGGAAAGCTTTTGCACCAAGGTACTGTTGGCGGACTGGTGGGCGGCAACGCGTTCTGCCACCCACTCGTCCACGCGCCCGATAGCGCCTGCGTACTCTCCCCGCTCGGCGCCATAGCGCACGATGTCCGCGAACAGGGCGCCGGGCACCATGAGATGGGCCACCTCCGGGTAAACATCGCGGTACTTCTGGTTGCACAACACCATGCGGTCTTGTGGGTCGTAGAGGACAAAGGCTTCATCAATGGCTTCAATGGCGCCCAATAGCACCGCACGGCTTCGCAGTGCCTCTTCCTGGGCTACTTTGCTGGCGGTGATGTCGGTGCAAATGGAGATGTATTTTTCTATCCGGCCATCCATGCCAATGAAGGGCGCAATCAGGGTGTCCACCCAGAAGAGGCTCCCGTCTTTGGCCCGGTTGCATATGGGCCCGCGCCAGGGCATGCCACTGGAGATGGTTTTCCACATGTCGGCCCAGAACTCTCGCGTCTGCACAGCGGAGTTCAAGATGCGGTGGTCCTGCCCTACAAGTTCTTCCCGGCTGTGCCCGCAGATCTGGCAAAAAGCGTCGTTCACCTCCGCGATGTGCCCGTCCCGGTCAGAGATGGCCACGATGGCATGCAAATTGAGCGTGGAGAACAAGGCTTCGCTGTCGCGCAAAGCGATTTGCAAATCGCGTGTCATGCCTTGCGCCAGAACTTCTGCGCGCTCCCGGCCGCGGGCCTGCTGACGCAGGATGGCTGCAAGCAGCAGGCTAATCAGAGCCCCACTTCCGAACACCAGCGACGGGAAGGTGACGTTGATCGACGTTTCGAAGGCGGGGGTGCTGCTCATGGCAAGCGTGACATTGCGTCCGGCCAATTGAAACGGTTTGCGCAATGTATAACGGCCTGTTGCACCGGGCCTTGCATCAAACATCACGCTGCCGCTGCTGGAACTGATGGGTGAGTCGATGAGTTCAAAGTCCAGCATGCCGGAGCGCACATCAGGCATGCCGCCCAGTATTTCGGCCATCACAATAGGTGCGTACAAGACGCCCACCAAAGCTGCGTTGCGTTGCACGGCGTTGTCCACCGGCGCACCGTCGCGGTAGACCGGCTGGTACAGCAGCACGCCTGGCATTCTCTTGCTGTCCTGTACCAGAGTAATGGCACCTGTGACGGTGGCTGCACCAGTGTTGATCGCCTGGCGTATGGCGGCACGCCGCAAGGGTTCCGAGCCCACGTCGAGTCCCTGGGCGCCCTGATTGTTGGCGGCGGGTTCAATCAATTTGATAACAAAGAACTCCCGCTGGGTTGTGTCTGCCAACTGGCGCACGGCAAACCCCGGTGCGTCGTCGGCCCGCTCGGCGGCTATAAAGTTGTCCAGGTCTGCGCGTTCTACGCGTTGGATAAAGCCAAACCCCCGGATGCCCGAAAAGTCTTGCTCCATATTGCGCGACATCACATAGCGTTGAAATTCCTTTCGGGTGACCCGCTGGCTGGCGGCGTACAGGCCGCGTGCGCCGCGCAGCGCCTGAATGGCGCGATCAATACGGTTGGTTATTTCGGTCTCGGTGCGCACCGACATCCGCTGAAATTCGTCATTGGCCTGTTTTTGAATCGACCGGTATTGAAACAAGGCTGATGCGATGGACAGTGCCAGGCCGGCAACCAAGAGCAATGCGGGGTACAACAGCCCTGCATCAAATAAGGAAGTATTTTTTTTATTCATGCGGTTCAACGTTGGCGTTGTTTCTACCACACTCCCTTCAGAGTCGCCATCGACAACCGCCGCGGCTTTTGGCATAAATGGGCTGTTGAGTCGTCTCGATAAGTTTCTTCTTACTTTTAGGCCTGATGAGCATGCCCAAAACTTTTGGAATTTTTGCGTTGACGTTCGCGGGGGTGTTCTCCGCCTCCATGGTTCCAGCATCAGCATTGGATGATTCCGACGCGGCGCGTCTGGCGGCGATCGCGCGGCTGCGTGCGGCGCCTGCCTCTGCTGTGTGTGCAGACCCGGCGCTGAACAGTCGCAGCTACGGTACCTCGTGCGAGAGCCGCGAGTTCCGCGCGCCGGCCATTGTCGAAGCGCCGCGCATCCGCTGGGAGGTGGAGTTCGGCTGGTGGGGTACCTGGTCGCCATGGATCGGTGAGGGTTTGATGCTCACCGGTAGCTGTAACAATGACACAAACAAGGGACTCAGCGCGATCGACATGCAGACTGGCAAGGTGCGCTGGCGCAATTCGGCGATTTGTGATGTCGGCGCCCGTGCCGGTACCACGGGCAACGCCAATTTTCAGGAGTACGGCCGCGGGAAGGTGTTCTTTGGTCTCAGCCGCGTTGATGGCAAGCCGGTGGATCTCCACATCGTCGACCTCAAGACGGGCCGCATCATCGAAATGCTCGCCCCAGTCAAGCGTGGCCCCACGAATGAAGTGGGTGGCGTGTTCACGGTCATCACGGCTTCGAAGGAGGCGAAGCGCACCTACCTTAACGTGCTTTCGCCGAAAATGGATCGCATCGAATGGCGTCAGGAGATGTTCAACATTGCCTGCGATCGACTCGACGGATTTTGTCGTCCGATCTTTTCGCGTAGTGCCTCGTCCAACGGCATGCTGTTCATCGGTGCGTCCAACATCGACCAGATTGAGCCCGCAACACGTGAGACCCACGCCTTTGACCTCACCACCGGCGCGCTGCGCTGGCGGCACACCGCTCAGCCCATCGAGGACCTCGATAGCCGCGGGCGCAAGATGCGCAGCGACGATGGCAATCCGATGATCGTGGATGGCAAGGTCATCATCCGTCTCAAAGATGAGAATAGCTACATGTTGCGCGCGCTCGATGCGGCCTCAGGGCGCACCCTGTGGACCACCGACCCGCAACCCCGCAGGGTGATGGAAACCCGCGGCCTTCTGGGGCGCCGCGAACTGCAGTCGTGGATCGGTGCCGGGCCGGTGATCGTGGCGTACTTCTGGAGCGGTGAGAAAAACGAGCTGATGGCCTGGCGCGCGAGCGACGGGCGCCTGCTGTGGACGCGCGATGCGCCGCATGGCCTTGATCTCGCCGCATCCTCAGGGGGGGCGTTTTACACCGCTGTCCTTGGCAAGGGTGCCGAAGCGAAGGACGACATCATTGAAGGGTTTGAAGCAGCGACGGGTACGCGGCTTTGGCGCATTGCCCTCCCGACGCACAACCGCCCCTTCACCGGCCAGTGGAGCATCACTGACCTTGGGGGCAGCGGTCCGCAAGGGCCATCGTGGCGTATCGGACCCGATGGCGCCATTTACGGCGTCACGCTCAAGGGCGCGTACAAGCTGCAGTGATTCAGGGGTTTTTGAGGGACATCCTGCACATTGCGTCTATCGGGCGCATCATCGAACCAGTATGAAACGCTGGTTATATCTACTCCTCTCCCTGCTCACCGCTTTCGTCCTGGTGACGGGCTGTACCACCCTCGACGAAAAGCAACGCGCCTGGATCTTCCAGCCCTCAGACCGCAGTTGGTGGCGCGGTGACGAGGCCGCCCAGGGAATGAGCGATGTCTGGATCGACTTTCAATCGCGCGAAACCGGCCAGGCCGTGAAACTGCACGGGCTGTGGCTGGCGCACCCGGATCTGGCCCGCCAGTCCCAGGCGCCGGTGTTGCTGTATCTGCACGGCGCGCGCTTCAATGTGGTGGGTTCGGCTTTCCGCGCACGCCGTATGCAGGAGTTGGGGTTCTCTGTGCTGGCGGTGGATTACCGGGGCTTTGGCAAGAGCACGCCTGAGCTGCCTTCGGAAACCATGGCCTACGAGGACGCGCGCGCCGCCTGGGACTGGCTGGGCCGCCAATACCCCGGTCGGCCGCGCTACATCTTCGGTCACTCCCTGGGCGGGGCGATCGCCATCGAGTTAGCGGCCCAGGTCGAAGACGAACACGGCACCGTGGTTGAAGGCACCTTTACCTCGATTGCCGATGTAGTGAGCAGCTTCAAGTGGGGCTGGTTGCCTGTGGGGCCGTTGATTACCCAACGCTTCGAAGCCGTCAAGCGCGTGCCCGATATCGGCTCGCCCCTGCTGGTGGTGCACGGCGCCAACGATAATCTCATCCCGCCCGCGCTGGGCCGCAAACTCTTTGATGCCGCCACAGGCCCCAAAACTTTTGTGTTGGTCGAAGGCGGATCGCATCACAATACCAACTCGGTGGGGCAGCCTCTGTACCGCGTTGCGATGGGGGATCTGTTCGGGCTGCGGTAGCTACCTGGCTGCACCCGGTCATGCGGCTGGAAGCGATAATTACTTGAGAAAACCCAATGCTTATGAATACCCCTCTGCGAATCCGGTACTTGCCCATTGAGCAGGCGCAGGTCGGCATGGCCTTGGGAGACCGGGTTTCTGACAACCACCTGCGGCCCCTGCTCCCCGCCGGAGCTGTGCTTACCGAAGAAAACCTTCATCAAATGCTGGCGCATCAGGTGGAGTTCGTGTGCATTGCGGTGCCGGACGATCGCAGTCCGCAGACGATAGCTGACGATACGGAAATTGCGCGAAAGCGCCTTGAACGCGTGTTTGAAAGCGCAGACATCAAGGCCCCGCATATCCGTGCTTTGTTCGATCAGTTACTCGTGTACCGGAGCGCCTGATGCCAAAAATTACCCGAGAACGTGTGCTCGCGACCTGCGACGAGTTGCCGGCTTTTCCCGATGCGGTACTCAAGATTCAGGCCACACTGGATGACCCTGATGCAGGGCTCCATGTGCTCAGTGATGCCGTAGAGCACGACCCGGTCATTGCGGCGCAGGTGCTGGCCGCGGCAAACCGTGCGGGACATGCGCACGGTGGCAAGCCGGTCAGCGATGTGTTTACCGCGATCTCCCTCGTAGGGGTTTCCAAGGTGCGAGAGCTGACCACCATGATCAGCATCGCCAGTTTCATTCAAGACTGGGGCAAAGATGCCGCGCTTCGCGCGTGTTGGGCGCACAGCCTTTCGGTTGCCGTATGCAGTATCGAAGTGGCGTTGCACACGCCAGCACCGGTGAGCCTGGATGCAGCGCAGGTTGCCGGCCTCTTGCATGACGTCGGTCGCTTGTGGTTGCACAGGTTTGAGACGCAGGCTTATGCCGATGTCGCGACGCTTGCATTCGCGCAAGGAGTGGATTCTGAGCATATTGAAATGGAACGCTTCGGCGTGCACCACGGAACCATCGGCGGATGGCTGGCACGCCACTGGCACCTGCCTTCCGATCTGGTCAACGCCATTGAATTCCATGCCACGCCGGCACAAGGCAGCGGGAACCTGCTGGCCGATATCGTCCACGTAGCGGAAGTGCTGTGCAATGGGTTGGAATTGCATGACAAGCCTTATCCGCGCGTCAGCGTTCTTTCAGCGGCAAGTTGCGAGAAGTTGGGCATGGACTGGGGCCCGGACACCCAGCGCCTGCTCGGACGCATCGAGGCACGCAGCCGCCATGCCCATGCGCTGTTTGAACCGGCAGATTGTTAAGTACGGCTACTGCCGTTATCGGCCAATGCTTTCGTGATGCACTGGGCAATGGCCTCCCGGTTAAACGGTTTTGAGAGAAAGTCGTTCATGCCAGCGGCACTGCACGCGTCTTTGTCCGATTGCATGGCATTGGCGGTCAGCGCAATGATGTAGGTATTTCCGGCATTTGCATGTCCATCAAAATCAGGTTGTATTTTCGGGCCGCAGCAGCCTCCACAGCGGTCCTGCCGTTTTCAGCCAAGTCCACGGTGTAACCCAAGCGCGCCAAAAGTGTGAGCGCCAGCTTTTGATTCACGACGTGGTCTTCCGCCAGGAGAATGTGTACAGCCTGCTCGGCAGTGGCAGCAGTGGCGCTGGGAGGGGACTCCGCGATCGCTGCGGCTTCGGGCGGCTCATTCGCGGCTTCCAAAGGCAAATCAAACCAGAAGCAACTGCCTTCGCCCACCACGCTGTCCACACCAATGGTGCCGCCCATGCCCTCGACCAGTCGTTTGCTGATCGCCAAGCCGAGCCCCGTGCCGCCAAAGCGCCGTGTCGTGGACGCGTCCACCTGGCTGAAGCTGGAGAACAGCCGGGTCAAGCCCTCGGCCGTGATGCCGGCACCCGTGTCCTTCACCTCGAAATGCAGACCCTTGGCGTCACGCGTGATATGCACATGCACGGAGCCGAGCTCGGTGAATTTCACTGCGTTGCCCACCAGATTCAAGAGCACCTGCCGCACGCGCAGGCCGTCACCGAGGTAGTAGTCCCCCAGACCTTTATCCATGCTGATCTCCAAGCGAAGGCCTTTCTCCTTCACGCGAGGCCCTAGAAGCGATGACACGGCATCCAGCGTGGTGGTCAGAGAAAACGGCGCAACCTCAAAATCCATTCGCCCGGCCTCAATTTTTGAGAGGTCCAGAATGTC
>JFJP01001580.1_pt1 | contig 11205 bp, 8 predicted proteins | sample 431651 | NCBI WGS metagenome assembly JFJP01 (sample SAMN02602958, study PRJNA72255) | Microbial mat metagenome, whole genome shotgun sequencing project. | biome: fresh water; feature: sink hole; material: water; isolation source: purple microbial (photo- and chemosynthetic) mats found in... | reverse complement strand
ATCACAAGATGCCGCTCGCGTCTGTGAATGCGCTTGCCCCCGAGTTCGACTGGAGCAAGTACTTCGCGGCGCTGAACGTGCCGAACCCCGGCGAGATCAACGTGAGCCAGCCCGACTTCTTCAAGGAGGTCAGCGCAATGATGAAGGACGTGCCGACATCCGAGTGGAAGGCATACATGCGCTGGAACGTCATCCGCGCCACGGCGTCGAAACTCAGCTCGCCCTTCGTCAACGAAAACTTCCGCTTCTACGGCACGGTCATGACCGGCGCGAAGGAATTGCAGCCCCGCTGGAAACGTATTCTGGGCTCGACGAACGCCTCCCTCGGCGAAGCGCTCGGCCAGCTCTACGTGCAGAAGTCGTTCAGCCCCGTGGCGAAAGCCCGCGCGCTTGAAATGGTGAACAACATCATCGCCGCGTTCCGCGACCGCGTCAACACGCTCGAGTGGATGGACGACGCGACGAAGAAGGCCGCCCTCGTGAAGCTGGCCTCGTTCACGGTGAAGATCGGATATCCCGACAAGTGGCGCGATTATTCCGCGTACGCGGTGAACCGCGATTCGTACGTGATGAACGCCCTCCGCTCCAACGAGTTCGAAGTGCGCCGCGATTTCGCGAAACTCGGCACGCCGATCGACCGGAATGAATGGTACATGCCCCCCTCGACGGTGAACGCGTACTACAGCCCCTCGAAGAACGAGATCGTGTTCCCGGCAGCAATCCTGCAGTCCCCGTTCTTCAACGCGGACGCGGATGACGCAATGAACTACGGCGGCATCGGCGCTGTCATCGGCCATGAACTCACGCACGGATTCGACGACCAGGGATGCAAATACGACGCCGAAGGCAACATGAAGGATTGGTGGTCGCCCGAAGTGAAGAAGAATTTCGACGAACGCGCCGATGTCGTGAAGAAGCAGTACGACGCCTACGTCGCCATCGACTCGCTCCACCTCGACGGCAAGCTCACGCTCGGCGAGAACATCGCCGATCTCGGCGGACTCTCGATCTCGTACGCCGCGCTCCAGAAGTCGTTCGCCGCCAAGGGCAAGCCCGCGGCCATCGACGGCTACACGCCGGAACAGCGCTTCTTTCTCTCGTGGGCGCAGGTGTGGCGCAAGAACTCGCGCCCCGAAGCCCTTCGCCTCCAGGTGAAGACGGACCCGCACTCGCCCGGCAACTTCCGCGTGCTCGGACCGCTCTCGAACATGAAGGAATTCGAGGACGCCTTCGGCTGCTCGGCCGGCGACACGGCCGTCCGCCCGCCGACGGAACGCGCGAAGATCTGGAACTGATCCGCGTCAGGCAATGATGCACAATAGGAAGCGGGCTTCGCACATCGTCGTGTGCGAAGCCCGCTCCGGTTTAAACCCGGCCGCGCTCTCCACTGCATACTGATTGAAAAATGCGGGATGAACAAATTGTCCTTGACAGAAGGACAAAAGTGCCTTATATTGTCCTTGACAAAAGGATAAATGGGGTCCACGTGAGAGAGTTCATTCGACGGAAAATCATCGATTCTGTGGCTGCACCGGCATTCGAGTTTACTCGCCGCGATGTGCGGCTTCCAGCCGTCAGAGGAAAGGCGATCGCCGTTATCGGAATGCGCCGGACCGGAAAAACGACGTTTCTCTGGCAGACGCTCTTCGATCGCGTGTCAAACGGGGCGAGCCGTGAGAGTGTGCTGTATTTCAGTTTCGAAGACGAACGCCTGTCCGAAATGAAAGCCGACGATTTACAGTTGCTCATTGAAGAGTATTTCCAATTATTTCCCGCCTTCAGAGACAGCCGGCCCACGACATTCATGCTGGACGAGATCCAAGTCGTTCCGGGATGGGAGCGTTTTGCCCGGCGAATCATGGACACGGAAAAAGTGGAATTGTTCCTGTCCGGCTCATCGGCCAAGTTATTGTCACGGGAAGTCGCTACGACGATGCGGGGCAGGGCCATGACCGCTATGATTACTCCATTCAGCTTTCGCGAATATCTCCGTCATCGTGGGCGGGAACCGCTTGGCGATCCGACACTTCTGTCAAAGGCAAAACGCTCCGCCATCGAAAAATTCCTTCGGGACTATCTCATGGAGGGTGGATTCCCGGAGTCGGTGGGTGCCGCGGCCCGGGATCGCACCGATCTGCTTCGCGGGTATATTGATACAGCTCTCTTGAGGGATGTGGTTGAACGGTATGCGGTGTCTCATCCTGTGGCGTTGCGATGGATGGTTCGTCATTTGTTGGCAAATGCCGCCGGATCGTTTAGCATCAATAAGTTTTACAGCGATCTGAAGTCACAGGGTATTCTTGTCGCGAAGGATACGCTTCACGCCTACCTGGGGTATCTGGAAGACGCCTTTCTGATCAGAACTGTATCGATCGCGACGGGCTCTGAACGTCAACGAATGGTGAATCCGCGAAAGGTGTATCCGATAGATCCCGGGCTGATACCGCTGTTTGAAATGACCGGACGTTCAAATGTCGGGCACGCTCTTGAAACGTGTGTTATGGTGGAGTTGGAACGGCGTGGAGCCGAAGTGAATTATGTCCGGAATGCGACAGGAACGGAGATTGACTTTCTTGCGCGATATGCCGACGGCAAAAGAGAGTTGATCCAGGTTTGTGCGGACATCGATACGGCCGAAGCACGCGAGCGAGAAGTACGGGGATTAGTCGACGGTCTTTCTGAACATAAGGGAGCGACGGCGCATCTCATCGTCCTTCAATCGCAGCCGCCAAAAGAAATGCCGAAGACCGTCCGATGGCATGCCGCAAGCGACTGGCTTCTGGGTGTGTCACGGTAGTTGCAGCGAGCACCCAGCTTATCGGATCGGGGCACAATCAATCTCGACACTTTACTAAATCAACACATGCGATGAACCAACCCGGTACTACACTGCATCCTCAGGAACACGTTCCATTGACCCCGCTGACAACGATCGGTCTCGGCGGGGAGGCCAGATATTTTTCCGCGTGCGCGACATCGGTCGAGATCCGCGATGCCATCGAACACGCCGCACGCCGCGGACTCCGTGTGCAGATCCTCGGCGGCGGCAGCAATCTCATCTTCGGCGATGAGGGCTTCGACGGGCTCGTCCTGAAGATCGCAAGCCGCGGCATCGAGTGGACCGACGAGGGCGGCACTGTGCTGGCGGCCGTGGAGGCGGGGGAAGTGTGGGACGACTTCGTGCTGGCCTGCGTGCGGCGCGGGTACGCCGGCGTCGAATGTCTCTCGGGCATCCCGGGCAGCGTCGGCGCCACTCCCGTCCAGAATGTGGGCGCATACGGCCAGGAAGTCAAAGATACGATCGTGTCGGTGACGGCGATCCATCGCTCGAGCGGCGAGGAGGCTGTGTTCCTGAACGTCGACTGCGGCTTCGGATACCGGTCAAGCCGCTTCAAGTCGCGCGAGAAGGACCAGTGGATCGTGACGCGCGTCTGCTTCCGGCTCACGAAGAACGGCCCGCCCACGATCGTGTATCCCGAGCTGCGCCGCCACCTCGAGTCGGTATCGGGCGCCGCGGGCATCGGCCCGTCCTCGACGATGGAGGAGGCTGCATCCACACTCGCCTTCGTGCGCGAGAGCGTCATCGCGCTGAGGAGGAAAAAATCGATGGTTGTCGATCCCACGGATCCGAACACGCGCTCCGTCGGCTCGTTCTTCATGAACCCGGTCGTGGGACCTGATGTGTTCGCGCTCCTCAAGAAGCAATGGGAGGGGGACCATCCGGACATGCCCGTGCCATCGTATCCTGCCGGCGAAAACGTGAAGATACCCGCCGCATGGCTCATCGAGCATGCCGGATTCGCAAAGGGGTATAGGGGCGACGGCGGCGTCGGCATCTCCGCCAATCACACGCTCGCCCTCGTCAACTACGGCGGCACGACCCGTGCACTGCTCGCGTTCGCGCGGGAAATACAGGACGGCGTCCGCTCCGTGTTCGGCATCGGCCTCGAACGCGAGGCCATCGTCGTGGAATGATGCGACCCCTCGGTCCCATCTTTGCGCCGTGCCCTGTGGCATGGCGCTTTTTTTTTGCGTATACTGTACGCTTACGTTTTTACGCATACTCTCACGACGGGTGACACATGACGACAACGACACACAAAGCCGCTTGGAACTTTCCCAGGGCGTTCTGGACCGCGAACGCCGTGGAGCTGTTCGAGCGCGCCGCATACTATGCCGTATTCATCGCCATCACGCTCTACCTGACGAAGGTCGTGGGCTACAACGACATCTGGGCCGCGTGGATCGGCGGCGTCTTCTCGGGAGGCCTCTATCTGCTTCCCACATTCACCGGCGCCTACGCCGACGCCATCGGCTTCAGGAAATCGCTCATCCTCGCATTCTCCCTGCTCGCCATCGGGTACTTCACGCTCGGCGCGCTTCCGTACAAGGCCACCGTCCTGCCGGCCCTCGTCATCCTCATGATCGGCGGTTCGTTCATCAAGAGTGTCATCACCGGCACGGTGGCCCGCACAACGACCCCCGACAACCGCGCGCGCGGCTATTCAATCTTCTACGGCATCGTCAACATCGGCGCGTTTCTCGGCAAGACGTTCGCCTATCCGCTGCGTCTGAACTGGGGACTCACCTCCATCAACTATTATTCGGCGGCGATGTGCTTCATCGCCCTTGCGCTCGTGATCCTCTTCTACAAGAATACGCAGATCGACGCGGACAAGAAGACAATCCGCGAAGTGTGGAACGGATTCCTCCGCGTGCTCACAAACACGCGCCTCGTCGTGCTCATCCTTATCGTGACCGGATTCTGGATCATACAGCATCAGCTCTATGCAACGATGCCGAAATACGTGCTGCGCACCGTCGGCAATAATGCGTCGCCCGAGTGGATCGCCAACGTGAATCCGTTCGTCGTCATGACGCTTGTCATGTTCATCACGCATGCGTTCAGGAAGGTGAAGGCTGTCACGTCCATGTCCATCGGCATGTTCCTCATGCCGATCTCCGCCCTCTGCATGGCCTCGAGCACGCTCCTCATGGGATTCACCGGCACCGATATCTCCATCTTCGGCTTCTTCTCGATGCACCCCATCACGATGATGATGATCGTGGGCATCGTCTTCCAGGGCCTTGCCGAATGCTTCATCTCGCCGCGGTATCTCGAATTTTTCTCGCTCCAGGCGCCGAAGGGGGAGGAGGGCCTCTATATGGGATTCGCCCATCTGCACTCGTTCCTGGCCGCCATTCTCGGCTTCGGCATCTCGGGATACCTGCTCACGGCATACGCTCCCGATCCCTCGCTGCTCTCGCCCGATCAGCTTGTGCACGCGTACGATCATGCGTACTACATCTGGTTTTATTTCGCCGCCATCGGGTTCACGGCCGCGATCGCACTCGTCACATACAGCATCGTAACGCGCCGCCTCGATCTGAAAAAAACGCTGAAAGGGAACGCCTGATGAAAACCATCGTCGCAGCATGTGCGTGCGTGTTCGTCCTTTCAACGGCCGTTTCCGCCCAGGGCTTCGATACGCTCTACAAGGCGAACAAGACGTATACGGTGCAGATGGGATTGCACCGGCTGTATTCAATGCAGCGCGCCGAGATCGTCATGCTCGGCAACTCGATCACCTATGGCGTCAACTGGGTCGAGCTGATGGGCAGGCAGAACATCGCCAATCGCGGCATCGGCGGCGACAACACGTTCGGCATGCTCAATCGCATGGAATACGTCTACATGCTGCAGCCGAAGGTCTGCTGCGTGATGGCGGGCATCAACGACATCTATGCCGGCATCCCCGTGGACACAGTCTTTTCGAATTACAGGAAGATCGTCGCCGGACTCCGAAGCCACAACATCATTCCGGTGATCCAATCCACGCTCTTCGTGAGCGCGAAATGGAAGAAGGCCGCCGAGAACAATCCCCGCGTGGCGCAGCTCAACGCGCTCCTGAAACGCTTCGCAGCGGGGGAGAAGCTGGACTATATCGACATCAACGCCCATGTTGCCACGAACGACACGCTCCACGACGAATGCACGTTCGACGGCATTCACCTTACCGCCGCGGGCTACGGGCCGTGGCGCACGGAGCTCGAACGTGTGTTTGAAAAATACGGATTGTGACGATGCCCTTTCTCGGTGAAATAAGCGCACTGCTGACGGCCCTCTTCTGGTCGATGTCCCCGTTGTTCTTCACCGCCGCGATCAACCGCGTGGGGACGGTCACGGTGAACATCACCAGGCTCACATTCGCCCTCATCTTCCTCGTGGCGTCCGTGATCGTGATGCAGTATTCGGTCTCGCTGTCGCCGATGCAGTACGCGCTCTTGAGCCTCTCGGGATTTCTCGGACTCGTCTTCGGCGATTCGTTCATGTTCAAGGCCTTCCAGCGTATCGGCGCCCGCATCACGATGCTCGTGATGGCGCTCTCGCCGGCCATCGCGACGTTCGCGGCGTATTTTATCCTCGGCGAGGAACTCCCCGTGCTCGGCCTCGTCGGCATCGCCGTCACGCTCGCCGGCATCGTCTGGGTCGTCGCCGAACGAAGCGGAGACGGAAAGGAGACGCCGCATGCAGTGACGAAGATCGGGCTCTTCTACGCATTCATCGGCGCGACGGGGCAGGGACTGGGACTCGTCGTGGCGAAGCTCGCCTTCCAGGAATCGCCCGTGAACGGACTCGTGGCGACGCTCATCCGCATCGCGGCCGCATGGGTCCTTTTGCTTCCCATCGTGGCGATGACGAAAAATTTCAAGAGTCCGTTCGTGACATTCCGCACCGAACGGCGCGCCCTCTGGCTCACCATCGGCGGCGCGGTGGTCGGTCCCTTCATCGGGATCACGTTCAGCCTCATCGCCGTGGCGCACACGCAGGTCGGCGTGGCCGCCACGATCATGGCCACCGTGCCCATCGTGATGCTCCCGCTGCTGCGCATCTTCTACAAGGAACGCCTCACCTGGAAGGCAGTCGCAGGGGCGTTTGTCACAGTCGGGGGAGTGGTCCTGCTGTTTTTAAAGTGAGCGCAGGAGCATTTTTGCGAAAAATACCGTATCTTTTAAAAATGCCATTGTCACACACTTCACTATCATTTTTATCCAAGGAGCATCAATGAAACGTACCATTCTGACGATGATGAGTGTCCTTCTCGTCGCCTCGATCTCGTTCGCCCAGAAAAAAACAGATAAGACACCCGCGCTGAAGACGAAAAAAGAAAAAGTGAGCTATGTCGTCGGTTACGATCTCGGATCGAAGATCGGCGGGGATATCAAGAAGCAGGGACTCGATTTCAACATCGACGCGTTCGTGCGCGGCATCAAGGAAGCCATCAGCGGCACGAAGGCAGTGCTTCCCGATTCCGAAATGACCACGGCAATGATGTCCTTCCAGCAGGAAATGATGGAAAAACAGCAGGCCGCGGCGGCAGCAGCCGGCGAAGCCAAGCAGAAGGAAGCCGACGCATTCTTCGCCCTGAACGCGAAGAAGGACTCCGTGAAAGTGCTCGCGAGCGGCATGCAGTACAAGATCCTCCGTGAAGGCACCGGCGCAATGCCGACGGCCAATGACACTGTCACGACGCATTACCGCGGCAGCCTGCTCAACGGCAAGGTGTTCGACGAATCCTACAGCAGAGGCGAGCCCATCTCGTTCCCCGTCACCGGCGTGATCAAGGGATGGACCGAAGCTCTCCAGCTCATGAAGGTCGGCTCGAAGTGGGAACTCTACATCCCCGCCTCCCTCGCCTACGGCGAACGCGGCGCGGGCCAGATGATCGGACCGAACGAAACACTCGTCTTCGAGGTCGAACTGCTGGCGGTGAAAGCGGGACCGATGGAACAGCCGGTCATCGCACCCCAGGAACCGGTGAAATCCCCCGTCGAAGTGAAATAACCGCGCACACTGTAGGGGCGTATTGCATACGCCCCTGCGCTCACCACAGACCGATGTTTTTGCACCCGCACCCAACATGTGCGGGTGCCGTCGTTTTAAACCGGCCCAATCCGCCGTGTTTGGAGGATCCCGAAGATTTTTATTATATGCTAGGGAAAAATATTTTTGACGCATCACACGAGAAACGAAGCATGAGCGACATACAGACGCGGCGGACGTTTGCGATCATTTCGCACCCCGACGCCGGTAAAACGACATTAACCGAAAAATTCCTGCTCTACGGCGGCGCCGTGCAGCTCGCCGGCAGCGTCACCGCCCGGAAGAACCAGCGCTCGTCCACATCCGACTGGATGGAACTCGAGCGGAAGCGCGGCATCTCCATCAGCTCCACCGTGCTCCAGTTCGACTACGACGGCTACCGCATCAACCTGCTTGACACGCCGGGACATCAGGACTTTTCGGAGGACACGTACCGCGTCCTCACCGCGGTGGATTCCGTGGTGATGGTCATCGACGCCGCCAAAGGCATCGAAACGCAGACGCGCAAGCTCTTCGAGGTCTGCCGCAAACGCGGGGTGCCCATCTTCACGTTCATCAACAAGTGCGACCATGAAACGAAGGACCCGCTCGAACTCATCGACGAACTCGAGTCCATCCTGAAGATCGGCGCCTATCCGATGCACCGGCTCGCGCTTCCGCGGCGTGCTCGATCGGCGGAAGAACCAGATGCACGTGTTCGAACGCACTGTCGGCGGCATGTACCGCGCGCCCGTGTCGATCGCCGGACTCGACGATCCGTCGGTGAAGAGCGAGATCGACGCGTCCGTGCTCCAGCGCGTGCGCGACGAGATAGACATGCTCAACGGCGCGGGGGAGGAGTTCGACTCGCAGGCGATCCTCGCCGGACAGCAGACCCCGGTGTTCTTCGGCAGCGCAAAGAACAATTTCGGCGTGCAGCTCCTGCTCGACCATTACCTCGCGCTCTCCACCGGCCCCCAGGCGCACGACAGTTCCGCGGGCATGATCGGGCCGGAACACGACTCGTTCTCCGGTTTTATTTTCAAGATCCAGGCGAACATGGACCCGCGTCACCGCGACCGCATCGCGTTCATGCGCATCTGCTCGGGTAAATTCACGCGCGACATGCCCGCCACGCATTCGCGCACCGGGAAGCGGATCAGGCTCTCGAACGCCGCCAAGCTCTTCGGCCAGTCACGCGAGACGGTGGACGAGGGACTGCCGGGCGACATCGTCGGCCTCGTCGGCCACGACGAGTTCGGCATCGGTGACACGCTCTCCGAGGACCCGGCCATCGTGTTCAACGAGATCCCGCGCTTCCCACCGGAATGTTTCACGCGGCTTCACAATCCGAATCCCGCGAATTACAAGCGGCTCCGCGACGGCCTCGACCAGCTGCTCCAGGAAGGCGTCGTGCAGGCCTTCCAATTGAAGCACGCGGGCACGAACACGCCGATCCTCGCGGCCGTCGGCCCTCTCCAGTTCGAGGTCGTCGCCTTCCGCCTCGAAAGCGAATACGGCGCCGCGGCGCGTCTCGAACCGACGGACTGGAAATATCTCCGGTGGGTCGATCCTGAGTTCGACCAGTCGCAGCTGTCGTCGCTCCTGCTCCCGTCGAACTGCGTCATGGCGGAGGATGCGGAATCGAACACTGTCATCCTGTTCACGAACGACTGGGCGCTGAATTATTTTTCCGAAAAATATCCAAAGCTGAAATTATCCCCACAACCATTCGAAGAAGGATAATATGAACACAGTCGCCGAAGAATACGTGAAGCTCGTGCTTGCCGTCGGCAGGCATGATGCGGATTATGTGGACGCCTACCACGGACCGGATGCGTGGCGCGACCAGGCCGAGCGCGAGACGCAGTCGCTCGAGTCGATACAGCAGGCCACCGAACGGACGCGCGCGCGCCTGGCGGCCGAACCGCTGCCCACCGACGGGCAGCATATCCTCCGCTTCCTGTACCTCCAGCGCCAGCTCGAATCGCTCTCGGCACGCGTGTCGCTCCTGCGCGGCGCCACAATGACGTTCGACGAGGAATCGCTCGCCCTCTACGACGCCGTCGCCCCGGTGCACACGGAACAGCATTTCCAGAAGACGCTCGACGAACTCGACGGCCTCCTTCCCGGCCACGGACCGGTCGCGGACCGGTACCTCGCGTTCAAGAATCATTTCATCATACAGAAGGACGACCTGGACAGCGTCTTCGGTGCGGCGATCGGCGAATGCCGGGAACGCACAAAACAGCACATCGGGCTTCCCGACCACGAGGCGTTCTCCGTCGAATACGTGACGAACAAGCCGTGGAGCGGGTACAACTGGTTCCAGGGCAACTACCGCAGCCTCATCCAGGTGAACACGGACCTGCCCATCTACATCGACAGGGCGATCGACCTCGCCGCGCACGAGGGATATCCCGGCCACCACGTCTACAACGCGATGCTCGAACAGCGGATGCTCAAGGAAAACAAATGGCTCGAGTTCAGCGTCTACGCGCTCTTCAGCCCGCAGTCGCTCATCGCCGAAGGCACGGCCAACTACGGCATCGAGGTCGTCTTCTCGAAGGAAGACAGGATCATTTTCGAGCGCGATATTTTATTTAAACTTGCGAAGCTCGAACAGTCGGAGACGAACCGCTACTACAAGGTGCACGAGGTGATCGGCAAACTGTCGTACGCGGGGAACGAGGCCGCCCGCGGCTACCTCAACGGCACCATGACGCACGCGCAGGCCGTCGACTGGCTCGTCCAGTACGCGCTCATGTCGCGCGACAGGGCAGAGCAGCGTATCAAGTTCTTCGACAAGTACCGGAGCTACGTCATCAACTACAACGTCGGCCAGGATATGGTCAAGACATACATCGAACAGACGCGCGGCGCAGGCACGGACCACGCGAAACGATGGAAGGAATTCGCGGAGCTCATCTCGTCCCCGCGCCTGCCGTCGCAATTGAAATAACTGTTGTTTTATTCCTTTAGAAAACCATTATGCTTGCTTTAAATAACATCGAACTCTATTTCGGCGAACGGCCCCTCTTCGACGGCGTCTCGTGCACGATCAACGCGCACGACCGCATCGGCCTCGTCGGCTCCAACGGCGCTGGCAAATCGACGCTCCTGAAGATCATCACGGGACTCGCTCCCTGCGATTCCGGCTCCGTGAACAAGGCGAAATACGTCACCGTCGGCTACCTGCCGCAGGATGGCATGGTCGCCGAGGGGAAGTCACTCTACCACGAGGCCGAGACCGCGTTCGAGGACGTGCTCCTCATCCAGTCAGAAATGGAAGAGGCCCGTATCCGCCTCGGCGAGCTCGACCATACGAGCGACGAGTACAT
>JFJP01040773.1_pt1 | contig 11206 bp, 11 predicted proteins | sample 431651 | NCBI WGS metagenome assembly JFJP01 (sample SAMN02602958, study PRJNA72255) | Microbial mat metagenome, whole genome shotgun sequencing project. | biome: fresh water; feature: sink hole; material: water; isolation source: purple microbial (photo- and chemosynthetic) mats found in... | reverse complement strand
GCACAAGACCTCGATTCGATTCTGAACAGCATTTCGGAACCGGAAATTGTAAAAACGGAAGCTATATTTAAAGCTACGCGAATTATTTCGAATCAATCGGTTGAAACCATGGGCAAAGGCGATTTGCTGTTTATTATTATGCACCGATTTGGAGCACTTAATTCGGGAATTGAAGAATTTTTCGGGTTGGACGAATCGGTTATTCGTTTTGGCTTTGAGTACGGAGTAACACCACGCCTTACCTTAGGAATTGGCAGAGGAAATAATGAAAAAATATACGATGGATTTTTTAAATACCGCGTACTGCAACAATCGGATAAAATGCCGTTGAGTTTAGCTGTTTTTAGCGGTGTATCGTATGCTTCGGTTTACAACTTGCAAACCGATTTGCCATTTAAAAATGAATGGTATTATTACGCAAATTATTATACTCAACTTTTAATTGCGCGAAAAATAAATAGCCGAATTTCGTTGCAGCTCGCACCTACCCTTATGCACCGAAACATTACCGAAACTGCACTAAATGCCGAATATACCTACATTTTTAATCCGATGGAATCATTTGAAACTTACTCGCCTATTTCGCTGGGTTTGGATATTGAAACCGGCGGGCACGTTTTTCATTTAGCAATTTCGAACGCAATAGGTTTAAACGAAAGCCAATTTATAGGCAAAACAACCGGAAATGTAGTAAAAGGCGATATTTTTCTCGGATTCAATATAAACAGAACTTTTTAGTGTATATAACTTAGCCTCGAAACAACAAAAAAGGTAATTATTAAAAGCATTCGCTTTGGGCATACACATTATTTTGGCAGTGAAATTGTTAAATAATTTGAATAAAATTTAACTAATGCCGATAAAAAACGTAAACTTTGATGACTAACGCATGTTGAACAAAAAATTTAATTGTTGAATCTGAACAAAAAACAGTACCTTGCAATACATAACAAGTAGCATTAAAACAAACAGCTAAAATATTTGGTTTAAACCAATCACAATGGCAAACGAGAACAAAACCAACGACGAACTTTTACACGAAATTGCTTTGTTAAAAACCCAACTAATAGAGCAAAAACTAATTAATGATAAATTAAGCGAGGTAAAAAAGCTTGCCATGATTGGACATTGGGATTGGGATTACGAGAAAAACCTGTTGACTTGGTCGGATGAAATATTTGAAATTTTTGGTGTAACTCGAGAGAATTTTGAAGTATCAACCGAAAATTTTGAAAAAGCAATTCATCCCGACGATTTGTGTTTTTTTCTGACCGAACGAGAAAATGCATTAAAAGCCAACGTTAATATAAATATTGTTCATCGGATAGTTTGTCCGAATGGCGAAATACGCATTGTACAAGAACAGGCTACTATTTTAAGAAAAAACAACCAACCTACGAAGTTGCTCGGTACAGTTCAAGACATTACCGAGCGATACCACCGCGAACACTTATTTGCCGAACACCGGGAGCGGTTTGAAACGATTTTTAACATGCTGCCAAGTTTACTTGGTATTGCAAATTTGCAAACAGCAACTTTTACACTCATTAATCCGGCTTTTACCAAAACCTTGGGCTACAGCATCGAAGAACTTACCGAAAAACCGTTTTTTGAATTTATACACCCCGACGATGTTGAAAAAACAAAGCAAGTAATTGAAACTAAATTAAACTCCGGGCAATCAATTGTTCATTTTGTAAACCGATACCGATGCAAAAACGGCAAGTACCGATGGTTCGATTGGAACTCGCACCCGATTCCGGAAAAAAATATTATATACACCATAGGTCACGATATTACAAGTTTAGTTGAAGCAGAACAGCTTATTATTGCAAACGAGCAAAAAATGAATGCTATTCTGCTTGCAATACCCGATATGCTTTTTATTTTAAATGATAAAAATATTTTTGTCGAATTTTATACCTCAAAAGTTGAAGATTTATATGCGCAGCCCAAGCACTTTATAGGCAAGCACATAACCGAAGTATTTAATTCTGAAATAGCCAACAATATATTAAAAACCAATGCACTGGCATTAGAAACAAACCAACTTCAAACGTATGAATATACGTTGCCTATAGCAGATGAAATTAGATATTACGAGGCAAAAATTATTGCTTTTGAAAATAATAAATTATTAAGCTTGGTTCGCGACATAAGCACCTTAAAAAATAACGAAGTAAAGCTAAAGGAACTGAATACAGAGAAGGACCGATTTATTCAAATTCTGGCGCACGATTTACGTTCGCCATTTAACACCTTGCTTGGATTTTCGGATATTCTGCTCAGAAATATTCGTAAATTTGACATTGAAAAAACAGAAGCAAAGATTAAAATTATTAACGAAATGGCGTACCGAACATTTAATTTGTTGGAAGATTTGCTTTTGTGGACCAGAACAAAATCGCAACAAATGCCATTTAAGCCCACCACGATTTCGGTTTCGGCACTGATTAATGAAGTTATAGCCCTTTCGCAATTACAAGCAAACGCAAAGAGCATTGCAATTAAACACATTGAAAAAGAAAGCCTTACAGTATTTGCCGATAATTTTATGCTTAAAACAGTAATTCGTAATTTAGTGTCGAATGCTATTAAATTTACTCAGCGTAATGGCGAAATAACGCTCGAAACAACCTTATTAGACAGCGAAATAATTTTTACCGTTTCCGATAACGGTGTAGGAATTGCGCCTGACGATTTAAAAAGGATTTGGAGTTTGACCGAAAAGATACAATATAAAGGCACTGAAGGCGAAGTAGGAACCGGATTCGGTTTGCTTATTTGCAAAGAATTTATAACAAAACACAACGGAAAAATATGGGTTGAAAGCGAAGAGCACAAAGGCAGCAGGTTTATGTTTTCGATTCCGAATGAATGAAAAAAGTTGCAATTTACGGTTGCAACTTTTTTCTTATTCTTAAAAAACAAAAAGGTTTCGATGCTAACAAGCAAACATTTTTAATTGTCGGCTAATGGTATCTTTTAAATTTTTCCTTTCCACTATATAATCGACAAAACCTTTTTCGAGCAAAAACTCGGCAGTCTGAAAACCGGCAGGCAAATCGCGTTTTATTGTTTCTTTAATAACGCGCGGGCCGGCAAATCCAATTAAAGCACCGGGCTCGGCTATATTTATATCGCCAAGCATTGCAAAAGAAGCTGTTACACCGCCGGTAGTTGGGTCGGTAAGGTACGAAATAAACGGTACTTTAGCATACGACAATTGCGTAAGCTTTGCAGCAGTTTTAGCCATTTGCATAAGCGCAAAAGCGGCCTCCATCATTCGTGCTCCGCCCGATTTGGAAATAATCATCAGCGGTGTTTTATGCTTAATACAATAGTCGACCGAGCGCGAAATTTTTTCGCCAACCACCGCGCCCATGCTTCCGCCAATAAATTCGAAATTCATGGAAGCAATCAGTAAATCGTTGCCGTTTATTTTTCCTACTGCTACGGTCATTGCATCGGACAGGCCGGTACTCTTTTGGGTAGCAAGTAAGCGTTGCGTGTACTTTTTAGTATCGGAAAAACCAAGCGGGTCGGCAGGTTTCAAGTTGTCGAACAGCTCGGTAAATTCGTAATTATCGAATAAAATACTAAAATACTGTACCGAACTCATACGTTCGTAATAACTGCATTCGCAAACAAAAAAGTTTTTTATGTGCTCCTCTACCGTACTAATTTTTTTACACTTTGGGCATTTGTACCACAAACCTTCTTTCGTATCTTTTTTTTCGGTGGTTTGGGTAGTAATTCCTTTTTGTAGTCGTTTAAACCATCCCATAGTTGTTTTATTTATTTATTGCTAAAGCGCAATAAAGCTTTGTGTTTGATTTTTTTTGAAGCTTTGACAAAGTTATTAAAACTTTGTCAAAGCGGGAGTAAAAACTTAATAAATTTAAAATCTGTTTAAACAATTAAGGTCAGCAAAAGCAATTTCCAATCGTTTAACCATTGTTTTTTCCGATTCGCGCATCCAAACTCGGGGGTCGTATTTTTTCTTGTTCGGTTTATCGTCGCCTTCGGGGTTACCAATTTGACCTTGCAAATAACCTTTATTTGCTTCGTAATAATTCTTAATCCCTTCCCAACAAGCCCATTGGGTATCGGTATCAATATTCATTTTCACTACTCCGTACGAAAGAGCTTCTCTAATTTCTTCCTGCGAAGAACCCGAGCCGCCATGAAATACAAAATTTACCGGATTTGCAGCGGTTTTGTATTTACTTTGAATAAATTCCTGCGAATTTTTCAAAATTTTAGGTTGAAGTACCACATTGCCGGGTTTATACACTCCGTGCACATTGCCAAAGGAAGCAGCTATGGTAAAATTAGGACTTATTTTAATTAATTCTTCATAAACCAACGCCACATCTTCAGGTTGTGTATATAATAATGCGTTATCGACACCCGAATTGTCTACACCATCTTCTTCGCCGCCGGTTACACCCAATTCTATTTCCAAGGTCATACCTATTTTGCTCATTCGTTTAAGGTATTCTTTGCAAATTTCGATATTTTCGTGCAGCGGTTCTTCGCTCAAATCGAGCATATGCGAACTAAAAAGCGGTTTGCCGGTAGCAGCAAAATGTTTTTCGCCTTCGGTTAGCAATGCATCTATCCAAGGAAGTAATTTTTTAGCCGCATGGTCGGTATGTAAAACCACCGGAATACCATAGGTTTCTGCCAACATATGTACGTGTTTTGCTCCGGAAACAGCACCTAAAGCAGCCGCTTTTTCGCCGGTATTATCCAACGATTTGCCGGCATAAAAATGTGCACCGCCGTTTGAAAACTGTACAATTACAGGCGATTTTACTTTGGCTGCCGTTTCCATAACAGCATTTATAGTGTTGGTGCCGGTTACATTTACCGCCGGCATTGCAAAACCTTGCGATTTGGCAAAATCGAATAATCTTTTCACATCAGAACCGGTAACTACTCCGGCTTTAACAATTTCTGAAACTTTTTGCATACTCGTTTTAATTTAAAGTTTTATAAGTGCAAAGTTAATAAAATTGTTCTTTATTGTTTCTAATTTATTTTTGTAGGCATCATTTTCTTGTCGTACTTTTGCGCAACTGCCAAAAATAATGTAACTTTATTGAAAATTTTCAAACTAAACTGCACAAAATAAAAATACTATGCTTATTAAAATTTATCCGGAAAACCCAAGCGACAAACTTATAGCCCAAGCGGTACAAGTACTTAAAAACGACGGTATTATAATTTACCCTACCGATACGGTTTATGCGTTGGGTTGCAATATACACAGCCGCAAAGCGCTCGAAAAAATTGCTCGTTTAAAAAGTATTCGGGTCGAAAAAGCGCAATTTTCATTCATTTTTTACGATTTAAGCGATATTTCGCTTTACACAAAGCATTTTGATAACAATGTTTTTAAGTTGATGAAAAAAAACTTACCCGGACCGTTTACCTTTATTTTGCCGGCAAGCAACGAGGTACCTAAAATTTTTATGGCTAAAAAGAAAACCATAGGAGTGCGAATACCCGACAATAACATTATACGCCAAATAGTTAAAGAATTAGGCAACCCAATTTTAACCACCAGTATACACAGCGACGACAATATAATGGAGTATTTTACCGACCCCGAACTAATACACGAAAAATACGAACTGCTGGTTGACTTGGTAATTGATGGCGGTTTTGGTAATATTCGACCTTCAACCGTAGTTGATTGCACCGGCGACCAACCCGAAGTTGTACGCGAAGGCGTGGGCGAATTGCATAAATAAAAACCAACATTCTTAATTCTACTTTACTAAGCTAAAAATTGTGCATTATTAAGTACAAAATAATGCTTTTACAACTGCTTTGCAGTTTTTGAACCAAAATAAAGTGCTGTAAATAAGAGTTTTATAGCTGTTTTTTAACTTCGTAAGGTAGAATTAGTCTTTTAAGCTCAGTTTCATAAGTATATCGGTTTGCAAGTCGTTACCTAATCTGAAAAAATGTTTGTCGAATTCTTCGAATCCATTTTTCTTATAAAAAGCAATGGCTCGTAAGTTTTTCTCCCAAACTCCTAACCAAACAAAATCGGCGTTTTGTTGTTGGCCTATTTCAATGGCTTTGTCATAAAGCAATTGTCCGATTTGCTTTCCATGAAACTCTTTCAATATATAAATTCGTTCTATTTCAATGGCATGGTTGTAGGGTTCTGTTTGTGCCGGGCCGAAATTTAGTTTTAAGTAGCCAATAACCATGTGTTTATTCGAAATAAAATAAAAGTCGGAGTGCGGGTTGTTAAGTTCGCTAATCAGTTTTTCTACCGACAATTCTTCGGTTAAATAGCTTTGCATATCGCTCGGATTGTTAAGCTCCGAAAATGTTTCCGAAAATGTTTGTCGACTAATTGCTTGTAGCAAGTTAATATCGTTTATTGTTACTTTATATATTTCAATTTCGTTCATGCCTTGCAAGCGTAGTGTTTTATAATTAAATAATTGATTAATAGAACGGTTAATTTAGGGAGAATAAATAGGGCAAAAAAAATAATATATGAAATTGTTACCGTTGGTTGTTCAGCTAAAATGAATAGATGATTACCCGAAAGATTTTCAGGAAAAATATAGTTTTGTGTTAAATTCCAACCAAAATGTATAGCAAATGGTGCAAGCAAACTGAAAGTTTTTGCATAGGCAAAGGCTAATAAAAGTCCCATGGCAAAGGTGTAAATAAATACAGTTGCCATTTGTGCTATGTTGCCCCATACGCCGGGATTTATCCAGTGCATGAGTGCAAAAAGCACCGATGAAATAAGGATACCTTTTGTACTGCCAATTTTTTTTATCAGTATATAAAGTAACACACCTCTGAATAGCAGTTCTTCGGTAAGTACCGACCTGAATTGATACCAGCTATTGAGCAACACGCCATGTGCTGTATTTGAAGGACTTAGTATGTAAACTTCTTGCAAAAAATAACTCCTAAGACCAAAAGTAGCTGCTGAAATAAATGCGGTTACAAAAAATAAAACTACGGCATATTTGAATTGAGTTTTTGTAGGTATTAGCCCCAAAAAAGCTAAATTTCCCTTTTCAAAAAACCAAATTAAAAGCCAAGAAATTGTAAGAAGCCCGATTATTTGAAGCATATTTTTTTGAAAAGTGTAAACTAAATTCTTATTTTAAAGATTTAAATGCCAAGATAATACCATACATCCAACCAATATACAACACCGTATAAAACACTGCGTATGCGAAGCTTTTAAGCAAATTATTTTTGCAGACATTGGCGTTTTTTAAAACAAACCTTGTTGCTCGGTAAAATATCCAATAAAGCATTGCAAACAATAAAACTACAGTTATCCAGAGAATTGAACCTAAAAACCAAAATAGAACGGTAAGTAAAATGGAAACAACAACCCAAATCAAGATATTGAGAATTACAGACAAAAGAATTGATGCAAATCCATTTTCGCTTTCGATTGAAATAGCTTCGGTGTTCGCATGCGAAAAATTAGTTAAGGTAGGGAATTTTCTGAATTTCAAGTGTTCACCCATATTTCCAAAATCGTTCTTTAATTTTAAGCCATTAAATAAGCCATAGGTTAAAAAAGAAATGAAAACTGTTGATAATATGGTAGTTGAAACTAATGAATTAACAAATAATGTTCTATGATTTGCTAATCCGGATAAAAACACAATGATAAGCGTAAGAGCAACAGTAATTACTCCAATGATTAATAGTGTTGTAGCCGGAATTAATTTTTTCTGCATTTTTTTCTATACATTTTCTATTTGGTAGTCAATAGTTAGGTTTTCAGTAAATTATTCGCTATAAGTTTCGTGCGAATGCATTATTTTATCGGCATAAGCCAATAGTACTGCCGAGGCAAGAAAAACCATATGAATGGCTATTTGCAATATTGCGTCTTGCAAAGGTATATTATGAATATCGACAAAAGTTTTTAGCAAATGTACTCCCGATATACTAACCAACGAAACAATAAGCTTAATTTTTAAGGTGCTTGAATTTATCTTATTTAACCATTGGGGTTTATCCGTTTCGTTTTTAAATTCCATTTTATTTACAAAGGTTGAATATCCGCCAATAAAGACAACCACTAAAAGATTAATTACCATCGATATGTCTATTAATCCCAACACCGTAAGCATAATGCCGTTTTCGGTTAGCGTAGAAAAGTTATAAATCAGATGCCATAATTGCATCATAAACTTTATGGCATACATTATCGATGCTGCAATAAGCCCCAAATAAACCGGTAATTGCAACCAGCGACTGAAAAAAATTACATGTTCGATATTCCGTTCAAATTTGTTCATTGTTTTTGTTGTTTTATATTGAATAAATATTGTTTCTATACCAAAATCCTTTTTGAAATTGCCATATATATTTCCGAAAGGTAAGGAGTGAAGCTCGCCTATAAATCATATTTTGCATGATGTGTATTTGTAAAATGAAGTAAAACGTTTTTCTGAATGCTCCTTTTCAAGTGCAAATATGCAATTTTATTAACTAAAGTATGCAGTGTGCATGAATTTTTTTTAGTTTTTGCAAACTTGTGCTTCAAATCCTTAGTCCATTTATTCGGTTCTAATTATATTTGTGGTTCTATTATTTTTTCTTTATATTTACAATTGTTTTTGTAATGAAATATTATATAAACCACAAAAGCAATAGGTATGAATTCCCTCCAAAAACAACAAGCCTTGGCCGATTTAATAACCAACGGCGAAAAGGACAAAGCAGTTAAATTATTGGCAGAATGGTCGCGCGAATCGAGTTTTAAAGAAGTAATATTTACCATTTTAGAACCTATGTTGGTTGTTTGGGGTAAACTATGGATGCAAGGACAACTCAGTTTGGCGCATGGTTATTTGAGCGGAAAAGTTGCCGAGGAGTTTTACCTTCTGGCATCCAAGGACGAAGCCTTTAACTCGTCGGTGGCAGATAGCAAAGGTACCGTAGTATTAGGCAATATTGAAGACGATTTTCACCCTTTGGGCAGGCGATTGGTGCATATTTACGCAAAAGCTGCGGGTTGGCATATTATTGATTTGGAAAACGATGTGCCCGCCGAAGTTTTTGTCGATAAAGCCATTGAGAACAATGCCGACATTATTGCAGTTTCGGCAATGATGTTTACTACCGCCAAAAACATTGCAAAAGTACGTACCGAACTCGATAAACACTCGCTTTCGAGCAAAATTAAACTGGCAGTTGGCGGTGCGGTATTTAAACTTCGACCTCAGTTGGTAACCGAGCTTGGTGCCGACGGAACTGCAGATACTGCCATTGAGGCGCCGGACTTGTTCGACCGATTGCTTTTGCAACGCTAAAACCGTGCTGCAAGCCAATTTAAAAACAATTTACCTTTAAAAGCTTAGTAATATGAACGGTTTAGAAAGAATAATGTCGGCAGTAACAGGAACCGATGCCGACTTTCAGCCTTTTACCCTGTTGCTTTCGTTGTATGGTTCGAACTATACAAAAAACAATTCCTTAGGTTATTATACCAACCCCAAAGTTTGGTTTGAAGGACAAAAAGCTGCTATTGAAGCATTCGACCCGGATATTGTTATTTCGCCTTTTTCTTTTCCGGTGGAAGCATCGGCATTTGGAAGCGAATTAGTTATTTTAGAGCACTATGCGCCCAATATTAAGAAACCGATTATTAAAAATCTGTCGCAAATTGCCCAACTTACTTTGCCTAATATTGAAAAAGCAGAAGCCTTGCAATTTTTATTGCAAAGCAATGCTCTTTTAGTACAGCAATATAAAGGCAGCAAGGCTATTGCGTCGCCTATACACTCGCCTGCCGACATTCCTGCCCTGCTTATGGGCATCGAAATGTGGATAGATACCCTGCTTTTCAATCCGATAGAGGTTGAATTGATGATGAAAAAAACCGTAGAGCATTTCGTACACTTCGGCAACGAATTATTGGCAAACGGTACAACGTTTTTGGTGGTTCCGGTCAATTTTACCAACCCTATGATGATAACCGAAAAAATTTTCAACCAATTATTACCGCATTTGGAACATGCTTTTAGCCAAATTAAAGGACCCATTGTGGTGCACAACGGCGGCTGCAAAATAATGTCGTTTATTGATAGGTTTGCCAAACTGCCCAACGTAATAGCCTTGGTGCTCGAACCTACCGAAAGTTTCGACCAAGCTCGCAACCTGATTGGCAACAATATAGTTTTAATGGGCAATTTGGACGGGCCTAATTTAGCAAACCTTTCAACAGAAAAAGCAATAAAAACCACCTTGGACATTTTAGACAACCGCAAACACGATAAACACTTTATATTTGCAACTTCAAACGCCGATATTCCGTACGATACTAATAAGGAAACCATTCAGGCGGTTGCAACAACCATTCGTAATTTTAATAAGTACTAATATGCCTACAAATATTGTAATTATTGCATGCAGTATTTTTAAAACAGAATTGGAACATCTGAAAAGCATGGGCAAAATTACGATGCCTATTATTTACCTTGATTCGATGTTGCATATGCACCCCAAAAAATTGCAAGAGCTGTTGGACAGTAAAATAAAGGAATACAACGAGTTGAAAATAGTTTTGGTTTTTGGCGATTGCCATGCTCGAATGATTGATTATGAAGAAAATAAAAATATAGTGCGTACGCCGGGCATAAATTGCTGCGAAATATTTTTAGGTTCCGGGCAATATCGAAAAGTTCGCAACGAAGGCGCTTTTATTCTGCTGCCCGAGTGGGCTTCGCGATGGAAAGAAGTATTTATCGATTACATGGGTTTTAAAAATTCGAAAACAACCACCGAATTTATGAACGACATGCACAAAAAACTTGTATATGTTGATACCGGCTATAACAAAACCAACAACCCGCTTTTAAATGAAATATCCGAATTTGTAGGTCTTCCGCTCGAAATACAACACAGTTCAATTAACGAACTTGAAAAAAACGTATTAAGTCTTATAAATCAACAAGAAACCGATTCAAAAAACAACAACAATGGAGGATAAAACTTATACGTATATATTCTACGATATGCTGGAAAAAGTATTGCAGCTATCAGAAAATCCGAGTCGCTTTGGCGAATTTTTAACTCAGCAAATTCGCGAATTAATTGGCGCAAAAACTGTGGTAATTGCCATTAAAAGCGAAACCGACGAAGCACAAATATTTAATGTATATCCGCCCCGCCGAACCGAATGGTGCAA
>JFJP01007614.1_pt1 | contig 11206 bp, 11 predicted proteins | sample 431651 | NCBI WGS metagenome assembly JFJP01 (sample SAMN02602958, study PRJNA72255) | Microbial mat metagenome, whole genome shotgun sequencing project. | biome: fresh water; feature: sink hole; material: water; isolation source: purple microbial (photo- and chemosynthetic) mats found in... | reverse complement strand
GCGCAATGGGGTGGTGCGCTGGCCGAATTTGTTCGCGCCAGCGATCAACTCGCTGATGAGCCCTATCTGGCCGATGTGGCAAGGCTGGAATGGGCGCTGCACAAGGCTGCCAGCGCCGCCGATGGCTTGGCCGATGCGGCCAGCTTTGCCCTGCTGGCCGAGCACGAGCCGACAAACATTTATCTGGCGCTGTCGCCCGGCTGCGCCACCCTGTGCAGCGGCTGGCCGGTGGTCAGCATCATCAACGCGCATCTGCTGCAATACCCCGAGTTGGCGCAAGTCGGCCAGTTAATTCGCGACCGAGTCGGCGAGGATGCCCTGGTCTGGCGCAGTGGCTTGCGGCCCCTGCTGCGGCAAGCGCAAGCCGGTGAAGCGGCGTTTGTCGCGGCCCTGCTGCGCGGCCAGACCCTGGGCGCGGCACTCGACCAAGCCCCCACGCTGGACATCGGCACCTGGCTGCCGATGGCGGTTCAAACCGGTTTGCTGCTGGCTGTGTGGCTCGCTTTGCCCGACTGAAAGTTATATGACAAACAGACCTCTAGCCCTTTTATGGCAAGCGCTAATAGCTATTTATTTTGCAGCAAAAAAGTGTTTTAATTTTTGAGGATGATGACCATGCAAACTGTTTCCAATGCATCACCAGCGCGTCCGGCGGATTTACTCAGCCGGGTACTCGGCCTGTTTCATGGCCTCAACGCGGCACTCGATGCGCTGCAACCCGCCGCGGCCCTGCTGGCGCGGGGTTATGTGGCCGAGGCGTTTTTCAAATCCGGCCTGACCAAGCTGCGCGACTGGGACACCACGTTGGCGCTGTTTCAGGACGAGTACAAGGTGCCGCTGCTGCCGCCCGACATCGCCGCCGTGCTGGGCACTGGCGGCGAACTGGTGTTGCCGGTGCTGCTGCTGCTGGGCCTGGGCGGGCGCTTTGGCGCGCTGGGCCTGTCGGTGATGAACGTGGTGGCGGTGCTGTCGCTGGCCGAGATTGCGCCGGCTGCCTTGCAGCAGCACGTCACCTGGGGTGTCTTGCTGGCCGGGCTGACTGTCTTTGGCAGTGGCCGCTGGGCGCTTGACACCTGGCTGCTGCGGCGCTGGCTTGCATGGGCCGGCACCCGCTGAGCAAGCGCTGGCCGCTGTAAAAACATGCTAGTCTGTCACGCATGACGACCTCGCCACCGACACCCAACGCATCACCCACCGTCAAAACGCCATCCCGACGCTGGATGTATCGTTTGTCATGGCGGTTGGGACTGGGTTTTGGCACGCTGGTCGGGCTGATGCTGCTGGCGCTGGCGCTGGCCAGCTTGCAGATTCGCGCCATGACCGAGCTGACCGAGCGCTTTGCCACCCAGGACATGCAGCGCCTGCTGCGGGTGCAGTCGCTGTCGCTTACCACCGAAGGGGTCGGCAATGCCTTGCTGCACCTGATGAACGCACCGCGCAACCAGCGCGTGCCGGTCTATGCCGATGTGGACGAGCGCAACCGACGCATCGACGGCATCATTGAATCACTGACCAACAACCTCGATGAGCTGACGCAAGTCCAGACCCTGCGCCGCCTGGGTGAAGCCCGCGCCGCCTATGCCGAAGCCTTTATGGCCACGGTGGACGAAATCGAAGGCAACGAACCACAAGCGGCCCTGACGATTTACCGCGAGCAGGTGATGCCGGCGCTGCAACAGGTGCTGATCGAATCCAACATGCTGATCAACCGCGAGCGCGAACGCATCGAGCAACAAATGGCGCAGGCCCAGGCCCGGTTTGAACAACTGGCGCTTTGGGTGGCGGCGCTGTCGCTGCTGGCGGTGGGCCTGGGTGTGGCGCTGGCGCTGGGCACCACGCGCAGCGTGGTGTCGCCGCTCAAGCAACTCAAAGCCGCCGCCCAGCGCATAGCCGGCGGTGACTACCAGCACCCGGTACTGGCCACCGGCACCGAAGAGGTCGATCAGGTGGGTCAGGCCCTGACCGTCATGACCGGTGCCATTGCCGCGCGCGAGCACGAAATCGAACGGCTGGCGTTTCGCGATCCGCTGACCGACCTGCCCAACCGCACCTTTTTGCTGCAGACCGGCACGGCAACCCAGTGGCCATCCAGTCTGGCTTACCCAGCACAGGGGGGCGGGCAAGGCAACTGCCCGCAAGAACTGGCCGGCTGCCATTGCCGCAGTCTGCTGCTGTTTGATTTGGCGCGGCTGAAAACCATCAACGAGACGCTGGGCTTTGCCACGGGCGACACGCTGATCAAAGAGCTGGCCCGGCGGGCCCAGGCGGTACTACAGCCGGTGGATTCGGCCCGGATCGCGGGTCTGGCCGAGTTTTATGAGGGAAAAACCCTGCTGGCCCACGTCAGTGGCGGCATGTTTGCTATTGTTTCAGAGGTCAACGAGCGGGCTGCCATCGAGTGTTTGCAACACTGTCTGGCCGATGCCATGGTGCAGCCAGCCCAGTGCAGCGGCTACAGCGTGGACTTGAGTCTGGCGTTTGGCCTGGCTGATTCGAGTGCCGATGCAGTCCTGCCGGTGATTACCCTGCTGCGCAATGCCGAGGTCGCCCTGAGTGCCGCCAAGAAGGCGACGCAAGCTTTTGCCTGGTACAGCGCGGCGCAAGAAGCAGCGCGTTTGTCGCACTTGGGTCTGCTGTCGGATTTGCGCGCGGCGGTGGCGCAGTCGCAATTGCAAATGTGGCTGCAACCCAAGTTTTCGCTGCAAACCGGTGCCGCAGTGGGGGCCGAGGCGCTGGTGCGCTGGCAGCACCCGACGCACGGTTTTGTCTCGCCAGCGGAGTTTGTGCCGTTTGCCGAGCAGACCGGTGCCATTACCCTGGTCACCGACTGGATGCTGGCGCAAGCCATGCAGACCTTGCAACGCTGGCAGCACAGCCACCCGAAGTTGAGCATCAGCGTCAATGTCAGCACGCGTGATTTGCAGGACAGCACCTTTTGCCAGCGGGTGCGTGAGCGCATGGCGCACTACGGCATCGCAGCGCAAAAACTGCGGCTGGAGATTGTGGAGAGCGGCCTGATGCAAGACGCCCACACCAGCATCGCCCTGTTGCATTGCCTGCGTGATGCCGGTGTCGAACTCTCGATTGACGACTTTGGCACCGGCTACTCATCATTGGCCTATTTGCAGCAGTTGCCGGTCAGCGAACTCAAGATTGACCGCAGCTTTGTTACCGACATAGACAGCAAACCTGGCAGTCTGCAATTGACCAGAACCATGATCGAGATGGGTCACGGCATGGGGCTGATGGTCACCGCTGAAGGCATTGAAACCGAAGCCGAGCGCGACACCTTGAAAGGCCTCGGTTGCGATGTGATGCAGGGCTATTTCGGCAGCAGACCGTTGTTTGGCGACAAGCTGCAGGCTTGGCTGGATCACATTGGCGGTGCCCATTTTTGACAGAAGTGAATGTTGACTATTCATCAGCGTCATTGTCTTGATAGTTGCGCCACTGCCGCAGGGCGTGGCGCAATGGCCAGCGCAGTAACTTCTTTGCAAGTGCGGCTAAGGGGCATCATGAAACATTGGGCTTGGCAAACCAGTTGAGTTCCAAACAGGCCCGCAGTCGCAACCGGGCCCGGTGCAATTGAACATACAGGTTGGTCGGGGTCAGGTCCAGGTCCTTACAAATTTCTTCCACCGACAATTCCAGCCATTCACGCATCAAAAACAAGCGGCCCTGCACGGCGGGCAACTTGTTGGCGCAGGCATCCATGATGAGCATGAACTGGCGATTGCGCAGATCCTGCTCAGGGTTGCCCCAATCGGCCGGCGGCTCAATGAAGTGGCCATCGGACTGGTAACCCATCAATTCGAGCGGGTCGGCATCATCTTCAGTCTGAATGCTGCTGACGTTGACCTCGCGACCATGCTGGCGCAACAGGTCGATGATTTTGTGCTTGAGAATGCCGACCAGCCAGCTCTTGAGTTGCGAGCGCTGCTCAAACGCTTGCGGCTTGGACAGTGCGGCCAGCACGGTTTCTGATACGGCATCTTCGGCCCAGGCCTCGTTGCGCAGTTGCAAACGGGCGAACTTGAACAAGTAATCGTGCAGGTCAACAATTTGCTGTTCAAAGCTGGCCATGATGCTGTCCGTGGTTAAGGTGATTGAATTCTAGTGACTCCACCTGGCTGTAAGAAGTCAGCCATTGCAGCCAAATCAAGCGCCATGCCGGTCAAACGGTGTTCGGCCTGCTCAAAGGAACACTGTGAAACTTGGAATCAAACTTCTTGCGGCACCGCTGCTGACCGCGTTGGTGGTGTTTTCGGTCGGGCAATTGACTTTGGGTCTGGTCAACCAGCAAACCAGCAAAGTCGAACAGACCATCCTGTCGCAAAGCGACGACTACCGCACCTTGAGCAATGCCCAGGAGCAAATCGCCCAAATTCACACCGGTGTTTATCGCAATCTGGGTCTGATTGGTGCGATGGATGCCACGCAGATCCAGCAGTTGCGCGCCGATATGGCGCAACAGTTGGTCGGCTTCAAGCGCGTGGTTCAAGGCGCCGCCAGCATTGCCGCTCGGGATGCCGAGTCATTGCAAGCCGTCACCGACCTGGCCCGGTTGGCCGACCAATACGCCGGACAAATTGACCAGGCCGTTGGCCGCTCATCGGCTGAAACCGGGGCAGGTGCCGGTTTTGCGGTGATGCGCGATGCCGATGTCACTTTTGCCGCCCTGGCAAGTGCGACCCGCAGCTTGATTCAACATGTGGATGAATTGTCTGAAGCCACAGTGGCGCTTGCACAGCAGCGCACCAAAACCATCGAGCTGGTGCTGGCGCTGCTTGGCCTCGCCACGGTGCTTGCCGCGGTCTGGTTTAGCTGGCGCATGCAGCGCCATGTGGTGCGGGCGCTGCAACACGCCAGAGCGGTGGCGGGTCAAGTCGCACAAGGCAACCTGAGCTTGCAGGTTGACAGCGAGCGCGATGACGAGCTGGGTGATCTGTTGCGCTCGCTGGGCAAGATGAGCGCACAACTCAGCCAGACCATGCACCAGGTCAGCCAGTCTGCCGAATCGCTGCAAATCACCAGTGCCGAGATTTCTGCCGGCAATCAGGACTTGAGCCAGCGCACCGAACAGGCGGCCTCCAACCTGCAAGCGGCGGCCTCGGCGATGGAGCAGTTGACCTGCACGGTGTCACAAACCGCCGAAGCCGCCAGCCGCGCCAACCAACTGGCCAGTTCGTCCGCCGATGTCGCGGCTCAAGGCGGATCGGTGGTGTCGATGGTGGTGGACACCATGGACGGCATCAACGCCAGCTCGCGCCGCATCGCCGACATCATCGGGGTGATTGACGGGATTGCGTTTCAGACCAATATCCTGGCGCTCAATGGCCGTGGTAGCGACCGAAGTGCGCAGCCTGGCCGGGCGATCAGCCCAGGCTGCACGCGAAATCAAAACCCTGATTGGTGCCAGTGTTGAGCGTGTTCAGACTGGCTCCAGCCAGGCCAGCCATGCCGGCAACACGATGGCGGACATTGTGGGCTCTGCCCAACAGGTCGCGCAACTCATCGGCGAAATCACCTTGGCCAGCGCCGAGCAAAGTGCCGGCATTCACCACGTCAACGCCTCGGTGGTGCAACTCGACCAAATGACGCAGCAGAATGCCGCCTTGGTAGAACAATCTGCGGCAGCATCGGCCAGTCAGCGCGAGCATGCGGATCGGTTGGTCGAGTTGGTGAGCGCATTCAGACTTATGCAGTTTTTCCAGACCAAACAGCCTAACGCGGAAGCTTGAAAAATCAGCCGGCTCGTCACACTGCAGCGGCACACCGGCGGCGGTTTGTTAGCATGACAAAAAACCTTGTGGCGATCATGGCATGCCGTGGCGGCAGGCACCAGGGTCGGGCGCTCTGGGTTAACGTCCAAATTCAGCGGTGAGCGAAGCGAGTCCGCTGGAATGTAGAGTTAGGCAAAGGCTGCAACGGGACGTTGATGTGTTTCCAACCCTCGGCCTGGCTCTGGGCTTCGGACTTTCGAATCTCTTCGGCAATGCGCCGGATATCGAAGCCAGACTGTCCTGCCAAGGCTTCCTTGATTTTCCTGACTTCAACGAGGATTTCGTCATTCATTCTCTTCCCCCAATAGTTCTTCCGGTGTGCAGATGAACGGTAACAGCAAACCAACATGTTCCAGATGCGAAGCGATCCGCGCCTGAATGACAGGATTGGCAATGTGGCGGCAGTTCCACGTCAGCAAAAAGTCCATGCCGTGACTGGTAGCGATGGCGACATGTAAAGCATCTTCAGCTGCTTTTTTCGGGACAATTCCCAGAGCCAGCAGCGATTCTGCCATTTCAATAGCCCTTTCGTTGATCGCCAAAGACGAAAACTCTCGCACTGAATCCAGTCTGCGCAGGGCGGCAGTTGGGTCGCCTGCCCTGCATTCCCTGATCACCACATCAGACACAAAACAACGGTAAAGGTTGCGACGATCCCACCATCTGCGCGTAACCAGTTGGTGAGCTGCACCGATTAAAGAACTACTCTCCCGTGCAGAAAGGTAGCTTACGATGGATGTTTCGATATAGACCGTTGGCAGTTGATTTTCCATATTGACATCAAAAAATCTGTCGTCTGTTGATCTGCTTTTGCCATCCTGCCAGCCTGACTCTTGGAGAAGTGGCGCATGGCCGTGTCAATTCGTCGTGCCGCATTGTTCGGTGGATCGCAGTGTTGCCAACACCTCGGCGGTGGATAAGACCTGACAAAATTCTCCATTCAGACTCGCCAGGTGGACTCTGTGAATTTCGTCGGCTGTGATGTTCTCTCCGTCCAAACCTCTTCGATCAAATGTTGCAGTGGCATCAGAAACCAAGGTCGTGGCGAACCCCAGATTGCCAGCCATTCGTGTAGTGGTCGATACACAGTGGTCTGTGGTAAGCCCGACGATCACGAGATTGAGAATGCCATTGGCTCGCAGATGAGTTTCTAATGACGTTCCGATAAACGCACTATTCACTTCCTTGCGAAAAACTGCCTCGCCATCCTTGGGTTGGCCCTCCGACTTGAATTCAAAGCCAGCACAATTTCGGTGCAGCGGAGAATTTGGGTCGGTTGAACGGTGCTGAATGTGGATGACTGGCCGCCCCTGTTTACGCCACTCGTTAAGTAGCTGGACGATGTTTTCCTCAGCATCCAGATTATTTCTAGTGCCCCACACAGGGTCATCGAACCCTTTTTGTACATCAATCAAGATAAGAGCTGTCGTTTTCATACTGAGCCCTCGTCTTTGTCTAACGTCTGCGTTAACGGATGCCCATCTGGTCCAGCGCGGCTGCCAGATGGGCCACGCTGCGCTCGGCGTTATGCAGTTTTTCCAGACCAAACAGCCCCACGCGGAAGCTTGAAAAATCAGCCGGCTCGTCACACTGCAGCGGCACACCGGCGGCGGTTTGAAGCCCCAGCGCCAAAAACTTCTTGCTGTTCTGGATGTCGGCATCACTGGTGTAGCTGACCACCACGCCCGGTGCCTTGAAGCCGTCCGCTGCCACGCTCTGAATGCCACGGCTTTCGAACAACGCACGCACCTTGTTGCCCAGAGCCAGTTGTTCGGCCTTGACCTTGTCGAACCCGTAGTCGCGCGTTTCCTGCATCACCTCGCGCAAGCGGGTCAGCGCATCGGTGGGCATGGTGGCGTGGTAGGCATGGCCGCCATTTTCATAGGCCTCCATGATTTGCAGCCATTTTTTCAGGTCGCAGGCGAAACTGCTGCTGCTGGTGGCGTCGATGGCCGCGCGGGCACGGGCGCTCAGCACCACCATGGCGCAGCAGGGTGAACCGCTCCAGCCTTTTTGTGGCGCGCTGACCAGCACATCCACGCCGGTGGCTTCCATGTCCACCCACATGGCGCCGGAGGCAATGCAGTCCAGCACCATCAGGCCGCCCACCTCGTGCACCGCCTCACTCACGGCTTTCAGGTAATCGTCGGGCAGGATCATGCCGGCGGCTGTTTCCACATGCGGGGCAAACACCACATCGGGTTTTTTGGCGCGAATGCTGGCCACCACCTCGTCCACCGGGCAGGGAATCCAGGGTGACTGTTTGTCGCTTCCGGTGCGCCGGGCCTTCAGCACGGTGGACTCCGAGGGAATGCCGCCCATGTCGAAAATTTGCGTCCAGCGGTAGCTGAACCAGCCGTTGCGAATGACCAGCGTTTTCTTACCCGTGGCAAACTGGCGCGCCACTGCTTCCATGCCAAAGGTGCCGCTGCCAGGCACCAGCACGGCCGATTTGGCGTGATACACCTCCTTGAGGATGCCGGAAATGTCGCGCATCACGCCCTGAAAGCGTTTGGACATGTGGTTGAGCGCGCGGTCGGTATAGACGACCGAGAACTCCAGCAGGCCATCCGGGTCAATAGTGGAAAGAAGTCCGGGCATGAGAGGTGCTCCTGTAATGGGGGTAACGATGCTTGTCATTGTGCATTCCTGAATCAGCCGTATCGTTGTGGCTTGCCCCCGAGGTGCAATAACACTTGCGGTGGTTTGGCGTGGCGACACCCATGATCTGGAAAGGCAATCAGCTTAGCACGGGGCGTGATGGTAACGCCGCGCAGGGCTTGCCATGGCACTTCCAGATCATTTGTATCGAAGTGCAAAGCCACAACGACAAGGATGACTTTGAAACGGAATCAGATGAACCCACGGATCGCCCTTGCAGATCAGCCAACGGGCAAAAAAAAGCCCTGGCGCATTTTTCGGCCAGGGCTTTGTTGGGGTTGCGGACTGCTTAGTGGCTGGCCGCGCCGGAGGCGCCAAAACCGGTCTGGGCGCGCACGTACTGGTCTTCGAAGGCCTCGATTTCTTTTCCGGCGCGCACGCTGGAATCGGTCTTCGAGAAGATATAGGCCAGCACGAAAGCCACCGGCATGGCGAACAGCGCAGGCTGCGTATAGGGGAATAGCGGCGCTGCGTTATGCAGCACATCCACCCACACCGACTTGGAAAACACCACAAACAACACCGCGGACACCAGACCACCGTAACCGCCAAACAAGGCACCACGCGTGGTCAGCCCGCGCCAGTACATCGACAGGATCAGCACGGGGAAGTTGGCCGCAGCCGCCACACCGAAAGCCAGACCGACCATGAAGGCGATGTTTTGCTTCTCGAACAGAATGCCCAGAGCGATGGCCACGAAGCCCAGGCAGATGGTGGCAATCCTGGAAACCTTGATTTCGGCAGCTTCCGTGGCGCGCCCCTTCTTGATCACCCGGGCGTACAGGTCGTGCGAGATGGCCGACGCACCCGCCAGAGCCAGACCAGACACCACCGCCAGGATGGTGGCAAAGGCGACCGCTGCCAGGAAGCCCAGCAGCATGTTGCCGCCCACGGCGTTGGCCAGGTGCATGGCGACCATGTTGCCGCCGCCGATCAGCTTGCCACCCACCACCCCACCTTCAAAGAACTGGGGGTTTTGGCCCACGATGATGATGCCGCACAGGCCCATGATAAAAATCACGTTGAAGAAGTAGGCCACCAGACCAGATGCCACCAGCACCGATTTGCGTGCCGCCTTGGCATCGGTCACGGTGAAGAAGCGCATCAGGATGTGCGGCAGACCGGCGGTGCCAAACATCAGGCCCAGGCCCAGTGAGATGGCGGTCACCGGATCCGCCAGCAGGCTGCCCGGATACATCAGTTTGGGGCCCAGCTTGTGCACCGCGGTGGCCTTTTCAAGCAGCGTCTGGTAAGAAAAGCCAAACTGGCTGAAGGCCAGCACCATGACCAAGGTGCCGCCAATCAGCAGCATGCCGGCCTTGATGATCTGCACCCAGGTGGTGGCGACCATGCCGCCAAAGGTGACGTACACCATCATCAGGATGCCGACGGCGAAGATCGCCACGTTGTACTCCAGGCCGAACAGCAGCTTGATCAACTGGCCAGCACCCACCATCTGGGCAATCAGGTAGAAGCAGACCACGGTCAGTGATGAGATCGCGGCCATCGTGCGCACCTTGCCTTGGTCGAGGCGATAGGCGGTGATGTCGGAGAAGGTAAATTGACCCAGGTTGCGCAGCCGCTCTGCCATCAGGAACAAGATGATGGGCCAGCCGGCAAAGAAGGCCAGCATGTAAACGTAGCCATCGTAGCCCTGGGTATAAACCATGGCGGTCAGACCGAGCAGCGTGGCGGCAGACATGTAGTCGCCGGCGATCGCCATGCCGTTCTGAAAACCGGTGATGCCGCCACCTGCCGTGTAGAAGTCGGCGGTGGATTTGGTACGGCTTGAGGCCCAGTAGGTAATGCCCATCGTCATGGCGACGAAGATGCAGAACATGACGATGGCGTGCCAGTTGGTGGCCTGTTTCTCCAGGGCACCCTCAACTGGCGGGCCGGCAAAGACCATCGCCGACAGGATCAGCAGGCCCAGGACTGCGGTAATTTTTGAAAGCTGGCGCATCATTTGGTTTCCTTCCAGGCATCCATGACGATTTCTTCGGTCAGGGCATCAAACTCGGTATTGGCACGACGAACGTAAAGGGCAGTCAGCGCCCAGAAAAAGATGAACATGAATAGTTCCACGAAGACACCTGTGGTCAGCATGGAGCCTTCGGCAATCGGTTGCCCGAGTGATGCGGGCTTGAAGGCGACCACCATCACAAAGCCATAAAACATCGTCAGGACGATGGCTGCCAGGGTCCAGGCATACCGTCCTCGACGGGTGACAAGTTGCTGAAATTTCGGGTTGACCCGCATTAGCTCATACATTTTGCTACTCATAGCTATCTGCTCTCCATCGGTGTTGACGCAAATTCGCGCCGCCAGACTATATCTGATACCAGCGTTGATTCAGGCTTGCGACACTTCACGCCTCAGAGACTGGTGTCAAAACGGCGCGGCACTCCTTTGGCCCGCTGCGTTGATCGGTCTGGCCACGGCTGGCATCAACGGCGACTGGGGCAAATGGTCGATTGGACGACCGGGAGGCCCGAGGCATGCCAAATCTGACGGCCCAATGCACAGCCTGTTCATGCACAAGCCCTAAGCAACCAGTCCAGAAAAACCCGGCTTGCGGGTGGGCGCTCAGGGCCCTCTGGCTGCACCAGATAGTAGGCGCGCGGGTTGGCCAGCGCCCGGTCACAGGCAACCACCAGCGTGCCCGTGGCCAGTTCCTGGGCAATCAGCAGGCGCGGCACCAGCGCCAGGCCCATGCCACATGCGGCGGCAGCCACGGTCATGGAAAAAAGCTCGAAGCGCGG
>JFJP01002340.1_pt1 | contig 11206 bp, 6 predicted proteins | sample 431651 | NCBI WGS metagenome assembly JFJP01 (sample SAMN02602958, study PRJNA72255) | Microbial mat metagenome, whole genome shotgun sequencing project. | biome: fresh water; feature: sink hole; material: water; isolation source: purple microbial (photo- and chemosynthetic) mats found in... | reverse complement strand
TGGCGAGATCGTAAAACGTCTGCGGCCGCATGATCGGCAGCGTGGCCATCTGCGCCCGGCTCTCGACCTGGAAGGTGCCGATGGTGTCCGCGCGGCAGAGCATTTCGAAAACCGCGGGGTCGTCCTTCGGGATCGTCGCGAGGTCCACCGGTTGGCCGCGGCGCGAGCGGATTTCCAGCGCGTGTTCCATCGCCGCGAGCATGCCGAGTCCTAGCAGATCAATCTTCACGATACCCATGTCCTCGCAATCGTCCTTGTCCCACTGCACCACGGTGCGTCCGGGCATGGTCGCCGGTTGCAGCGGGACGACCGCATCGAGCCCGTGGTCGCAGACGATCATTCCGCCGGAATGCTGGCCGAGGTGGCGCGGCATGCCGAGCACCGACTGATAGAGATGGACCAGAGCCGGCAGCCGCGGGTGCGACGGCGGCAGGATGCTCGCGATGCGTTCCTCGAACCGCGCCTCGCGGGTGGTTTCCGCCGAGTCCTCGTCGCGGAATGACGATGCACCTCCGGAAAACCGTTCCGCCACCGACGGCGGGAAACCGAGCACCTTGCTCATCTCCCGGAACGCGGATTTCGACCGGTAGGTGATGACGTTGGCGGTCATCGCCGCGTTGCGCGCGCCGTATTTTTTGAAGACGTGCTGGATCACCTCCTCGCGGCGCCCGCCCGAGGGGAAGTCGATGTCGATGTCCGGCCAGCTTTTGCGATTCTCGGATAGAAACCGCTCGAACAACAACCCGCCGCCCACCGGATCCACGGCGGTGATGCCGAGCGCATAACAAACCACCGAGTTCGCGGCGGACCCCCGGCCTTGGCAAAGGATGCCCCGCCCGCGTGCGAATTCCACCAGGTCGTGGACGATCAGGAAATACCCGGGAAATCCCAGGCGATGGATCATCGCCAGCTCGTGCTCCAACTGGTTTTTCACCTTCTTACTACAGACGCCGTAGCGACGCGAAGCCCCGGCGTAAGCATGACGCCGCAACAACATCGTTTGTTCGTTAACCGACAAGGGATTTCCCCGGCCATCGGGAAAATCGGGAAAGCGGTAGTCGAGGTTTTCCAGCGTGAAGCCAATCCGCTCGGCAAGGCGGCGCGTGTTCTTAACCGCCTCTGGCAGGTCAGCGAAGAGTGCGGTCATTTCAGCCGGCGCCTTGAGATGCCGCTCGCCATTCGGTGCCAGCAATCGCCCCGCACGGTCGAGCGGCAGATGATGGCGCAGACAGGCGAAGGCATCCGCCAGCCGCCGCTCGCCGCGGGTGGCGTGAAGCGGTGCGTTACTGGCTAACAACGGCAACCGGAGGTGGGCTGCCAGATCGACGAGCTGGCGGTTCAGACGCCCATCGTCGCGCAGGCCGTGGCGGGTGAGTTCCACATAAACATTTCCCTGGCCGAAAAGCCGGACCAAGCGCTCGGCGGCGAGCAACGCGGCGGGCCGGTCATTCGCCAGCAAGGGCCGGCACAGCGGACCGTCGCGGTCACCGGTGAGAGCTAACAAATGATTTCCCGTCCGCGGAAATTCACGCGCCTCGCCTTGCTGCAAATGATGATCCGTGAGATGGCGGGACAACATCCGGTAGCCGTCACGCGTGGCGCAGAGCACGGGAAACCTTGTTCCATCCGGCAAATCCAGCAAACAGCCGACCATCGCGCGGATCCCGCACTCCTTGGCGGCGTGATGGGCGCGGGCGGAGCCGTAAAATCCCATCCGGTCGGTGATGGCGATGCTGTCGTAACCCAGCTCCGCCGCCCGGCGGATCATCGCTTCAGGCTGGCTCGCGCCCTCCAAAAATGAAAACGCGGAATGCGCGTGCAACTCTACAAAAGGCGCGTTCATCGTTCGCCTTGGGTGTTTCCCATTCGTTGAAATTCCATCTCATCCATCGTTCTCATCCCGATTTTAGGCCATCCGAGAAAATGTTCAATCGAACAGTTTTTTTGGATGCGCTTCGGCTTGGTGGAGGAAAATGCAGCGGGTGATCCCAATGATTTTTATTGGCCCGGAATCGACATCATGTTCATTTCGTGCCGATGCCTGACCCCCAAAAGCCCTCCGTCGCCAACTACCGCGAGTTCAAGGATTTCCCGCGGATCGTGTTGGCGGTTTCACGTATCCTCGCCCGCAAGCGTTTCGTGGCCCCCGTCGAACTTTTCGTCGAAATGGGCCTGCTGGTGCCCGCCGATCTCGAACGCTGGAAACAGGGCCAGCTTCCCTGTCTCGAACGCGTGATCCGCTGCAACCTCACCCGTGGCGGCCGCATCCTGCGCCTGCTTCGTTTTCACGCCCACGACCTGAATCTCAAGCCATCACAAACCGTCTATCAACACCGCAAGCATCACCTGCGCTTTTCCCGCAGCGGGGAACACCTGATCGAGGAGGCATGGTCCCGGCATTTTGTGGTCGTCGGCAAGCGGAACCCCTTCGCCGCGCCTGAAACGGAAGCGGAGTAGGGTGCTCGTGCTAAAATCTGTCTTCTTAAATCATGACGGCGGAATTCGTGCCTCCGGCGAAGGCCCCGGCTTTCAGGGCGGCTTCGAAATCAGGTCGTAATTTGCGGTTCGCCCAGGTGGGGGAGATTTGCGGCATGGAGGAGAGATCGAGTTCCTTTTCCAATGAAGTGAGCACCAAGTCCTTCAGAGTGCGCCCTGTTTCCACCGCGTGGATCTCGGCCCGGCGATACAGCCCTTCCGGAATATCGATGGTGGTTTTCATGCGGCATACCCTACCGGAACAGGGTTTTCCGTCAAGCTGGTGATCCTTCTATGGCGTCCGCAACTCGCCCGCACAATAGCGAGTTTGCGTGCTGACAAGGACATGCGCCTACCGAAAACCCGAAAATCGGTGCAGCGCGGTTTTCCGAAAAGCGAGCCTCCTGAATACGAGGCCACTCGTTCATCCGCAGTCATGCCACAAGTGATAGATCGTGATGTCGGTGGCCGGCCCTTTGCCATGAAGCCATGAAAAAGTTCTCTTGTGACGACTGATGTGGACTGGTTTAGCACTAGCGGTTGGCATGCTGCATGTTGTTGCAGTGGGAAGCTCCAAGGTGTGCAGTGACTGCATGCGGGCGGACTCAGACATCGTGGGGATGAGGTTTTTGGCAATTGTCCGCCCGTCGCGGGCGAACGCCAACATCATTCCTTCCTGCATGGCCCACGCGTAGTCGCCGCGGACGAAACGAATGAGTCCGTCGTCGCAGTATTTTGAACCCGCCGGATGTGTGGCATCCGCGGGTTTGCATTCCACGAACAAGGCGTCGAATTCGGGGATGACAGGGCGGGATTCGCTTTCGTCATGGCGCAGCTTGAAACACATGTCCGGGGTCTTGGTGAGGACGGCTCCGTTGTAGTTCGCCCACTGGCCCTGGCGGACCACGGGCTCGTAGCTGCGTTTGTTAAAACCGGCGACGCTTCCCGCTTCCCGAAGGTCATTTTCAATAATGCTGCGCAGTGCGGCGGTGACTTCGTCCTCGCTGGCATCGGCGAGTCGGAATTGTTGTTCACGAAGCAACTCCAACGCCCGGATCAGCACCCGGCGGATGAGGAGGATGACTGGCAGCCCGAGTCGTGGATGCGGAAGATGATAGCGCTCCGGCGGAACCCCTAGAGTGAAGAATCCGGCTGTGCGGGCGTCGCTCATTCTGTTTCCGGGAGTCCGAATGCACAGAGGTGTTGGCGGATGATGTGCTGGGCACAGAGACGCGCTCTGGTCTTGGTCCACCAGCGGCGTTGGTTCAAGAGCCCTAGCAGCAGACCGCGCTTGCCCGGAGCTTGGACGATGATCCGACTGGAACCCCGCTGGTTGGCCAGTTTCATCGCTTCACGAAGCAGGCCTGGATTGAAGGGGACTTCGATGGACTTTCTGGATACGGTCAGGAAGAACCAAGGTTCGCGCCATTCGCCGGGCTGTTTCTCCGGTTCGAGAACTTCGACGCTCTCGCCACAAACATCGAAGTAGGGATTCAGTTCTTCGCGAAGCGTCTGGAGGAAATCCACACGTGTCTCGGGCATCGTGCGATCCAAGGCCGCCTTGCCCGCCCTGCGGTAGGACGCGGCGGAAAAGAGCGTGTCTTTAGCAACCTGAACGGCATCGTCATCAAGGCCGTAAAGATGGAAGATGAATGAATCGATTTCGTCCCACGGTTTGACGAGGTCATGTTCCAGTCGATGGGCGAGCTTGCGGATTTTGGATTTGGTGGCGGAGGGAAGTTTCTTCAAATCAGGGAATGGAAGCGCATCAAACTCCTCCTTGTTGAACGTTTGCCTGTCGAAACCACTGCGGCGGCTGGTCATCAGGCAAAAGTAGGCGAAGAACTTTGAGTGAGGCAGAAGATAAATGAGCGCGGCGAGCGTGTCGGCATCTGGATATCCGGCGCAGGAGTATCCGTAGTAGCTCTGTGAATACGCTATAGCCCTTTGAGATAGGTAGGCGTGTGGAGTTTTCTCTTCCTCCCCAGGTGATTGCGGTATGATTACCAGCGGTGACTGGTAAATTTCTTCCCGTCGGGGCCAAGCTGCATGTTTTGTCTTGTGATTCTTCTCATAGGTTTTGAGATCCTCCCATGGAATCGCGAAACCCTGCTCAGACGGAATAAAATCTAGCATCTCCGCTAAGAAGTCCTTTTTGCTCTGGGTTCTTGAAGGAGAGCGATCATACCCTTTTCCCGTCTTGATAAGCTTCTCGTCCCAATGCGACCACGAAATTTCCAAGGTTTCGAATGACGAGTTCAGCAACTGTTCCAAGATCACGACATCCAGCCACGTGCCCAATGACAGTGTCTTAAGCAACCAAGGCTGTTTCTCCACTAGTGCAATGCTAAGGGCTTGCGATGTTTCGTAATCGATCCGGAAAAGACCCCGTTCATTCGGGCGTTGCTCGTAAAGCGGAGTGGAGTATTGGAAACGGTGGTCTTCCGTCGGCACGGCATTTCTTGCAAACCAAACGCAGGCCGGCATATCCACGCCTTCCCAGACGGCGGTTTTTCGAAGATCGGCACAGTTCAACAGGCCTGTCGTTTCGACGCTCTGCAGGATCGCCCGCCAGGCCTCGAAGCCTTTGCCGCTGGTGCGGCCGAACAAGCGGGCCGGCATGGCCAAGGCGATGATTCCGGGGTCGCTTCCTTTTGACTTTGGCTTCGCCCATTCCGTGGCCCGCCAGAGGAAGGGCAGATCGGGATTCTTGTCCGGATTCTGATAGGCTTTCGCCAGTTCGGGGAAGCCTCTAGCCGTAAGCACACGCTTGCCGATTTGAGTGAAAGCTTCGTTCAGTTCGTCCGTCTTGGATTTGCCCTTTGGCTCTTCGTCGTCTTGGGCGGGGTTTTCGCGGAGACGTGTCCATGGAGGGTTGCCGATGACGATATCAAAACGGCCATTGAATTCAGGTGACACATCCGGGCCGAGACTGCCGAGCGAGAATGCGGTGGCGCTGTTAGGTCCGTCTTCATCGTTGCCGAAGCGATGCAGCACCTCGCCCCTGAGATTGCGCGGGAACTTGAGGGAACGCGGCGGCCTCGGGCTGCCATTGACCTCGATGGCGGTGATGTAGAGCGCGAGGGCTGCCAGGCGGAGCGCGGGTTCGCTAACATCAAAGCCACACAATTGCTGATAGAGGATTTCCTGAATGACCTTGGTATTCGGCCGTTCCTCGTCGTGCTGCCAGCGCTCGCGGACCAACCTTCGGAAGGCGAGCACGAGGAAGATCCCGGCTCCGCATGATGGGTCCAGCACCTGTGCAGCCGCTGGATTCTTTAGAGCGGCGAAGGATTCTTTCACCATCAGGTCCGCGATGGTGCGGGGAGTGTAGTGGACGCTGGTGTCCTTGGCGGTCCGGGTGTCCGCCCGATGGCTGAAGCTTTCATACACCTGACTCAGCACGCCAACCGGGATGTGGGCGAAATCGAGATCGCCCCAGTCGAGCTCGGTTTGAATGCCACCGCCGACTGCGCGCCAACCTTTGAGAATGGCTTGAAGGTGGTCGAAGATTTTCTTGCCGACGAGATGCCGGGTCCGCTGATAGAAACGGAGGTAAGCGGCTTGACGGGCTTTTCGGTCTCCGGCGGGAATCTCCTCGTCGATAAGCGGCAGGAAATCACCGTTGAAGGTTTCATCGAGCCAAGCAGAAGTTTGCGCGGCGGCTTCGGCGGTGGAAAACGCGTCTTTCAGGTCAGCTGACGCGGGACAGATGTCGGTGGTTTCGTTTTCCAGAACGATCCGGCGGTCGATCAGAAAGCGGAAGAACAAAGCTCGTCCGGTCATCGAGAGCACTTCCAGCGCGTCGATGCGGCTGGGCACGAAGGCGTTGGTGGTTTGAGTAAGGAGATCGAAGATTTTCCGGAAGACGTAATCCGTTCCGTGGAGGCGATGGTTTTCTTCGAAAGTGCCGTGGACCAGACTCTGGAAAAACAGAGGCGCGGAGATGCTGTCCGCCTTGATGGTTTTTACCGGGGCCGTACTCGCGGATTCGTGAAAGCCGATGGGGAAAATTTCCAATGACCCAGGATGAACCACTCCGAGCCAGGCGGGGTCGCTGCGATTCGCGAGTTGGCGGCTGATGACGGAGAGGGAAATGGGATCGCATTTCAGATCATCGCAAGCATCCAAGATGTAGAGGAGGGCGGTTCCCTGATTCTCGGCCACCGCGCTTACTAGCGGCTTCTGAGTCGAGCGTTTGGGAAGAAGATCGAGATAGTCGAGTTGCTCCGGATCCGATAGTTTGCCATCCAAACGAATGAAGTCGGTGCACCCGAACGCGGCGAGGCGCTGCTCCAGCGGGCGGACAGGGGATGGACTGGCTGAGGACATCAGGCGGTGAGAATGCGGATCACGGCTTTGGCGACTCCTTGGATTTGCAGGTCATGGGCGGGGATGAGGTCGGGGTAGGCGGGATTTTCCGCTTTCAGAAAGGCTTTGCCGTTTTTGATGACCAGGGTTTTCAGGGTGCATTCCTGATCGATCAAAGCGGCGACGACATCTTGGTTTTTTGGCGTGGCGGAGCGATCCAAAAGAACGAGGTCGCCGTCGAAAAATTTTCTGCCGGTCATGGAGTCGCCGCGAACTCGTAGGGCGAAGGCATCCGCCGGGTTTTTGATGTCGAAGGTGGTGGGATCGAGTTGGAGTTGTTCGGCTTGCTCCAAATCTTGTGTGTCGGGAAAACCGGCCGCAATCGAGCCAAGAAGGGGAACGCCGGTCTTGGCTTTCTTCGCAAGGCGTAGGCTTCTGGAGCAACCGGCATCGTAGATCAGCTGTTCACCCGCCTGCATCCGGCGGATCAGTTTCATGGCGGCATTGGTGCTTTGGTAGCCGAGGCATTGGCAAACTTCGCGAATCGAGGGCGGAGGCGAACCCGCCGCCTCCAGCTTCTCAAGGAAGGAGAGAAGTGTTTCCTTCGGGTTGGATTCGGAACGAGGCATTGGGTGAACAAATGTTCACCATCTTGTTTGGCCATGCAAGCCGGGAATTAGGTTGGGCAATTTCCATTCTCAATCCCTTCCGCCTCCGCCAGCGCTTTGTCCGCAGCTTTTTGGTGCGGTTCGGCTTCTTCGGCGAGGTCGCTCTCGATGAGGAGTCGTGCGACTTTATGTTTCCTGGCGGCGAAGGCGCGGAGGTCGGCGATGCGCTGGAGTTGTTCGGGGGTGAGGGCCGGCTTTTGCGGGGGTGGAGCATCGCCGGTCAACGAGCGGGTGGCGCGGGTGTTGAGGGTGATGAGCCCGGCGGAAACGAGGGCTTGCAGGGAAGCCCAGGTGCTTTCGTCGAGGACGTGGAGTTGCGGGGGATTGCCGTGCCAGTCGGTCTCGTGGAAGAGCGCGGAGACGGCGGCGGCGCGTTGCGGATCGCGCAGGACGGTGAGGATGACGGGTTCGGCCTGGCCGGGGAGCATGGCTTCCTGGCAGTGGAGCAGGGCGTTTCCGAGGGTGGTGGCGGCGCGTTCCGCAAAGGCGAGGGCGGGATCGGCGGGCGGGGCCTTGGTCGCGGGTTTTCCCTCCGGAGTGATGGATAGAATCTGTTGGAGGCGGGCGAGGTTGGCTTCGCGACCGCGCTTGAGCTTGGCCTGGCTGAGGGATTTTTCGGAGCCGTCGAGCACGCCCTCGGCGAGGTTCATCTTGGTGGCGAGGGTCTCGAGCATCATGTGTTCGAGGGTGTTCCCGGCGATGAGGTTGATGACGGTGACAGGGCGCGTCTGGTGTTTTCGCCAGGCCCGGGCGATGCGTTGTTCGAGACGGGCGGGGTTCCACGGCAGGTCGCAGTTGATGACGACGCTGGCGTTCTGGAGGTTGAGGCCGACGCCGCCGGAATCGGTGCTGAGGAAGAGGCGGCAAGCGGGATCCTCGCGGAAGGCGGTGATTTCACCCCGGCGTTTCTGCTGGGGCACGCTGCCGGTGTGCCATGCGTAGCCGACGCCGTTTCTATCCGCCCAGGCGCGGACTTTTTTGAGCATGCCTTCCCACTCGGAGAAGACGATGATTTTGACGTCGGGATCGGAGAGCGCTTCGTCGAGGATGGGGCCGAGTTCGTCGAGCTTGGGGCAGTCCTGGCAATCGCGGTTTTTGATGATGGAGGGGGAATCACAGATCATGCGCATCATGCCTAGCAGGATCATGACGAGGTCCTGCTCGCTCTTCTTCAGCGGGCGGCGCATGGACGCCTGGATGAGCTGGGAAACCTGGCGCTTCACCTCGTCGTAGTCCGCCTGCATGGCGGCGGTGAGTTTCACGAAATGGTTGCGGTCGGTGCGGTCGGGAAGCTCGGTCTCGACGTGGTGCTTGCGGCGGCGGAGCAGGATGGGGCGGACGCGCTCGCGGAGCGCCGCTAGATTCTGATAGTCGGACGGGCGGCCCTTTTCGTCGAACTGGTAGAAGTCGCGGTTGAAGCGGAACAACGGTCCGAGCAGCGTGGGATCGAGGAAATCGACGATGGAGTAGAGTTCGTCGATGCGGTTCTCGATGGGGGTGCCGGTGAGGACGAAGGCGTGGCGGCTTTGCAGGCGTTTGACGGCCTGGGCGGTCTTGGTGGCCCAGTTTTTGATGCGCTGGGCCTCGTCGAGCACGACGATGTCCGGCTTGAGCTTGTCGTTGATGTCGAGCGAGTCGGTGACGACCTGTTCGTAGTTGACGATGGTGAAGAAGGGCGGCTCGGGGTCGGCATAACATCTCGTACGGGTGGTGCGGGGGCCGAAGACGAGTCGCTGGGAAAGAGTGGTGAATTTGCGGATTTGTTCCTCCCACTCGGACTTGAGCGAGGCGGGGGTGACGACGAGCACGCGTCGCGCTTTCCCGAGGTGGTGGAGCAGGGCGCAGGCGGCGATGGCCTGGATGGTTTTTCCGAGGCCCATTTCATCGGCGAGCAGGGCGCGCCCGTTGAAGGCGAGGTGGAGCATGCCCTCGCGCTGATAGGGATAAAGCGGGCTGAGGGTGACGTGTTCCGGGTGGCGTCCCGCGACGACGCCGGTTTCGTATTCGCGGCGCAGGATGCGGCGTTCCTCGGCGTGGCGACGGGATTCGAGAAAGCCGTGGACGTCCTGGGAGATGCGGAAACTCCGGCTGCGGTTGCGGCGGATTTTTTCGAGGTGTTCCTCCGGATTTCCGATCAGAACGCCGTTGGAATCGAAGTGCGGGCGCAGGGACGCAGGCAGGTTTCCGAGGTTGCGGGCAATGGCGAGGGTCTCCCCGCTTGGGACAAGGTCGGTGCGGGTGGAGCCGGATTTCTCCGCCAGCCGCACCTCGCCCTTGAAGCGGCGCTTGAGCCAGATGAGCACGGCTTCCACGTGTTTGCAGGTGCCGAGGCCATTGATGCGGAAGTCCGGGCAGGTGCAGGAAAAATCGCGGGTGGCGAGGTCGCGGATTTCGACCTGATAGTCCATGCCGCTGGGCGAGACCACGCCGAAGTTGGAGAAGACGGGATGTGCGGGATCCAGATTGCGGACCGAGTGTTTCTCATCGATGGCGCGCTGGGTGCGGCGGAGGATTTCATCCTGGTCCGAGGTGCGCCAATCGGAGGCCGGGGGAAGCGGGATCGCGGCGCGTTTCTTCTTCTTCTGAGATTTTTTCGCGGGCATGACGGGGGGGAATCTCGGAGTTGTCTGACCGGGCGGCAATCCCAAATCACTTCTTCGCCTCGCTGGTCTCATCCATAGACTCCCTCAAGCTGCCAGCGGTCCGGGGTTTGGAAAACGAGCCGCAGCAGATGGCGGCTGGCGAGTTGGACGTCCCACTCCAGCCGCTGCCACGTGCCGGCCGGATCCCACCACGTGCCGGACGCCGGAAACGGTCCGCGGCGGTCGATGATTTCGCCGGGATGTGGGCCGTTGAGCAGCGCGAGCGGCCACGGTTGGCGGTCGTGCGATTCATAGGCCACGGCGATTTCGCGCGGCGGCCGGAAGCGGTGTAGGGGCACCGGGCAATCGGGTAGAAACGCCCGCCCGGTCAACGCCGGTCCCGCCGCCGGGTGGAGGGTGAAGGAGTCCGGGCGGAAAGACTCGGGCGGCAGGGGAATCCCCACCCGGCCTTGTCCTAACAAAGCTTCCAGTTTCGCCAGCGTTTCCGCCCAGCGCTCCGGCTGCGGCAGGTGGCGGCCGAACCACTCGCGCTGCGCCGCCGTGGCGAAAGTGGTTTCCGCGTCGAGCTGCAGGGTGACCACTGCCGCGTCGAGGCGGAGCGATTCCAGCAAGGTTTGCAACGGCGACAACATGCCCTCCACCGCCGTCTGCGGTTCGGGCAGGCGCACGCGCCGCGCCAGCTCGCCGCCGGTTTCCAGGATCAGCCGGAAGTGCAGGGAACCCGCCGCCAGATGGCGCGCGCCTAACCGTCCGGCGAGCGTGTGCAGCAGCCGCTTGAGCGCGAAAACCAGGGGATCGAGCGCGATCACGCCGTCCTCGAAGTCGAACGACTGCGCGAACGATTCCGGCGGCCGGTGGAGCCGCAGCAGGCGGCAGGTTTTCCCGTGGAGCAGGTCGTGCCATTTCCCGACCTCCGGCCCGAGCCGCTCGATCAATGCCTGGCGCGGCAGCTTCATGAAATCGCCCAGCGTTTTCAATCCCCACAGATCCAGCAATTTCAGCGATGCCGGATCGCGGGAAACCGAAACAAGCACTCTTAACGGCAGCGGCGCGAGATCCGCCGGGGAAATGAAACGCCCGCGCGTCGCCTCGTGGCGGGCGGCGAGGTGGGCGAGGTCCGGCGTGTTCGCGCGGGCTTGCCAGAGTTCG
>JFJP01041492.1_pt1 | contig 11208 bp, 10 predicted proteins | sample 431651 | NCBI WGS metagenome assembly JFJP01 (sample SAMN02602958, study PRJNA72255) | Microbial mat metagenome, whole genome shotgun sequencing project. | biome: fresh water; feature: sink hole; material: water; isolation source: purple microbial (photo- and chemosynthetic) mats found in... | reverse complement strand
GTAGTATCCGCACCAACAAATGATCCGTGGTTTTCCAGAAAAATAATTTTAGGGTCATGTGAGAACTTTTTCCGGTATTCAATAATGTCAGCCTCAAGCTTTTTAAACAGTATATAACCCGGATCTGTGTAAGGAACAAAAAGAACCTCTTCGCCGAAAAGCTTATGAGTCAGGCTTTTTGCGTTTCTGCTGCACAACAGTCCGTTAATAAGAGTCGGATGCAGGTGCACTACAAATCTGTACGATATTATTTCATGCAGTGATGTTTCGACTGATGGGCGTTTGTTCCGGTTCTGGTCAGTAATGCTGTTGAACATATCAACTTTAACCTGTTCTTCCCTCAGCGATGGCTCATCAGAATATGTGCTTGTCGAAATCACATGCAGTTTTTCCCTGTCGAGAGCCACAAGGCCATCCTCGGTAAGTTCAGCAAGTGATTGTCCGCTCGACTTTATCCATATACTCTTTTCATCCTTGAAAGAGGTATTGCCACCTCCGGCAATAACAAATTCCTTGTTGCTTCCGTAATATCTCGAGATCTCAATAAGTTCCTGAATTTCCGGCTTCATATTCTATTTATTTAAGAAGTATTCTATTACTGTTTGTCCGAGTTCTGCCAGATCTTTATTCTGGTCGGTGGCCATTTTACCGTCAGCAAGCACATATCCCTGTCTTCCTGCTGCCCTCAGGTATTGATGTGCAGCGATTATACAGACGCCCTCCCATGCAATTTTTTTGAGAGTGTCATCAAGTGGAACTGACCCTCTTGTTGATACTGTGAGTGGTATCATTTCGGGAGTATTGTGTTCAGTGCCGAATGTTATCAGGAAGCCTCTTTTGTGAAAGAATTCAACAAAGTCCTTAAGAATGTTCATATCATTTCTTCCCGGAATAAGTTCTATGCAACATACTCCGATCTTTTTAAGTGAGTGGTATAGTGTCTCTGGATTGGATTCAAATTCAGTGCACTTTCCTGATGGGTCATCGAGAAGGACAGGGTAGCAAGGGATACCTCCGGCTTTGACAATTATGTTAATCAGCTTTCCAATTTCGAGGAATGAACCGGGAGTCTCCTCTACAAATGCTGCGCCTCCGCTTTTAAGCAGATTTGATCTTATCTCATTTTCAAGTGCCGGTGTATCCGATACTGAGGCCTTTGATTTTTTACCTCCGTATAACTTTTCAAGAAAGGCAATCTGCGCCTCCTGATCTGTATAGTTTTCAAGGGTCAGTATCCTGAGTGCCTTTGCTATATGGCGTTCCCTGACAAGATCATGAGCATATTTCTTTTTAATTGTAGAGTAATTAAGCGAAAGGGCAGGATTTTCAGCTCTTATAAGTTTGTTGAGTTTTGCAATCATTGCTCTTATCTGATCCTGACTCTCCCTTATAACACTCTTCAGCTGTTTCCTGAGCATGAATCCTGTATGAAAAGGATAGTCAAGTCCTTTTCCGCTGAAATAGATCCTTCCCGGGTTATTGGGGTCGTTGATCCTAATGCCTTTCTTCTGTTCCTCTTTCATAAGTCCTATGAATTCGATATTGAAGAGAGGGAATATTTTATTGTCGACACAGCCCTTGTGGAAAGAATCATATCCGTCGGTGACATAGAAATCATTTATTCCAAGACAGGCAATCTTTTCATTCAGAGCAAGATTGAATATTGTTTCCATGTTTTCAAAAGCACTGAACGAATAAGGTGTATGAATATGACCGTTAGCTTCACGAAAACGCGGAAATGACTTATCCTGAAGTGCCTTTTTCATTGCCTCAGGAGGAGGAAAACTTAAAAGAAAGTTTTTCATAAACCCTTAAATTTTTGTTTCAATTTTAATATCAGCCAATAGTCCATTTATTGTTGAAATTTCATCCTGCGCTAGCCTGAATCCTGCAGCCTTTACATTGTCGAGCACCTGTTCTGCGTTTCGGGCACCTGCCAGGGCGCATGTGATTCCGGGCTGCTGTATTGTCCAGTTGAGAACAAGCTGTGACAATGAAACTTCCCTGTCGTGTGCGATCTTTGTAAGCTTTTCTGTCAGATCAAGGATCCTGCTGAAGTTAGGCTCCTTGTAATATATTGTTGCAGGTCTCGAATCGCCTTCATTGAACTTGTGACCCGGTTTAAACTTACCTGTCAGCAATCCGCGCTGAAGAGGAGAGTAGGCAAGAATTCCAATATTGTTTTTTATGCAAACAGGCACAATCTCTTTCTCTATTTCCCTGTTTACCATGCTGTAAGGAACCTGATTTGAAGCAATCGGGAAGCAGTTTGCTGCTTCTTCAACGAGCTCTTTCGAGTAATTACAGACTGCTCCGGCCCTTATTTTGCCCTGCTTTACAAGTATTTCGAGTGCTTCCATTGTCTCTGATACCGGCGTTGTTGAATCAGCCCAATGAATCTGGTAAAGATCAATATAGTCAGTGCCGAGTCTTTTAAGACTAATCTCACAGTCGGCAAGAACTTTTTCTTTTGAGGAATAGCGGTATATGTCGATGTCTTTTCCCTCATTGTCCTTCGAGGAAAAATAATAAGATCCCTTTTTTTCTGTCCATGTTAGTCCGAATTTCGTGAGGATCTGAACCTTATCCCTTTTTCCTTTGACTGCTTTCCCTGTAAGTTCCTCGCTTAATCCGAAGCCATATACTGCAGCAGTATCAATTGTTGTCATGCCATTATCAACAGCAGTCTCAATCGCTTTGATCGCTTCTTTGGAATCTGCTCCTCCCCACATCCATCCGCCGATAGCCCATGCGCCGAATGCTAATTCGGAAACAACAATATCTGATTGTCCTAATTTTCTGTATTCCATTTTATAAAGTTTTTTTTACCAGTTTATAACCTCTTCGGGAACATCAAGCAGTGAATCGCATATCCAGTCAGCCTCAAGAAGGTTCTCCCTTTTGAATGATGTTGTTACAGCCAGACATTTACAGCCTGCTGCCAGGCCGGCTTTAACACCATTAACTGCATCCTCCACAACAAGGCATTCTGAGGGATCCAATCCAAGGCCTAAGGCTGCTTTTATAAAAACATCGGGAAATGGTTTCTTTCTTTCAACATCTTCACCTGTTATTATTGCCTGAAAAGTACTTCCGGCCAACCCTGTTTCTTCCAGATTAACCTTCATTTTGATTGTATCGGCGCTTGTTGCCAGGGCCAGTTTAAATCCTTTTTTCTGGCATCTGCCAATAAACTCACGGGCACCGGGCAGCGGGTTTATTTTGTTCCTGACAATAGTTCCATAAATTTCGTAAGTTCTTGCCTTAACCTTATTTATGTCAACGGTTAGTCCGTGTTTTTCAGCTACTCCGCCTATATATTTGTTCTCGCCCATGCCTACGAATGGGTGGAAATCATCAGGTACAGCCGTGACGCCCAGTTCAGCAAACATCATAATTGCTGCCTGGCATATAAATGGTTCAGAATCAACAAGAACTCCGTCCATGTCAAAAAGAATTCCTTTTATCATCTGAACAGCTTTTCTATTTCAATGATACGGCTTTTTGTGAGTGGACTCTTCTTTTTTGAGATATCTGTAATAAGAGTCATTTTTGCTGCATTTTCCAGGACTTCAATCTTGTCAAATGCCTGTAATAATGATTCACCTGTTGTCAGAACACCATGATTTTCAAGCAGAAGAATATCAGCGGCAGTTATACTCTCAGCAGCTTTTAATGCCAGTTCGGTAGTTCCCATCAGTGCATAAGGCACAAGTAACGGTTCTCCCAGAATGGCACGGGCTTCGGCTGTTAAATTAGTGTCAATTTTACACTTCATCGCAGTAAATGCTGATGCGAATACAGGGTGGGCATGAATTATCGCCGTAACTTCCCTCTTCTTTTTGAAAATGGAAATATGCATATCTGATTCCATCGAAGGTTTCAGATCAGGAGTAAGGTTGTTTCCAAAAATATCCAATATGCCAACCTCTTTCCATTTCATTCTTCCCTTATCAGTGGCAGAAGGAGTTATTGCAATTATTTCTTCCGAAATGCGGAGGCTTATATTTCCGCCTGATGTTGTTGTAAGTCCTTGTTTGTAAAGACGTCTCATGAAAGAGGCAACCTCTTTCCTTTCCTTTTTGTATTTGGATAAGGAATTCATGTCAGTCTATTTTTGAACTAAATCTATAACTCCGTTTAGGACATACCTTGGACGGTACGGAAAATTGTCTATTTCTTCTTTCGATGTTATTCCGCTCAGTACAAGAAGTGTATCTATTTCTGATTCAAGACCGCATCTTACATCAGTATCCATCCTGTCGCCTATTACTATAGCATCTTCCCTTTTAACACCGAGCATTTTGAGGGCACTCCTCATCATAAGAGGATTTGGCTTGCCTACATAATAGGCCTTTTTGCCTGAGGCTATCTCAATTGGTGCTATAAGTGCTTTTGTGGAAGGGGTAATACCAACTTCAACAGGACCACTTACGTCGGGATTGGTACCGATCAATTTGGCTCCCTTTAATACAAGATTCAGTGCAAGTTCAATCTTTTCAAAGTTGTAACTGTGTGTGTCTCCGACAACTACATAATCGGGACTAACATTATTTACAGTATAGCCTACACTGTAAAGAGCATGTATTAGTCCGGCATCACCTATTATATAAGCACTTCCGTTTGGCTTCTGGTTTGCCAGAAAACTTGCCGTTGCCAGTGCGCTTGTGTAGAAGTGTTCTTCACCTATATCTATACCAAGTCTTTTCAGTTTTTCATGAAGCTCTTTCGGGGTTCTTTCGCTTGAATTTGTCAGAAACAGATATTTCTTGCCTGACGATTCGAGCCATGCCAGAAAATCGGTTACTCCCGGGAGCAGTCTGTTTCCATGGTAGATAACTCCATCCATGTCGATTATAAACCCTGCCTTTGATTTAATGTACTCTATTCCTTGTTCCATATTTTTTTATTTCCTGTAAAGATATCAAAAATGAATCAGACTCCTTCCTTGTTTAATTCTGCCTGCTTCTCTGCTGACTGGTCTGTTTTACACTGATGTCCAGGCAGTGGCATTATCCTTTCATGTATTGCATCAAGGAACCAGTCGGGCTGGGGGAAGAAATACTCTTCCATCTCATATGCAGGTGTTATCCAGTTACGGGAACCGACAACCATAGGTGGTGCATCGAGATAATCAAATGCAAGCTCAGTAATCGTCTGGGCCATTTCCTTCAGGAATGATCCCCTTGAAGATGCATCACTGGCGAGTAAAATTCTGCCTGTTTTCTTAACCGACTCAATAACCTTATCATAATTAAAAGGAACAAGCGAACGGGCATCAATAACCTCGGCGCTAAGACCATATTTTTCCTTTAATATTTCAGCAACTTTGAGAGCAGGATAAAGTGTAGCACCTATAGTGAGTATAGTAATATCGTCACCGGTTCTTTTTACATCAGGTTCACCAAACGGGATCTCATAATAGCCTTCCGGAACGCCTTCTGTATGGAACATTTCGCCAATATCGTATATCCTCTGGCTTTCAAAATAGATAACAGGATCGGTTCCCTGTAATGCTGTGTTCATCAGTCCTTTTGCATCATATGGTGTAGCAGGAAACACAACTTTTAATCCCGGAATATGAGCTGTCAGTGAACTCCAGTCCTGTGAGTGCTGGGCACCATATTTGGAACCAACAGAGACTCTGATAACAACAGGCATTTTTATAATATTTCCACTCATTGCCTGCCATTTCGGAAGCTGGTTGAAGACCTCATCGCCCGACCGGCCTAGAAAATCACAGTACATAATTTCGGCAATTACACGTCCGCCGCACATTCCATAACCGATTGCTGTTCCAACAATAGCTCCCTCTGAAATAGGGGAGTTGAACAATCTGTTATACGGCAGGGCTTCTGTGAGTCCGCGATATACTGCAAAAGCGCCCCCCCAGTCGCGGTTCTCTTCACCCCATGCAGCAAGTGTGGGATCTTTGTAGAACCTGTCGATTACTGCCTCGAAAATCCCGTCGCGGAACTGGTAGAGTCGTGCCTTCGATACCGGTTTTCCCTCTTTATCAATATAATACCTCTCCTTTGTTTTTAATGATTTTACCCTCTGATTCTCTTCCATAGGCATAAGTACCTGAGCTGTGCCCTCTTCCATCCTGTCGACTGAATTATTCGAAAACATCATCTTTCCGATTGAGTCGGGATCCTTTTGCATATTTATTCTTGGAGAGATATTGTCATCGATGCTGAGTTTCAGCATCTGAGTAAGTTTCTCTTTCGTATTTGCAGTAATCTCATCTAGTTGATCCTGTGTTGCGAGACCGGCACCGACTATTGTTTTTCCGTATGAGAGTATTGAATCCTCCTGCTGCCATGCTTCAATTTCTTCTTTTGATCTGTATGAGGAGGCGTCAGAAGGAGAATGACCGCTTATACGGTAAGTAAGGGTGTCTAAAAGAACCGGACCTTTTTTCTCTTCAATTATTCTCTTCTTGCGACGGAAAGCGTCAATTACAGCCAGTGGATTGTAACCATCTACGCGTTCTGCGTGCATTGATTCTGGATTTACTCCGGCACCAACCCTTGCAAGAATGTCATAGCCCATTGTCTCGCCCATTGTCTGTCCGCCCATACCGTAAAGGTTGTTCATGAAGTTGAATATCAGCGGCAATCCGCCTTTATATTCACCTTCCCAGAGAGTGCGGTACTGATCCATTGTTGCAAAACAGATTCCTTCCCATACCGGTCCGCAACCCATTGAGGCATCACCTATATTGCAGACAACGATACCGGGTTTACGGTTTATCTTTTTATAAAGAGCTGCTCCAACAGAAATATCACCTGATCCGCCGACAATTGCATTATTGGGATACACACCGAAAGGAGTGAAGAAGGCATGCATCGACCCTCCGAGTCCTTTGTTGAAACCATTTTCGCGCGCGAAGATCTCTGCCAGTGCTCCATAGAGCAGAAAGTTTACTGCAAGTTCTTTTATGCTTCCCTGGAAGCCCTTTTCTACTACCTTAAGAGCATCGCCTCCAAAGTAGTTCTTCATTACATAATAAAGAGAATCTTCATCGAGACTGTGAATTGCAGATAAGCCTTTTGCAAGAATCTCACCATGACTTCTGTGCGATCCGAAAATATAGTCATCAGGACTAAGCGTATAAGCCATGCCTACAGCAGCAGCCTCCTGTCCGATTGAAAGATGGGCTGGTCCGGGATGATTATAGGCGATACCGTTGTATTCGTTTGTTGTCTTGATAAGGTTGAGCATAGTCTCAAATTCCCTTATTACAACCATGTCGTTGTAGATCCTTAAAAAATCATCCTTCGTGTAAACCTTTTTTTCCTCTTCAATTGTCTTACTGTATTGGTTTACAGGGATTTTATCAAACTCAATGAATTTTGGTTGTCTTATAACCTTCGGATTGATGTTCTGACTCTTTGGCATATCTCTTTATTATTTGTCTTGCAGTCTTGCGGTCTTGCGGTCTTGCAGTCCTGCTGTTAAGTATTTCTTTCTGCGCCCTGAGCTCTGTGCTCTGTGCTCTGTGCTTCTTATTAATAAATGAACCCTTCTATCTGATCTTTAATCTCCTTCAGGAACAGTGTTGCCGGTCCGCCGTCAATTGATCTGTGATCGTAAGTGAGTGACAGTCCAATATATGGAACAAAAGCAAATGTGTTATTCCCGATGTTGGCAGGGCGGTTTATTATTGTACAAACACCAAGTATTCCTGATTGAGGCAGATTTATTACAGGGGTAAACATTTCTACCCCGTAGTTTCCCAGGTTCGATACCGTGAATGTGGCTGAAGTGCTCTGAATAAGTTCAGGACTAATACTCCCTTTTTTACATGCTTCAGCGACAGATTTAAGTTCTTTTGAAAGAGTAAGGAGATCCATATCAGAAGCGTTTTTTACAGTCGGGACCATTAGTCCGCGGGGAGTATCAACTGCAATACCCAGATGCACTTTATGGAATGTCTTTATCTTGTCGCCAAGAAAATGACTGTTGGCTTCGGGAAACTTCAGAAGAGCCTTTGTTACACACCAGCAAATCATATCGTTCAGTGTTATGTCCTGCTGATTTTTCCCTTTGGCAATTTCATCTTTTATTCTCTGCCGGGCATCAAGCAGTTTTCTTACATCGGCACTCATATGATGAGTAAGCTGGGCTGAATTCTGGAGAGAAGCATGCATTGCCTTTGATATCAGCTTCCTGACATTACTCAGAGGCTGCTCCATGAATTCGGCTCCTGAGTAAGCAGGTTTTGTAATAGTTGCTTTTCCGGTGAGTGCACCTTCAATATCACTTGATACTATCCTGCCATTTGGCCCTGAACCTATTATGCTGTTGAAATCCAGTCCTTTTGACTCAGCCAGCTTTTTGGCCCTCGGTGATATTCTTATTTTTCCGTCACTTGCTGTTCCCTTTACAGCCTCTACAGCCTTTATAGCCTCTACAGCCTCTACAGCCTTTTCCTCCACGACAGGCTCTGAATGATTATCCTGTTTGAATGAACCAGTATCCTCCCCGGCTGTTCCTATAACGGCAACATTAACAAGAACAGGTACTTCCGCGCCATCGCCATAGAAAACATCGAGCAATATACCCGATTCAGGCGCCTCAAGGTCAAATGATGCCTTGTCTGTTTCATAGGAAAAAAGGATATCGCCTGCGGAAACGCTTTCACCCTTTTTCCTGAGCCATTTTGTTATGATGCAGGTCTCGACTGATTGTCCCTGCTTAGGCATTATTACTGCTGTTGCCATATTAATTTTTTTTTTATTAACCACGGAGTACACGGAGTAACACGGAGTTTTTCACTGAGTTACGAACTGCCATATGAGGTACCTCCTTAATCCTGTCTCTTTATCGTTTTTACTTTTGTCTTTTATCTTCTTGCTTCCGATTTCTGTCTTCCGACTTGTTATTATAAGTAAACAAAACATTTTCTAAGCATAATAGATATGTCTAATTATCAATGGTTACAAAAATAATTAATTTAACTTGTATTTACAAGTAAAATTTATTAATTTTACAATTAATTAATTTATTTGTCATGGTTAGTCCTAAAGCCATACCGCAATACAAGAAGCTTTATGAGGTTCTCAGGAAGCATATTCTGGACGGTGTTTATAAGGAGGGTGATCTGTTGCCTTCAGAAAATGAGCTGTGCAGTTTATATGGTATGACGAGGCCAACTGTGCGCCAGGCTCTGGGGACGCTTGCGCATGAAGGTTATATAAGAAAGCATCAGGGTAAGGGAAGTATTGTTCACACGCTTCCACGGGAAATAGGAATTTTATCCGTATCCGGAACTACATCGGCAGTAGGTGATCGCAATCTGAAAACCAGAATAATAGTAAAGCCTGTAATAATTCAATGGCCTGATGATTTCATGTTTCCACTTTCAGAACTTGAGAAGGAATCAGGATGTATATATATGGAGCGCTTAAGGTTACTTGAAAATGTTCCAATTTTCTATGATATCAGTTTTCTTGCAAATATTAATCTGCCAAGGATAACCTCGCGTCAGTTTGAAAACAGGTCTCTTTTTCAGATTCTGAGAGCAGGTAAGTTCCTCAAAATAAAAAAAGAGCAGCCGGTTCTTCATCTCGAAAGGAAGATGGAGACAAATATTCCGGGACTATTTCTTTACTCGTCTATTTTCTGTAATACAGAAAAATATTCTATTTTCGGTAGATTTTAACCGAAGAGAAAAAATTTAACCGCAAAGAGCGCAAAGGAAAAGCAAAGGTCACAAAGATCAGAGTAATACTTAAAAGAATTAAGAACTGACACAGAGAGACACAGAGGCCTTCGCAAGCTCAGGCTGGCAAATCGGAACTGAAACGTATTATTAAAACAGTTATAATATGAAAAGACGCGACATGATCAAAGCAGCAGGAACCCTTGCAGTTACACCATTATTGCTTCCCGGGTCTCTGTCTGGCATAGGCACGGCAGTTCGAATGAATACAGGTGATCAGAAGGTTGCCCGGTTCGGTGACAGCCGCGACTGGTTCTTTGAGAAACGGTATGGTATGTTTGTTCACTGGGGATTATATTCAATTCCCGCCTGGCATGAACAACATCAGTGGAGGGCCCGTGTTCCCAGAAGCGAATATGTAAAACTGGCTTCGCAGTGGAATCCTGTAAAGTTCAATCCCGAACAATGGCTTGATCTTATGGAGGAAGCCGGGATGAAGTACATTACAATAACAACAAAGCACCATGATGGCTTTTGTCTGTGGTGTCATAAACGAAATGTGCCTTTATGCCTTTATTATTCAATTGCCGACTGGAACCATCCGAACTATCCCAATCAGGGAAGGCATCATGAGCTGGCAGGTCCCGAAAAGGGCGATCAGCCCGACTGGGACAAGTATATGGAGTTTCTGAAAGCACAGGTCACTGAGCTCTGCAGCAACTATGGAAAGATTGATGGTTTCTGGTGGGATATGAATGTACCTCTGTATAAGGATACCTCTGTTAATTCAATGATACGAAAACTTCAGCCTTCAGCGGTAATAAACAACAGAGGCTTTGATGACGGTGACTTTGGAACACCTGAACGTGATTTTGACGCAACAGCAGCCGAGGCCAAAACTCTCGACCGTGCTACAGAGGCCTGTCAGTCAGTGGGAATGGAAAGCTGGGGTTATAAAAAGGATGAGGATTACTATACCGATCTGCATCTTATACGCAGTATCGACAGATATCTGGCACGTGATGCAAACTATCTGCTAAATGTAGGTCCAACAGGTGAAGGTCTCATACCCGAAGAATCATCAGCCATCCTTAAACGCTTAGGAAAATGGCATTCGTCTGTAAAAGAGTCATTTGAAGGCACAGAGGTATCAACAAAAATTCTTACAGATAAAGATGCAATTGTGACTGTAAAGGGTAATATCCTGTATGTACATTTCAATAAAGGAATTCCCGGTAACGGATTCAAAATGAAGCCAATAAATGTACTTCCTGAATCAGCAGTATTACTTAATGACGGAAGAAAGATTGATTGTGTTGTGAATCTTTGTCCGAGCGATCACCTTGACCAGAAACCTTACCTGCGTCTTAGGAATCTTCCCTCCAATGAGATGGCAGATAGCGTTATGATTGTAAAACTTGAATTTAAAAATGGTTTGTTGTAAAAGAAAAAAGTTTAATTTAGGGGTGATTATCTATTAAATATACTAAACTCAAATAAATTTTTTAACACATGAAAGATCAAAAAAATCAATGGTC
>JFJP01040450.1_pt1 | contig 11208 bp, 17 predicted proteins | sample 431651 | NCBI WGS metagenome assembly JFJP01 (sample SAMN02602958, study PRJNA72255) | Microbial mat metagenome, whole genome shotgun sequencing project. | biome: fresh water; feature: sink hole; material: water; isolation source: purple microbial (photo- and chemosynthetic) mats found in... | reverse complement strand
ATTGAGAAGTGGGTCGACCCAGTCAATCACGAGTAGGTTGCTTGCCTCAAATACATTGATATCAGTACTTGTGCATCTTATCCACCAGCTCCAGTTTGATGACAACTCGATTTGGTAATCGTTGATTTCGATTGCTGCGGCTGCAAATTCCCTTAGATCAATTCTTTTGAAGCGTGTGGGTTAGCTTTTGTAGCCGGCGAAAAGAGAACAGACTGCCAATGATGTTATCCGGAAGTAATTTGCGGAGATATAGGAGGAGATATAGGAGGAGATATAGGAGGAGATTGAAGAAACTTAGCTGACTATACCACCGAAGAATAATGCTGCACTGGGGAATACTCTGCTGTAACAAATAAAGCGGGTTGTGACAATGTTGCCTTAGGATTTTCAGATGCAAAAAAGGAGGATTGTAAATCATGCAAAAGCTGTGCTTCTAAGTACACTGCGTTTGGGACTTGAGTTGAAAGATGAAATATGGTATAGACTTAGTAATTTGAATTGTGCTGTTCTTAATAATATCCAGATGATTGTGGAGGCAATACGGATTGTGCGTGTTGTAAAGCAGATCCAGACAGTGAAGCTCAAAACGCTGCTTGTTGTGCTGCATGAAATTAGGTAGACTGTTGTTCATGGAGTGGTGTGGCCTGTACAGTAAGAAACTTGTAATCAGAAATGACTCTAATAGAAGAACCTGAGCCAAAGACTATAAAATCAATTCCAACTCCAGAAAAAAGAGCTCTTCAAACCCCTCCAGCAGATGTTTTGGAATACCAATGCTTTGACTCTTTAACCAATCTCCTTAAAGCCTCCGAAGCAACCACTTTCCCCACTTGCGGCTGAGTTGGAAGATGGCTCCATGGATCAGGAACAGATGTTTACAAGGACCTCCAAAACCACATCAATAAAGCAAAGACGACCTTCAGACCCAGTCTTCAATGGTCTCACGAACTCGAACTTTCTGCCTCTTTGTTCCTCAAGGACATGGAGGGCTGTCCCGCTCTCTACCACCAGATCAACAAACCTCTTGGTCCCAGATACTACATCGACCAAGTAGCGACCTACACTCACCACTTCAGAGCTGTCCTTTACCCTTATACCTACAAGTGGGAATCAGAAGAAGAAATGGTCTTTGACTTCCTCATGGACGACTACTTCAGTGACCACCCTCATAGAAAAGCTATGTACACGGGACTTTACACTCAAATGGCCGTTGCTTGCTCCTGCCATCCAACCTTCCAAGAAGTCTGCGTCATCGAGCTCGGACACGAAGTTGAGCCAGTTAAGAACTCAGACTACTTCGACTCAGAGTACGATCAAGGAGCTTACTATCGAAGAAACCTCCAGTATACAGAGATCCCAATCTTAAAGCAAAAAGGAGAAACTTGTCCAAAGAAGTTTGACGGGCCTTATTGCAAGGACTATGGATGGGACTCAGATCACAAGAGAGAAGCCTTCTAGTTTGGAACAACCCAAGAGCTGGTAAACACGATGTTCTACACAGTTCAATAGATGAGAGATAACTTGACAGAGTTTGTTGAGGACAGAGACAATGTGCTGAATAAGTACGCAGAGAAAAAGGTGCATATGTTCAGCAGATACACAGGAATTAAGAAGCTTCCTCAGTGGAAATGGAGCGAGAGTTTGGCAAGAGCTGCTAGACACGTGCTTAACGAAGAAGGAGCGTGTAATACTCAGGGCTCTCATTACGCAGAAACCTTCCCTGAAGCTCTCTCTAAGTACTATTCATATGAGGTGGAAAACCTTGAATACCTGACCCTTGAGTCTCTTCACTTTGCTGGCAAATACAAATTCCCAGTTAATGACGATCCTGAAATTGACATCACTGAGCCTGTAGACCCAGCCTTTTCAGGCTATGCAACTCTCAACTACATCTTCTCCCAGAACCATATTGATCCATCCCTCTTCTTCTCCAAGACAGCCAAACACTTTGGAATCGGATGCGCTTGTGTGCCCACAACAGGGAAGATTCCTATTTACAAATGCATCTTCGCAACCGCAACCAAGCTGATGGGTAGAGATGTGAGACAAAGACTGCCAATTTGGCAAGCGTTGCTCAACCCAAAAGAGGCATGTTCAAAACGATGTCAATACAAGCCGTTCGTGATGGAGCTCGACCCAATGTTTGCTGATACTCCTAATACTAACTCTGCACCTCAAGTCATAGTTGACTGGCTTCCCACGTTCTTTTCCAACGCTGAAAACTGCGGCGGATTTCTCGAGTACGAAGAGTTATACAACAAGGAGGACCAGCTTCGGTTCATCGACAAATCCCATTTCTGCACCACCTGCAACGACATCAACTACGGCTGCTCCTCTTGCGAGACTGGAAGATTCAAATCGAACGCAGAGACTTGCTACACCTGCAAAGTGCCGAGCGGAAAGTACAAGAACCATATGTATCCAGCCACAAGACTTGGAGATACATCGACCTACGATGTCTATAACTACCTTCGCGCCTACGATCACGCCCCTTCTTACGGCATCAACATCACAAAAGATTACGCGGACGAGCTTTAAGACCCAACAGTGTGCGGCTGAGTTGACTGCGACCAGACAGACGTGGCCCTTGAATGCACCTCCACCTGCTCCATGTTCCAAAAGAACCACAACCTCACCTTCTTTGCCCAGACCTACGAGTTTGCCTTCACCAACCTCATCGCCTAGTACTGGAACGATATCCCCAGACCCGACTCTTCTATCGAGACAGAGGAAGCTTACGGCATCATGACTCAGAAGAACAAGTACTACAACCAATGTGTCCGAACCTGCGAAGACATCAAGGGACACTGGATTGATCCACAAGATCTGACGAACCAGTGCTGCGTGTGCGAGGCTGGGTACTTTGAGATGCCTGACTTCTCGTGTCTTGACTGCCGAGTTCACCATGAGGATTGCTCGAGATGTAATGAGAATGAATGCTTGGAGTGCGCGAATGACTTCTAGTTTGTTAGCAAGAACAAAAAAGATTGCTTGATGAAGTATGAAAACTGCTATTTGGAGTTCAACCAACAAAACGCGACCGGATTGAAGTTGGCGAGTGTGTTAGGCTTCAATCTTTCCCAATCCGTGGCTGATGAATATATCTGTCCCCAATGCCTAGGAACAGCAGCCATCGACACAAACGCAGGCTCTACCGGAAACTTCAGATGCCAAGAATGCTCTGCCTTCATGAAGAACTGCGAATCGTGTGAATCTTCCCAAAGATGTCTTGAATGCTCCGGAGATTACTTCGTGTCCTACAAGGGCGACAGCTGTCTCCAAAACTTTGAGTATTGCTTCACAAAGCCTGGTTTCTACGCAAACAACGGGTCTCACTACTTCTGCCAAGAATGCATCTAGGGATACTTCTTCGACTTCAACCTTATGGAATGCACAGAGTGTGATGATTCTTGCTGGACTTGTACAGACTATGATGTGTGCACAGAGTGCCAGTACTACGACGATGTTGTGTATCCAGATGGGTTCTGCGACTACCCGATTGAAGGATGCGTGTCTGATCCCAAGGATTACTGATTTGAAGACGGCATGTACTACTGCGACAAATGCGACCTTCTCAAAGTGTTCTGGCCGCAAGCTGAAGCCTGTGTTAAATGTGAAGACGCGATTAAAAACTGTATTGCTTGCTCTACCTATGAAGTTTGCGATGAATGCGTATCAGGATTCCATCTGACCGCTGACAACTCTTTATGCCTCACAATGCCTGATCTCAGAGAATACTATGATGACTATCTGGTTGAAGCTTGCATCGGAACAAAGGCGAGTGACTTCATCGTGTCAATGGACGAAGATGACGAGTTTGACGGAGACTACTTCTACGGGTGCAAAGATTGCAAGAAGGGATTCTGGCTTGAAAATTCAACCTGCTTTGACTGCAAAACGATTGATCCTAATTGTGGAGAATGCTCTAAGGATGTGGACGACTGCTAGGTTTGCTTGCCCGACTTTAGACTAGACATTGCTGCTAAGAAAGAGAGACAATGTATTCCTATCTGCCCTCTTACCAAATATGTGGACGAAGATACCTGGACTTGTGAATCATGCATGAACAATTGCGATGAATGTGTCATGGCCAATGAAGAACTCATGTGTACTACTCCATCAAGCGGTTATGTCACAAACGGTAAGTATGTCGTGAAGAAGTTTGCTCTCCCTTGTCCTCAAGAGAACCAATTTCCATTCCTCAGATAGTTCCCTCAAGGTGTTTGACTTCCAGGAATTGCAGGAGAATTCTACTGCCCTATGTGTAATGACTATGAATTCTTCAGCTTCGGAACCCAAAACACTGACAAGCACGAATGCTGAAAATGCAACGATCCTGTGTATGGAACTCCATTTTGCTCGTCTTGCGATGTTGAAGGCAAATGCACTATATGTAGTCTTGGATATGATCTTTTGACTAACACGGATGGATCTACAGAGTGTCACGTTCCTAACATTCCTCATTGTGAGTCTCCTGTCTCTGGATCTGTGAATAAATGTTCCAAATGCTTCTCCGAATTCCAGATCTCTTCAGATAAGACCAAATGCGTCAGTTGTTCAGAACATGTTGACTCATGCGGAAAATGTGAACTAGACTTCAGAGGTGACTTTGTCAAATGCACAGCATGCAAGAAGCCCTATTTGTTCACTATTGACTAGACATCAGGTGAAGAAACATGTGTCCCCTGCCCTTCAGGCTACTCAGTTGACAAGAACGGAGAATGTAGACGTTGTGAAGGCTTCAACCACTAGAATTGGAAGTCATGCGGAAGCTGCTCATTTGATGATCAAAACATCGTTGAAGACTGTCTTTCATGCTAGGATGAAAAGACTCTCAATTTGCACAAGAACAAGATTTCGATTGATAAAGAAGGAGTCAAGACAACAGTTGTCTCATATCCTATGCACTAATGTGCCTGGATTCTTCCTCAAAACTGTGAAAGCCTCATCTATAATTCCTCAAAATGCAACAGATGCGAGTCCGGCCATTTCTTGATCACAGAACTGAATGAATGCAGAAAATGCTCAGACGTGTCTCTCGGAGGAATCGAAAAGTGCTCGAGTTGTTCCTTTGAAAAGTTGGAAGACAAGTATGTTGCTCAGTGTAAATCCTGCGAAGTTCCATATATAGTTGCTCACTTTAAATCTGACTACGAACTTGGAATTGCAAGAGATGTTTGCGACTGGAGCGTCAGAGTCAGATCAAAGAATTGCAAATACTCGGATTTGACAAACAGAGAGAACTGCCTTGAATGCCAAGAGGGATTCTTTTATGATTCAAAATCAAAGCTGTGCGAACCTTGTAATTCTAGACTTGAAGGATGTGCTGAATGCAACAGCGATGCTACAAAGTGCGAACTTTGTCTTCCAGACTTTGACTTAAAGATGAGCACATGAGAATGTTGGATTCACAATTGCGAGACATTTGAAGAAGACTCAGAGCAATGTGAGAAGTGTAATGCTGGGTTTTATCTCCAATATGATACTGGTCTCTGTGTGACTTCTTGCGATTTGTCTTTGTATCAGATTCATGAAGATGAAGGAGTTTGTAGATGATTGTGCAAGTCAAACACATATACAAATTGGGATGATTATCATTCATGTCATGCGTGTAATGAAGGACCTTTGAAAATAGACCATTGTTTGAAATGCGAAGAAAAAGGTTCAAGCATCACTTGTACTGAGTGCGATAGAAATCTTCAGTTCAATGCCAGTCTTGGAAAGTGCGAGTAGAGAGGATGTCAATACCCATGAGATGACACCACATGCAATAAGTGCAAGGAAGGATATGTCATGCTCTTCGATGAGAGAACCTGTGTCTCTGAATGTCCCATAGAATACGTTCATTACATTGAAGAAGGTCTCTGCGGCCCTATTTGCGAGTCAAACTAGCTTCCTAGATGGAACGATAAGTACTGCTAGAGTTGTGATGGCCTCATTTCAGGAGCCTCTAGATGCTCTTACAGCGTGAAGAAAGAAGTTCTGGTCGATGATTGTGAAGTTGGATTTGTATCAAAAGACAAAAGATCTTGCTAGGAATGCGATTACGATGAGTTCATTAACGGCATCTTTGGATGCGCAAAATGCAGCGATCATTATGGAGCTTTTTGTACCGAATGCGATTCTGAAGAATGTACCCAGTGTCAAGGAACCATATCTTTAAATGAAGGTGAATGCGCTTGTTTGAAATAGGAATTCATTGACGTTGAAACTTTGAGTTGCAAATCTTGCCATCTGTCCTCAATTCTCAGCAACTGTTTAGAATGCTCTGATGAAGAAACTGAATGCCATCTTTGTGAATCTGGAACTTATCTTAATCAAAACAGTCGATGCGTTACGGATCCTTGCAGAGATTATGACGAATCAGGCAAATGCGTTTCCTGTAATGAAGACCCCGATGGTGATCTTATTCCTTAATATGATACCTGTGTTGTAACTTGTACCTCTCCTTTCTTGTTGTCTTCTAATGAAGATGGAGAATCAATTTGTGAAATCTAATGCGAGATAGGAAGTTATGCTTCTGGAAACATTTGCGAACCATGTTCAGAAGGATGTGCTGAATGCTCTGAAAGTGATCAATGCCTTGCTTGCTCAGAAGAAGGTAGTTGCACTGCATTACAAAATTGCCCTGAAGGAATGATCTATGATTACGATGTTTAAAAGAGATGTGTTGAGTCATGCGGCTTACATGGATACCCATCCTATGTTGATAAAGCAGGCTATTAGACTCCTTATTGCGCTTACTGTAAGAGCGAAGACTGTATCAATTGCTAGTAAGGAAACAAGAATCCTCATGTTTGCTCAGAATGCGCTAATGATTTGTTTGCTCATTTTGATCTCTGTATTTCAGAATGTCCAGATTATTACTACGAAAATGGTCCAACTAAGCTGTGCTCAAGATGTGGAGCAAACTGCAAAGAATGTAATGACAATGAACAATGCTCTCAATGTGATGAAACATACTTTGTTTCAGATGGAGTATGCGAGCCTATCTGTCCTCTAGGCTATTTAGATGAAAATGGAAACTGTATCCCTTGTGGAGATAATTGCGCAAAATGCGAATATGACACTTCCCTTGAGTTGATGACATGCGAAAGCTGTCAATCTAACTATTTCCTCACTCCTGAAAACGAATGTGTGAAAAGTTGTAAAGCAGAAGGATTTGTCTAGTTAGATCAATTTAGATGCGCAACAAACTGCTGAGAATTGGAAGGAATAGATAAAAGCAACGAGGACTGATGTAAAGTATGCACAATTGAAGGTTGCTCAAAGTGTTAATTCAGTGAGTTTTCAGGTATTGAGGTCTGTACCTCCTGTTCAAATCCAAGATTCTTACAGTTAGATTTGAAGTCAAATCCTCCATCTAAATGTATTTTACTCAAAGATTGCATTGGTGACTATTCTCCATCCATCACTTCATAAAACATAACAACTTGCGAACTTTGCGAAGGATATTGGCAATAACCTCCAAAAGGAAGTATAAATCTTAAACCTGTTTGTCTGCCTTGTACTCTTGATCACTGCAAGCAATGCCAATGGGACTTCCCTAACGAGAGATATCAATGCTTAGAATGCGCAGAAGGAAGTTTCTACGATCCTGTTCTTCAAGACTGTAGAGAGAAATGCCCCTCATCATAGAGTAGAATTCAGCTCTTGCCTGTTGGCTTTGACCGGAAACCAACTCCAACATGTGTTTCAAGCTGTACTAAAGACACAAAGTTTGATTCTTTGACTAGTTATTGTGTTGATTGCAAACTTGAATCTTGCACAGACTGCTCGATTGTAAATGGAAAGCCTTTTTGTAATTCTTGTAGAGTCGGTTGGATAAGAGACATCGATGGCTCATGTACTCGGTTCTGCACTTTTGGATATGGAGAAGAAGCTGGAGTTTGCAAACAATGTCCTGAAGGCCGAATAACAAACAGCTTAAACAAATGTATTGAGTGCTCAGAAATAGATTCAAACTGTATTGAGTGCCAAACCATGCCTAATGGAGGAACTCCTGCAGAGCAATGCTTCACTTGTAATAAAGGATTCATGGTCAACTTTTCTGGAACAACTTGTGTGCCTTTTAACTGTCCTGCAGATAAACCTTATTAAGGCCCTCAAGAGAAATGCTTTGACAAGTGTCCTCCTAAAACAAGTCTCTAAAATAACAGATGCGTACCATGCTCTCAACCTGAATGCATGAGTTGTGAATTTAGCTTTGAAAAGGAATCTTGCAAATAATGCTCTGGTCCAAATCCCTTTATTGACTATCAAGGTAGATGCGTTGCTGGTTGCTCATCAGGAGTTATTGAGGGAACTAAGAATTGTAAAACTTGCCCCGAATCTTGTAGAGACGAATCTGCTTGTTCAGAAACAAATGGAGTTTAAAAATGTACAGCATGTTCAGATGACCAGATTCTTGTTGAAGGTGTTTGCATCGACGGTTGTTAGATAGGATATAGATATGATGAGGTCAATCAAGTATGTGTCAAATGTGGCCATAACTGCTGAGAATGTGACGAATCAAGATGCTTAGTTTGTATGAATGACGCCTATTTCAGCTCGAACTAGAGTCAGTGTTTCTACGGATGCCCCTACCAGACCTTCCTCGATTACCAATCTGAATTCACTTGTAAAGACTGCCACCCAACATGTGCAGACTGCGCAAATCCCTCTGAATCTTCATGCACGTCATGTCTTCCAAATCTGTACCTTCATTCTGAGCTGCTTCTTCTTGGAATCCAATCTGGAATCTCTTTTAACGATTTTAAGAAATAGTACCCTGTCCAGGGAGAATGTTTAAGAATGTGCAAGTAGAACACCGGTCCTCTAGGAAGAGTTTGCATTCCATGCTCTTAAAACTGCCTCTCTTGCGCGAATGACAAATGTCTTCTTTGCCAACCTGGATACAAGATAGATCAGAAAGGAGAGTGCGTCATTGACTGCTTCTTGTCCATCCCCGGATGCGCTACTTGCCAGAATGAGAAAACTTGTATGAAGTGCTCAGAAGGATATGAACTGAATGGAAACAACCAATGCAACCCTATTTGCGCCAACTACCAGTTCTTCAATGCGACAAAGGATCGATTCAAATGTGTCGATTGTGATAAATCATGCGAAACTTGCAATCCAATCACTGGGCAGTGCGTCACTTGTAAAGCTCCAACTGGAATTGACAGACAAAGTGGAAAGGGAACACAGCCTAACAATAAAGGAAGCTGTGATATGGTCGCTTGTGATGGCGAAAATGCTGACGAGGAGTATCCTAAATGTAGAGAATGCAGATGGGATCCGTTCATCGAGTCCATGACATGCACACTTTGCACTAACGACGGTGTTGATAATAAATATAGATTGCTTTCTGATGGAACATGCAAGAAAACTGACTGTACTCAGAACAGTTTCTTCACTGGATTTAACGAAGAGAAGTAAGAAGACAGATGTGGGGAATGTTAATCTGTTTGCAGTCAATGCATTGACAGTTCTAGATGCTTGAACTGCAGAGCAATTGGGTGAAACATCCTTTCTCAAGACTAGACTTGTAGAACTGAGTGCCCTCCTGGATTTAGAAACAATAAAGATCTAAAATGTGTTGCTTGCTCCTAAGGATGTGCTCAGTGTGTTACAGACTATAATAGCGATGGCATTGAACTCTTTGGCAAATGTATGCAATGCACTCCAGGCTGGTTCATGTTTGAAAATGAATGCCGACAAACTTGCCCAAGCGGAACATATGCTGATTCAGACTTTGGATGGTGTATCAAATGCTCATGCGAATGCGCAACATGTAATGGAAATAAGCATTCATGCTCCTCTTGCCCTCCAGGATCTCAACTTAATGACGGAACATGCTTTGCGTATTAAGGAGTAATGCCTCAAGCTGTCATGAACGAAGACTGGCAGTCTTTCACTCTTGTTTTGTCTGAATCTTCTTACTATTTAGGCAATACTTCTCCTCTTGATGGAGAAACAATTTACTTATGCCGAAATAGAATGTTCTCAGAAAACTGGTCATCTTACACTCCGGATAAACTTGCAAAGATTTGAGAAAGAATGTCCAATCTCATTGGCAGCGGACCTCAAATTGAGAAGAATTTCATGAATAAGCTTCTTGATGATTTAAAAACTAAATACCAATCTCAAACCCCATCCTCAGTTCTCAACAAATTCTTACTCACAGCAGAGAAGAAGTTCATCCCAGAAAAGGCTCTTGCTTACATTTCTGACAGTTTGTTTGGAAGACCAAGAGATGTAAACGATATTCTGCCAGACACCGCCTTTGCTCAAGTAGCAACTGTGTCTAACCTGTGCAATGTGGTGTTCAAAGACACAAAGAATTTCGGATCGAGTAGCAAGTGCACCTTTGTAAAGACTTTTGACCTTTCAACAAGAATCAATGTCAATCTGACCGAAAATGCGGATTATAAGTCTGGAATGACCATGGTGATCAATCCTGTGTTCTATAGAAGTCCAGGTCAAATCAACTCCCTTCCTCTTCCTCTTAATGAATCTACTATTGAACTTCAACCTCACACATCAAGAAAATACATTGACATGGATTTGAAAGTCAATCAAGCGATCATGGAACAACTAGGTTTGGTAGATCCTGTTGCAAACTGCTTCTCCGGAGTCTGACTTTATTGGGGAGAGTCAACAAATCTTTGCGGGAAAATTGTTGTTGACATTTGAATTGATACTGTTAGAGATGCTAATGGAAACTGAGTGACAACCCCGTCTATTTTGAACGCAATTAAAACGTTTAATGAGAACATCGTTACATTCGTAGCTGTCGATGGAAAGTAGACTGAGTACACCATTCCTGGAAACGCAACAAGAAACTTCATTGGCTACACTGTTGATTTCTCTGTAATTTTGAGCAATTGCTATCCTGATAGAGAACAAGCTAGAGTCTCAGTGAAGATGGAAGACAGAATAATCACTTATAGAGCAGGAGATGGATTTTAGGTTACTTATCCAAAGTGCCCAACTTGAAGATAGTTGATGGTCGAGAATGAAAATCAAGTTGAGTTTAAATAGAAAACTAAATCTGAACAAATTAACAGCATTTCTACAAGCGAAATTGAAAATATTGATTCTTCAAACTACATGATGATAGGCGCTGGAGTTATCTCTCTTTTAGCTCTAGCTTTCATTTTAAAGAAGAAGAAGAATTAATAATTGAAAGGGGTTTTGGGGTTTTGGGGTTTTGGGGTTTTGGGG
>JFJP01040449.1_pt1 | contig 11208 bp, 14 predicted proteins | sample 431651 | NCBI WGS metagenome assembly JFJP01 (sample SAMN02602958, study PRJNA72255) | Microbial mat metagenome, whole genome shotgun sequencing project. | biome: fresh water; feature: sink hole; material: water; isolation source: purple microbial (photo- and chemosynthetic) mats found in... | reverse complement strand
AGCATATCAAAGTTAAACTACATTACCAAAAGATTTTACTGTTAAAGAAAAAACTGAATTCGAATTTTTGTTAAACAATACAGAATAAAATTCTTATCGTAAATTAAACATAATTTTAATAATAAATACATACAAATATGTCAACATTCGAAGACAGATTGCGCCAAATGGCTGAAGAAAAAGGATATAAACTTCTACCGAAAATTGAAAGGAATGATCAACCACAACAAGCCGAAATTAAAAAACCAACTGCTGGTAGGATAATGCTGGGTTTTTTAATTTTACTGACTATTTTTAGTGCTATTATTGGTGCTATTGTGAGTATAGTTATACTATTATTTTTTGAACCTTGGGCTTTGACGATTCCGTTTTATTCTGGAATTTATTCTGGATTAAGTTTATTTGGAAATTTGTGGAATTTGCTTTTTAATGCAATTCCTAAAACATTAATTACCGAATATGTACTTAATTGGAATAGATTTGGAATGACCATTTATTTTATTGGTCAAATGATCGGAGTATTAATTATCGTTTATTTTCCGCTAAGTGGTATTTTACATTTTACTAAAAAAGCTCTCAAAGGAATTTTTTCTAAATAATTTTTCAAATTCTTGTACAAACTTTATTGATTGTACGAGAACAAATTTTTATTTTATGGCTTTAAGTAAAACTCTGTGTAAATATTGTAAAACATCACCATGCATTATTCTATTCGGATTAGAATTAGATTTTTGTTGGGAGTGTTTGAAAATAGAAATGATATTAAGAAAACCTATAAAATCAATAAAACCATGAGAATATTTCATAATTCAGCATACTGGTTTAAAGACGGAAATTTAAAAGGCGAATTGCACACTTCAGAAACTCTTAAAAACAAAGACTATTATGATGGATTTCAAGCGTTTGAATCTGAAGTTCTGTGGGTTAGAGAACCCAAAATATTTACATTGACGGTGTTAGAAACTAATAATTTGCGAAACGTAATCGAATTAAATTCATATGATTATATTAATAAAGATCATGTATTTTTTCAAATATTAGGTTTTTGTGGTGAATTTCATATTTTATGTAAGATTAATGGAAACATAATAACTTCAAATACATATTTGAAACTTATGGAGAAAATTGATCCTAATACAGAAAAACAAAAAAGAAGAATCAACAGACTTAATCTGTTGAAAAATGCAGTTGAAGAACATTTGAGTAAATGGTTCTTGAAATATAACACACCTATTTTTAGATTAATCGACTATAAAAATGTTGAACTGGTTACTAACTTGAAATCAGTCAATTTCCAGCAAATAATTCCAAGCGGCGGAATAGTATTACAAGCTATAGAACGCTTCCTGACTAACGAACTTGCATCAGAACCTCCAACACCGACATTTACTGGGGATAATAAAACTAAAATAGTTAGTCATGGTTTTGATCTGAAAACATCATTTAGAAATATGTAACATACGTTTTTCATTACTATTTTCTTTTTGCTTTGGGTTAAAAGTCAAACGGGGTTAGAGTATACTCAACTTTCATAAAAAGTTTTAGACAATTTTTAAATTAATTTACACCAATTTCTTATGGATGTCTATCCTAAGTTCATAGTAGAATCAGATGTACTGATACTATCAATGGTAACATATCATAAACAATTAGTTACTGATGAAAATAGCGTTCGAGGTGGTGGTTGGTTTAAAAAGACTGACAACGATTACATTTTTTATGGTTCGAGTTTTGATTATGGTGCTGCGAGTATAGTCGATATTAAAAAATGTATAGCAGAAGATAAAGTGTTTACAAATAGACATCAAACTCATAGCATAGCTAAAAAGTTTAAATTTGCATATCAAACTGAAACTGAATTAATTAAATTATGAAATATACAGATATTTTAGATATAATTTTGGATAAAATTTTGGAATATGAAAATTATTCTAACCAAAATGTACAGAAATATGTTAAAATTGCAGATGCTATATTAAAGAATCATAATGCTCCTTTATTATCAGAAAAATTAAAAAATTCTGAAAGTATAAGTGATAGTTTAACTATAATTTTATCACATGCAATTCGTTATTCTCATTTAAACTATCAATATTTTTTAAAATTATCAGATTTAATTAAACCACAAAGAACATTAGCAATATATTCAATTAAAGATGATGTTATTTTAATGGGGATTAAAGAATTATTGAAAAATACTATTTTTGAAAATTCTGAAATTAAATTAGTTAATCCTTATTCTTATATAAATCCAAATTATTTTATTGTTGGAAATGATGTAAATTTTGAGTATTTTATTAATGATATCGAGTATTTACAATTCCAAGATACAAACGCATTAGGATATTTTTAAACGAACTCGAAAGAGTAAAGTAAAATTAGATTTAGAGATAATTGAAATAGTTAAAACTGTGATGAGAAATCCACTGTAATCTCAAGTGGTATAAATCGAGGAAGGCGCGTCTAAATTTTCTTTGGAAAGCATCGCAAAAAGATAACTATCGTCATACTGTAAATATAAGAATAGTTTCATTACTATGTTCTATATTTAATTAAGGTGTGAATTTCGTTTAAAATCTTTATCGGTAGATTTACTTTTGCCGATAATTCAAACTAAACTATACAAATATGCAATTTAAACATAGACTAAATGAAAAAATTATTGCAGCTGATGGTCGTACATTTTTTAATTCGAGATCAGTAGCGGTAAGCACTGTATTTGCCGTATTTATGAATGGTACTTATTATGTACTACTTATAAAAAGAGGTGAAGATGCTCCAGATTTTAAGGGATTCTTTGCAAATGTTACTGGATATTTAGATTGGGATGAAACATTATCAGATGCAGTTGTGCGAGAACTTTACGAAGAAGTTAAAATTAATGTAGCTGAATTGTTAGAATCCTCTGAATTAATTGTAGGAAGCCTAAGTACACCATATTATGTAGAATCAAATCCAATGGCGGCGCATCAAAATGTATCAATTAGATATGTATTTTGTTTCAAAGTTAATGAATTACCAACACCTATTGTAGATGGATCTGAATGCTCGGAAGCTAAATGGTTTAATTTATATGATTTGGTTAATCAAATTAATTCTGGTGAAATTACATTGGCATTCAACCACAATGATATTATTGTAGAGTTTTACAATAAAAAAATTAAGTTGAACTGGTTTAAAAGAACCATTAAATTTTTCAAGATTGATTTGTGGAAATTCATATTTAAACGCTAAACAACATATTTATGGAAAATTACATAATGTATTTTCTCATAATGAGAAATATGACCCCCATCCAAAATGGCATTCAAGCTCTTCATGGAATTGTAGAATATGCTCTTAAATATTTTGATAATGGGGATTTTCAAAATTTTGCCAGACACGGAAAAACCGTTAGACTTTTAAATGGCGGAACAAGTATTCAAATGTTTGACGAAAATTTACAATGGTTAATTGATAATAATGTTAATCACGCAACTTTTAGCGAACCAAATTTTAATGGTTCTCTTACAGCAATTGCATTTTTAGCATCGCCGATTGTACATGACAGAGATGTATATCCGAATTTTGATGTGTTTAAAAAACAATATAACAATCTTACCGAAGAAGAAGCTTATGTTGTTTGGGTTGAACAAATCATGCTAACCGAATATAATTCGAATCTAAGAATGTTTATTAATAAATTCAAATCAGCATAATGTTAAAATTTCTAAAAATCCTGTTAAAAGGATTTAACTCAAACGGTAAATGCAAACACGATCTTGCATTAGTACAAAAACCAGATTATAAAGGTGGTGTACTTGAATGGTATAAATGTACCAAATGTGGAAAAACCGAAAGTAAATAAAAAATTAGTATGGTTAAATTTAATTATAACTATACTACAACATTATCATATAACCATAAAATATTATTATGTCTGTTTCAGTAGCAAATAAAAGATTATTAAAAAATGATATTATAACAGAAAAAATGTTATTATCTACTGATGGAATTTCAGATGAAAGAATAAAAGATAATGGTATAGTTTATACGCCAGTATTAATAGTAAATCAGTTACACGATTTACTATCAGAAACTATTGAAAATTGGAAAGAATATACTATATGGGATTGTTCGTGTGGCAGAGCAGCTTTAACAAAATCTATAGAATTTCCTAATTTATTCTTATCTACATTAGAAAAATCAGATATAAGTTTAATAAAAAAATTGAAATTCAATGAAAATTCTACAAAATTTCAATTTGACTTCTTAAATGAGTCTTTCGATAAATTGCCAAATAAGCTTAAAACTTCTCTAATGGCAAATAAGAAAATTTTATTCATCATAAACCCACCTTATAATAGTATAGAATCTTCAATTTCACTACAAATGAAAAATGAAGATTATTCTCCTTATACATATAAATTAGGATATGTTCAATTCATATATAAAATAATACAATTAAAAACTGAACTAAATTTAACAAATGTTAAACTTGCATGCATTACACCATTAGCATTTTTAACAAAAGAAACTTTTTCTAAATTTAGATTTTTGTTAAATTTAAAAGCAAAGTTTTTAAATGGCATTATTTTTAATTCTAATGAATTTGAAATTCCAAATGGAAATTGGACTGCTGGCATATCTATATTTGACATTTCATTAAATTCTTCCGAAAATGTTTACACATATAAAAGAATGGATAATAATGAATACAAAACATTTCATCCTATAAAATATTCAGAAAAATTCACATCATATTTAAACCCAAAAGAAGAAAATACTTTAAAAATATCTACACTAAAATTAAAAAATCATAATACTCCCGTAGCTAAAATAGAACTAGAAATTCCAGAGAATTTATGGGGCTATTATGTCAGTACAGCAAATGATATAAATTCTAATAATTTTATTCAGATAATGTCATATCCACCTAATATGCCATTTCTAAGAATAACTGATAAAAATATATTAGATGTTGTAGTTAATTTTACTGCCAGAAAAGCAATACCGAAAAGATGGCATAATTCGTATGACCAATATTATTATCCTAATATGAAAAATGGATATTACGAATTTTCAATTAATTGTTTAGTGTATTCTTTATTCAATAATAGTTCTCAGCAATCTGCATTCAGAAATTTCAATTTTTTAGGTGAGAAATATTCCACACATAATGAATTCTTCTTTATGTCTCCAAAAGAAATTTATGAATTGGCAATGCAAAATAATAACATTAGTGTATTGCAAGATTTAGAATTAAATTATAAATATTCTAAAACATATCTAATTCTAATGCAATCAGAGATAGACTTGTACGATTCAACAAAATTATTATTAAATCATATTAAAAATTTAATTATAAAAACATTTCCACATAGAACTAATCATCCAAAATTAAATTTACATTGTTGGGATGCTGGATGGCAACAAATAATACCAATAGTAAAAGAATATTTTAAAGATGACTATAAAACTTATCTGAAATTATATTCTAATATGGAAAAAGATTTGGTTGCTAAAATTTATTATTTCGAAATTATAAAATAATTTTTTCGTTTTTTGTGAAAAATTTTTTATAATTAAACAAATTAAAAATACGACTGGTGATGAAACGAAACAGGTTCAAAAAAATTCGAATTTCTGATTCTTTTTTGGAAACTTTGGTAAATGATGGCACCGTAACATCTTACCAAAAATTATCGAAAGATAGGAAAATTTCTAAGAAAATAATTTTAATTATCGCAATAACAATACCATTAATAATAACAACTATATGCCTATTTTTGTAAAAGAAAATCAAGCAATTGAACAAACTCAATGTACTACAATTGTAATACCTTGTACCGAAATCGGTCAAGTTTCGAATGCTAATATGGCATTTAAATTCTTCCCCGAATTAAAGAAAGAATATACTACCAATATTAGAAATTTGAAAATTGGTAGTCCACTATTATTGAAAGCTGAAAATGTGAATTTTATATTTTTGGCTATTCAAGAGAGTTGGAAAATTCCAACTTCGCCAACAAAATTGGAACGTTCTTTAAAAAGTTTGCGTCAATATGTTGATAAATTGGAAATTATAAAAGACTTAGCTATACCAAATTTATCAAAAAGTGAATATGGTGTAGATGATTTGATTTCGCTTAAAATAATGAAGGAGCAATTATCTGGTACTGTTAAAAAAATCGTAATTTATAAATAATTATGAATACGGCAGTAATTGAAGAAATACTTTCTAAAAATCCAACATTTAAAACAGTTGGGTATGATACACTTTTCCAGATCGGAAACGAGAGAAAATCTTTTGATAGGGATAAATTCGTTAAATTCTTAGAATTTAAACAGATTACCCAAACTCCAAAAGGAATTTTAGCTAATCAATTTGAAGTTAGAAATTTCTTGGTAAACCAAGTGTTCAGTCCAAATTATATAACGTTATTTCAATTTTTATATAGCAGAAAAATGATTAATCTAAATTCTGTTATAGAAAATGGAAGTTCGCAGTTAATAATTGATTGGATGAAAACATTCAAACAAACTAAACTTTCATTCGAGGGTAAACATTTCGAAATTGACAATTTAGTAAAAATAAAAACTTCTGCAAATTATAGATTTGCACATTTCAAAGAATTCGATGTGAATTTTAATGGCACAACAGAAATTCCAGTTTACGTAACTTACGATCAGTTGGAATTTTATCACATTGTGGATTGCGCGGATTATACTATAATTGAAAATAAACATAAATTTGGAACGCGTAGTGTCATGTTATGTGAACAAGATGTTCCGCATTATTTGGATTTTCAATTTTTTCGCAGAAAAACTATAACATTAATGAAATAATGCAACAAAATACATACGCATTCATTACGTTAAATTTTTTTATTTTTCCGATTCCAATACTTATCTATTTTATAGATGCGGAAGATAAAAAAAGAGCAAAATTAAGACTTAGAAATTCTTTGCTTGGCAAACACCAAGTAATTTTATTTATATTTTAACTTAAATTTTAAGATTATGATTCTAACAAATCCTGTTGCTTACACTTTGAATAGTGGTAAGGTAGTTACTATTTACAGGGCAACTGCTGAAAATGAGCAAGTTGTGGTTCCTGTAAGAAGCAAAAAATTGTTCACGTTTATATTCGATGCCAGCGGGTCGATGTATTCTGCGATGGCTGAATTGCGTAAATTCGCAAAAAAATGGATGCGTGATTTGGAGGCTGGAGATGCCGTACAGTTTATCTGGTTTTCCAGTCATAGAAAGTATAAAGAATTTTTACAACCGACTGGCATTCCCGCTGGAAAAGAGGAAGCATTCTTTGCCAAAAGAGATGAAATTATCGACAGAGAACTAATCGACCGAGATTTTACTGGGTTCATTTCGCCTCTTGAACACGTTGCCAATGTTACTATGCCGTACATTGAAGATAATTCCGATATTTTTGCAGACATGCAACATATCGTAATTTTCGCCAGTGATGGCGGTAACAACGATGGTGCCAGCAATGCCGAAATCCTTAAATTCATCGAAACTCATTTTACTAAAAACATTCAGCAGTTCATAACAGTTGGGTTCGGCAACTGGGCGGACACTAAGTTCCTGAAGCAAATGAAAAATGCGTCAGGTTGCGGGACGTACATTTTCGCACGAGATGCTATGGAAATGGATCCTCATGTAATCTCGTTGATTAAAGAGCAGTCAATTTCTAAGGCAAACGTAATGCCTAACAAATTTTTGGGGGCAGAAAAATTGCTTATCGTTAGCGATGGTAAAGTAATTGTAAGTAATCCAAATTCGGTAAATGTATCATTTTTGGCTGATACAGCCTTAATTGTAGCAGTTCACGATTTTGCTCTCGCTGGAGCTACTGTATTGACGAAGAAAAACAAAGAATTGATGATGGCATTGTATTCGCTATCTGCTAATTACATCGAATCTGGCGAAAAAGTTAAGGCAATGCAAATTGTCGATTTGGATTTGAAAGACTATTTATTTGCAGACCTATGCCAAATAGCGGGAACGAAAGAGCAATACGCCCGCGTTACTGCTGCTTTAACAAAAGCAGCATTTGACGAAACTACCCGTTTTGTTGAAGGTAAAAAAGCTTATAGCGGTTCGACTCGACCAACACAAGTTGAATTATTACAATGGTGTGATGCTAAAGGAATTCAGATTCCGACAGATTATCCCGAAAATTATAAAGCTATTGGTCTGTCGGCGCTTTACCCAAAAGAGGGACAAGTTATTAATGTAAATGGTGTAGATAAAACTATTCCTGTTACTTCCGATGTTGCAGATACATACAACAAATTCAAATTGGACGATTTCACTTTCGAAACCAACAATGTAAATACAAAAGTCGGCTGGCGAAAACGAGTTGAACTTCGCCCCGAACACCAAGTTATGTTTGCAGGTGCTACTGCGGTAACTGGCATTCCTTTTACAAGAGCGTTTTGTATCATCAATTCAATTGGCGAGAATGCGTTTCCGACATTAACCGTTGTTATTCCGAATAGAGAAACTTTACAAGAAGGTATCGAAAAAGGTATTTTTGCCAAGAATGCAGTTAATTTGATTCAAAGAATAAAGTTGTCGAATTTCCCCGTAGGAAAAATGGACTACAATGCCAAACCGTTGGACAGCAAACGATTTGCTGAATTGGTACTCGGAATCAATGTCGTTAAAATGAAAATTTCGGCTTTAAATGCTGCAAAAAAGGCATTGGAAACACCAAAACAAGGAAAAATTAAATTGGTTATTAACGACCAAGAATTGGAAATTACTCCGAACGAAGCTCAATTAGCTTTGCTTAAAGACGAATACTTTGTACAGTGTTCAAGCAATGGATTATTCAGTTACACGCCGCCGTTTAAATACACCGAAGATGGTGCTTGGACAACCACTGGTGCTGGCAAGCCTGGTGTTAAAGTGTTACCGACGAGTCATACTGACTACAACGATTACAATGAATTTAATTTCGGAGTTAAAAAAGTTGATGGAAAAGCAGTTGGGTTTAATTCAGGTGATAAAAACTCTGCTGTAACAGCGTTTAAAGAATCGTATTTCAATGCATTTATTGCAAATGTTACGGAAACTCCCGCTATTAGGTATTCAGTCCTAAAAGACCACATTACCAAATTGGAAGTTGAACAAAGTGCGATGTTGGCGGAATTAGCTATGAATTTCAAATTACCGATGACATTCCAGAAACTGGAATTTTCTGGTAAACTACTACCCGCAGAATTCGACATTACAACTGAACTTGGAACTTTTAAAGTTTCAGCAGAAGTTGTAGAGACCCGCGATTATGTGGGTTATTTTAAAGCTTAGTATTTAGATTTGTTCCTATAATGTGGTAGTTCTTTATTGAACTATCACATTCAAAATTTTATATTCCTAATTAATTTATAGACATGAAATCAATTTATATAGTTGCTGCTTTTGCTATAGTGTTTGGATTAATTTATGGAAGATTAATTAAACGAACAGAAATTGGTTCAGAGAAACAATTGTTATCCATTTTAATATCAGAACAACGTAAGATTGAAAATCTTAAAAATATAATATCTTTACAAGATTCTGTATTAATGATAATGAAAAAAACTCTTGGACCAGAAAGAAAATGGCATAAAAGCGAGATTACTGCATACTCAGAATTTAAACGTGGAATAAATGAATTAAAAGTAGTTCACAATAGAAAAGTTGCTGAATTTAATACTATAATAATAAACGACACTAAATTAAAATTGAAGTCAAAATTCTCAACAAAAATACACATACGATGAATAGAAATTTTGTAATTGATACTGATATTGATGAAGATTTAATTATCAACTTAAACAACCATGAAAATTTAGGAGTATTGTTTAATGGTATGTCAATGTTTGAAATTTTGGACATGGAACACTTAATATCAGAACAATTTTTCAATTTTTTTCAAGGCATTAAAATAAAACTTCAGAGAAGTTCTAAATTTATAGAAAGTATTAAAATTGATAATTGTTATAATTTAGTACAATCTGGTTTTATTAGAATAACTGAAATTTTAGAAATTAATGAAACTGCAGTAATATTTAATGGTGTTACTACAAATTTCAAAACATCTATAACAATAAAAGTTGAATTAATTGAGCATAATCAAATAATAGAAAGTACTACAAAATATAATCCGCAAGAATTAATACATTTTAAAAATTATACTTTTGCTATTACTGACATTAATGATCATATTGAAATCTTAAGATACCCAATTACATTAGATAATTTTAATTCGACGAAAGAAAAAGCTACTAAAAAAATGCATATGGTAAATGAAGAAACTACGTATAAAGGTATTGTATTTGTAGCTACTGAAGCTTTCGAACAATTGGCTAAAAAAATAATTGACATTTTAGATAAAAATAAAATAAAATTTGCTAAAATTATTGTCAATAATGTAGAAATTCATTTAAGCGGTTGCTTAGATTCAGTTTTAGTGTATGAACATGTATTAAAAAATTCCGAGTTATTTTATAAACTCGAAAAAGTAAACGATAAACATTTTACTGGTTATATATTTCGTTATGTAGAATCGGATTATGATATTCGTAATTATAAAATATTTACTGCAATAAGAGTACAGTACAATGATAAATTTTTCTTCTTAAAGGAAAATTCAAAAGCACATAAAAATGTTTTTGAACACTACGAAAATCCTGGAATTGAAAAAGTTCAGGTTATGGCATACAGAGGTTGTGAAGATACGATTTTGGAAGACTTAGCAAATTACAATTATCCGTATATCATTAATGGTATAAATATACAAACTCAAAAAGAATTGTATTTTAAACCTAATGACTTGGTGTTAAAAAAACTTTTGAAAATTTTAAGAAACAAATAATTTTTTTCGTTGTTTTAAAAATTTTTTTTATAATTTAATAAATTCAAAAACACATAAATACAATGCCAACTGATAAATTTACAAGAAAATTAAATAAACTTTCTGGTTCTTTTGTTGAAGAACTAAAAGTTAAAAATGCATTTATTGAAGCTTCGATTGAAGTTACGTTGGAAGACCCGAATTTAGTAATCGGCGAACGAGGCAGTGTTAAATTATTAACCACTGGTAGCGCATTTGTAGACCAAATGGCTTCTGCTGGAAGCTATAAGGTACCCCGAGATACGGCGGATATTTTAAAGGACATGCAAATTCTATATACGGAAAATGCCGAATTTGCAATT
>JFJP01006250.1_pt1 | contig 11208 bp, 8 predicted proteins | sample 431651 | NCBI WGS metagenome assembly JFJP01 (sample SAMN02602958, study PRJNA72255) | Microbial mat metagenome, whole genome shotgun sequencing project. | biome: fresh water; feature: sink hole; material: water; isolation source: purple microbial (photo- and chemosynthetic) mats found in... | reverse complement strand
GCCGAGGCTGCGCCGGACCTGGTGCTGATGGATATCGAGATGCCGGTGCTCAATGGCTTTGAGGCCACCAGCCGCATCCGTGCGCTGGAGGCAACACGCCAATGGGCCTGGACGCCGATCATCTTTTTGACCTCTTCAGACACGGTCGAAAACCTGACCACCGCGATCGAAGCCGGGGGCGACGACTTCATGTCGAAGATGGCGGCCGAGCCGGTGCTGCAGGCCAAGATGAAGGCCATGAGCCGCATCGCTGCGCTGCGCCAAAGCCTGTCGCAAGCCAATCAAAAGCTGCAAGACCTGGCCAGCCAGGACGGCCTGACCGGTCTGTGCAACCGGCGCAGCATGGACCTGCGCACCGATGCGCTGTGGGAACAGGCGTGCGCCCAGCAGACGTCGTTTGGCCTGCTGATGATCGACATTGACAACTTCAAGAAATACAACGACCACTACGGCCACCAGCTTGGCGACGACTGCCTGCGCCAGGTGGCGCGTGCGATCGAGGCCACCACCCTGCAGGCCAATGCCGATGGCCTGTGTGCCGGTGCCTTTGCAGCACGCTACGGCGGAGAGGAGTTCGCCGTGCTGGTGCCCCAGCCCACCGCGCAGTCGCTACAAATCCTGGCGCAGCGCCAGGTGCAGGCCGTCAGCCAATTGAACTGGCCCCATGAAAAGAACGACGCCTGGGGTCATGTGACGATCTCGGTGGGCGCAGCCTTGTCCAGCCCGGCCCAGGGCGTGGTGCTGACGCTGTTTCGCCAGGCCGATGAGCATCTGTATCAGGCCAAGCACCAGGGGCGCAACCGGGCCGTCATGGGGTGATTGGCGCCGGGTGGCTAAGTGCGCAAGCGTTGCCAGAGCCGCCACAGCGACCACCCGCTTGCCGCCCAGCGCCAGGCGCGTTGCGGCTTGAGCAGCACCAGGCCGAGCACGGCCAGCAGCACTGGCAGGGGGTGGCTCTTGAGGTAAAGCACACTGCGCTGCAGTGTTGCCACGGCCAGGTCGGTGCGCTGTGCGGCCAATGTCAGCGGCGTCAGTTGCCGCAACAGCGCCGCACGCTGCGCCGCGCTGCGCTCAAGCAAGCGGCCTTGCTGCTGGTACAAGTCAGTCAGACTTTGGTTCATGGCCAAACGCTTGCTTGAGTTGTTGCACATCTTGTTGCAGCTCGCCCAGGCTCAGCGCCAGCAAGGGCGGCTGTTGCGCACCCACGCGACGCAAGCGGGCAAAAAAATACAGGCTCAGTGCAGCAAACAGCAAGGTGAACACACTCAGTATCAGCAGCCGCTGCTCCCACCACCACAACACGGCCAGCGCGACCAGCAACAGCAGCGCCAGCGCCAGACAAAACAGCAGCGCCACGGCCGTCCACACCTGCTGCACCCACAGGTGCTTCTGAATCTGGATCTCGTTGGCCAGCAAACCCAGCCGGGTCTGCACCAGATCAAGCGCGCCCGCGCTGATGTTGCGCAGCGCGGCCATCACGCCCGGGGCGCTGGTGCCAGTCTCGCTAGGCATGATGGCGCAGGCGGGTCCGGGCCGCTGCCAGCTTAGCGTGAGACACGCGCGTCATTGCGCGCAAAGCGAAGCAATCCATGGCTTGGGCGTGCGTGGATCGCCACGGCCTTCGGCCTCGCGATGACGGCACGGTTTCATGCGACGGGGTGAATTCGATTCATGCAGGTTAGCGGCGGCCAATCAGCACGCCCACCAGCAGCCCCACGCCAGCGGCAATGCCGACAGCCGTCCAGGGCGACTCATGCACATAGGCGTCAGTGGCCTTGGCTGCGGCTTTGGTCTTGGCAACCAGCAGCTCTTCCGCGTGGATCAGTCGCAGTTTGGCGTCGTGCAGGCGCGATTGCACCCGGGCGCGCAGTTGGGTGACCTTTTCGCCGGCCTGGTCGGCGGTGGCGCTCAAGACTTCTTCGGCGTCAGTGATAACGGCCTGAATGTCGGTGACGAGTTGCTTTTGCGCGCTGATGGCGGCTTGCTGCGTGGTTTCCATGATGACCTTTCAAGAAGTTGACATGCTTGCAGTGGCGAAGTGTAGGCGCACGGGTCGCTGCCAGCCATGCAGTGCCGGCGCGATACCTTGTGGCGCCTGGGGAAAACCCGGTCCGGGGGCGCACGCGGATCAACCCGGATGCCCGGTCAGGCGCAGCAGCAAGGCGCACAGGTGCAAGATGTCAAAGGGCTTGCCGACATGCTCGTTCATGCCGGCGGCCAGGCAGTCGTCGCGGTCGCTGGCCATGGCGTTGGCCGTCATGGCGATGATGGGCAAATCGGTGTAGCCCAGTGCGCGGATGGCGCGGGTGGCCGACAGGCCGTCGAGCACCGGCATTTGCAAATCCATCAGCACCGCATCAAAAGGCGGATCGGCCGCCTGCACCGCCTGCACGCCAAGTTGTCCGTTGGCCGCCAGCGCCACCGAGGCGCCCTGGGCGCTGAGCAACTCTTCGGCCACCTGCTGATTGATCAGGTTGTCTTCCACCACCAGCAGGCGCAGACCTCGCAGGCTGCTCGTCGGCTGCGCGACAGGCGCCGCTGCGACGTGCTGGCTGGCGACCACCGGGCTGGCCGCTTCGATCAGCATCGAGGCCGTGACCGGTTTGACCAGAAAACCGTTCAGCAGCCCTTGTTCGAGCGGGCTGCGCAGGTTCAGGCAGTCGCGGTCATTGCCGGTCACCATCACCACCGAGCACTGGCGCCAGGCGTTGTCCTGGAGCTGGCGAATGCGCTGCAAGGTGTCCCAGCCGTCGAGCCCGGGCATGCGCCAGTCGAGGTAGATCACGTCGTAAGGCGGCAGCCCGGCCGACTGGCGCTGCTGAATCTGCAGCAGTGCCGGCTGACCACCCAGCGCGACATCGCATTGCCAGCCATGCCGGCCCAGCATCTGGGCATGCAGCTCGGCGGCGACGGCACTGTCGTCAACGATCAGGGCGCTGTGTGCGACGGCCGAGTCGGTGCGGGCGTTCGGCTTGGGGGCGTTTGCCAGCATCGGCCCCGGTGCCTCGGGCAGGCGCAACGAAAACGAAAAGCAACTGCCAGCCCCGACTTCGCTGTGCAGGGCCAGTGTGCCACCCATCAGCGCCACCAGGTTTTTGCTGATCGCCAGGCCCAGGCCGGTGCCGCCAAAGCGCCGGGTGGTGGAGGCTTCGGCCTGTGAGAACCCGTCAAAAATGCGGCTTTGGTGCTCAGGCGCGATTCCAATGCCGGTGTCTTTCACGGCAAACTCGATCAACGCCGGCTCACCGTGCGCCGTGCCCGGCTCAAGCACCTGCACCGACAGCAGCACCTGGCCTTGTTCGGTGAACTTGATGGCGTTGCCACACAGGTTGGTCAGCACCTGCTGCAGGCGCTGCGCGTCGCCCAGCACGGTGGTGGGCAGTCTGGCATCGATGTCGTACAACACCTCGATCGGTTTGCTGCCCACATTGGCGGCCAGCACCACGGCCAGGTCACGCAGCAGGGCTTCAAGCGCAAGCGGGTGCCGGTCGATCGTCATGCGCCCGGCGTCAATCTTGGAAAAGTCCAGAATGTCATTGATGATGCCCATCAGCGAGCGCGCGGCGGCCTCTGACTTCTGCACATAGTCGAGCTGCTGGCGCTGCAGCGCCGTGCCTTGCATGAGCTTGAGCAGGCCCAGCACGGCGTTCATCGGGGTGCGGATCTCGTGGCTCATGTTGGCCAGAAACTGGCTCTTGGTGCGGGTGGCGGCTTCGGCCTGGTCACGCGCATCGCGCAGGCTTTGCGCCTGGCGCTGGCGCTCGGTCTCGATCTGCTGCAACTGCAACTGGGTTTGTGCCAGCCGGCCCATGACGCTGTCTTGCAGCTCCGGGGCGATTTGCGTGGAGCCGGAAAAGTCGCCCTGCCCGATGCGCGTGATGCGGGCTGCCACCTGATCGACCGAAGCACCCAGGATCTTTTGCAGGCTGCGGTGCGTTTGCAGCAAGGCCAACAGCAACAGCGCACCCAGTGCCATCAGCACCAGCCGCGCGTCGTCGGCGCGGGCACGTGCCTGGCGCACCGCCTGGCTGGTGCGCCGGTCGATCATGCGGTTGAACTCGGCAATCGGCTGCATGATGCTTTGTTTGTCGCGGTGGTATTGCGCGTTGTGCATGATCTGGCGCGCCCGTTCGCGCGCTGAAGCGGTGTCGCCCTCGCTCAGCTCAACCAGCCGAAAGGCCTCGAACTCGGTGTTGGTCAGGCCGTCGGAGTTGGCCTTGGCCAGTGCCAGTTGTGCCAATTCTTCGACCGTAAAGCCGGCCTCGCGCATGCGCGCGATCAGGGGCACGGCCGGGCCGTCGGTCGAGCCGGGTGGCCGGTTGCCTTGCAGCACCAGGTCCCAGTAGATGTTGTGGTACTCCTGCGGGCGCGGGCGCAGGCCGTTGCGGATGTCCAGAATCTGCTGGTAATACTGCTTGTATTGCGGGTCCAGCGTGACGACATGGCTGCGCGCCATGCGTGTCAGGTCGTCGGAGGACTGGCGCAACTCGTCGGCCAGCAGATAAGACTGGTAGCGCTGCAGGTTGGCGCGGTCAATGTCCTTTTCGAACGACACATACAGCGCAAAGCCCAGCACCACGGCCACCAGCATGGCCACGGTGAGATGCAGTTGACGCGCAAAGGGCGTCGTGTGTGCCTTGATCATGCGCCGTCGCCTTGCTTGTCAGCCGGCGCGGTGGGCGGGCGGCGGTGAAAGGTCAGCACCTGGCTTGGGCTGGTCGGGCCGCACGATTGGCGCAGGCGCTTGGCTACGGCCGGCTTCATTTTGCCCATGACGTGCATCTCGCAGGCTTTGCAGTCAAAGCGCAGCGTCAGCTTTTCGCTGCCATTGACCAGTTGCAGCGGCTCGGCGCGCACCGTGCCCTGCACACCGAGCACGCCCTTGGCTTGTTTTGGGCACAGACTCATGGAAAAGCGCACACAGTGCTTGGTGATCATCAGGCTGACTTCACCGGGTTCGGCCAGTGCCTCGTAGGCTGGCGCGATCACCTGCACACCGTGGCGCTGGTAAAAGCGTCGCGCCGCCTGGTTCAGCACATTGCCCAGGTAGCTCAGGCTGGTGTCAGGGTAGGGCGTGGGCGGATCAATGGCAGCGGCGCGCGGCAGTCGCGTGCATGCCTGGGCGCGCACCGCTTGCAGCGCCGCCACCGCGTCGCGGCGCAAGCTGTTGAGCATCGAGCTTGGCACAGATACTTGATCAAATAGGCCTGTAGCGCTTATCCAGTCTGCGCTGGCAGCTATGAAAATAGTATTTCCCAGGCGCTCAAGCTGGGCCTGCAAGTGGGCCATTGCGGCCGTGCCCGCACGCGCCGCCTGGCGTTCATGGGCGGGCCAGGGGTGCTGCACCGTGGCGCTGTGGCCGTCTTCGTCGGTCAGCGTGAGCTGCAGCGCGGCAGCGCTCAGGTCGAGCTGGGCCCACACGCCGATGCGTCGCTGGCTGGAGGGTTTGTCCAGCGTGCGCAGCCAATCGACATCGCGGTTGCGGTTGAGCTCCAGCCCCCGGCGCAAGTCTTTCAGGCCATCGAGTGCGTCTTTCGGGTACACCCGCCACAGCGCGCGCCTGGCACTCAGGCATTCGGCGCGGTTGATGGCCATGCCGACCAGTTCCTTTTGCAAGTCAAAGTAGCACAGACCGTCGCCGTTGTGCAGCACCGTGTCGCGTTCGCTCAGGGTGAGTTCGACCCAGTTCGGGCCGATTTGGGTCACATGGCCAATCGGCCGGCCGGGGTTTTTCGGGCTGTCAAAGGCGCCGATGTCGTCTCGGCGGCCGTTGACAAAGTAATCGGTGAAGGCACGGTTGAAGTTCTGGTCTGGGTCGGGCGTGAAGGTGAAGCGGGTGCGTCCGCTGCTGGCGCGCGCCAGCGGCTGGGCGCTGTGCTGGCCTTGTTCGATCAGTTGGTCGAGCAACAGGCGGTAATGCGCGGTGATGTTCTTCACATAGGCCAGGTCTTTGTAGCGGCCTTCGATCTTGAAGCTGCGCACCCCGGCTGCGACCAGTGCGGCCAGGTTGTCGCTCTGGTTGTTGTCTTTCATCGACAGCACATGGCTGTCGTGGGCGACAAAGCGGCCTTGCGCGTCGATCACCTGGTAGGGCAGGCGGCAGGCCTGGTTGCATTCACCCCGGTTGGCGCTGCGTCCGGTATGGGCGGCGCTGATATAGCACTGACCGCTGTAGGCCACGCACAGCGCGCCATGCACAAAGAACTCCATGGCGCAGCGCGCCGGGTCCAGCGCTGCGCCGATGGCGGCAATCTGGCCCAGATCGAGTTCACGCGCCAGCACGATCTGGCTCAGGCCGGCATCTTGCAAAAAGCGTGCTTTTTCGGGCGTGCGGATGTCGCACTGGGTGCTGGCGTGCAAGGCCATGGGCGGCAGGTCGAGCTCAAGCAGGCCCATGTCCTGGATGATCAGCGCATCGACACCGGCATCAAACAACTGCCACGCCAGTTGCCGCGCAGGCGCCAACTCGTGGTCGTGCAAGAGGGTGTTGAGTGTGACAAAAACTCTGGCGTTGAAAAGGTGTGCATGGCTTGTCAGACGGGCGATGTCTGCTACTGAATTGTCAGCACTCGAGCGGGCTCCAAAGCTGGGGCCGCCGATATAAACGGCGTCGGCGCCGTGCTTGACGGCTTCGATGCCGATGGCCGCATCGCGCGCCGGGGCCAGCAGTTCAAGGTGGTGGTGTGGCAGGGACATGGGGCGCGATTATGCTGCGCGGTGCGTCATGTCTTAGAGCTCGCCGTCTCTTCTTGGGGGGTGCGGTTGTCAAGCATTAACATCCCGGCATGAACAATGCTGCAACTTTGCCAGTGGTGCCTTTGCGACAGGACGCGCAGGTGATGGGTCTGGTTGGCCTGGCGCACGCCAGTTCACACTTTGGGCACTTGTTGCTGCCGCCCTTGTTTCCTGTCTTCATGGCCGAATTCGGTCTGAGCTACTCGCAGCTTGGCTTGCTGATGAGCGTGTTTTTTGTCGTCTCGGGCCTGGGGCAGGCCAGTGCCGGCTTTGTCGTCGATCGTGTTGGCGCGCGGCCCATGCTGTTGGGTGCGTTGGGCCTGTTTGTGCTGGCCAGCCTGGCGGGGGCGCTGGTCGCCAGTTACGCCGGCCTGGTGGCGGTGGCGGCGCTGGCGGGGCTGGCCAATGCCACCTTTCACCCGGTGGATTTCACCATTCTGAACCAGCGCGTGTCTGCGCGCAGGCTGGGTTATGCCTTCAGCGCCCATGGGCTCACAGGCAATTTGGGGTGGGCACTGGCACCGGTTTTTCTGGTGGGTCTGAGTCAGTGGCTGGGTTGGCGCAACGCCTATCTTGCCGCTGCTGCACTGTACGCGTTGATTCTGTTGTTGATGGTCTGGCAACGTGACAAACTGCGCACTGAAGTGGCTGTGACACATCCGGATCAGCCGGCCGAGCACAGTCTGGCGTTCATGCGGCTGCCGGTGGTGTGGTGGTGCTTTGCATTTTTTCTGCTCTCGACCATGACGCTGGCCGTGGTGCAGAGCTTTTCGATTTCGATTCTGAAAGCCATGCATGGCATCAGCTACGAGTCGGCCACATGGACCCTGAGCGCTTACATGCTGTGTGGTGCGGTGGGCATGCTGGTGGGCGGTTTTGTGGCAGCACGCTCCGTGCACAGCGACCGCGTGGTGGCTTGGTCCATGACAGGTGCGGCACTGCTGCTGGCGCTGTGCGGCTGGGGCGCGCTCGGTGGCATGGCAACCATGGTGGTGCTGGCGGCCACCGGTTTTGCCGTGGGCATTGGCGGCCCGTCGCGCGACATGATGATCAAAAAGGCCACGCCCAAAGGTGCTACCGGGCGCGTTTACGGGCTGGTGTACTCAGGGCTGGACACCGGCTTTGCCATCTCGCCGGTGGTTTTTGGCGTTTTCATGGACCGGGGCTGGTATGGTGCCACGCTGTTGGGTGCCGCTGCCGTGCTTTTACTCAGCGTGGTGGCTGCGCTTGGGGTGGGCGAGCGTACGCCACGGCGCCCGGCTGCTTGAGCATCATTTGCCCTTGATGCTGTCGCCGCCGTCCTGGGTCCATTTGATCTCGGGCTTGTACAGCTTGACCATGTCGTAGGCTTCGCCGCTGCGCCCGCGCCGGCGCCACAGAAAAGGATGATCGGCTGGTCGGCGGGCAGTGATCTGGCGCAATGGATTGACCGCTTGTTCCGGCTCAGCGGCGTTCCTGCGGAGCTTGGCATCGTTGCACAATGGCACCATGAATACATTTGACAAACCAGAGATCGGTGGCCATTTGCTGGTGCAATGCCTGATCGCGCAAGGGGTCACGCATGCTTTTGGGGTGCCGGGCGAGAGCTTTCTGGCGGTGCTGGATGGCTTTCACCGCTATCGGGGTCGCATCGAGTTCATCGTCAACCGTCAGGAGGGGGGTGCGGCCTTCATGGCCGAGGCCTATGGCAAGCTGACACGGCGCCCAGGGGTCTGCCTGGTGACGCGTGCGCCGGGTGCCACCAATGCGTCGATCGGTGTGCACACCGCGTTTCAGGACAGCACGCCGATGGTGCTGCTGGTGGGCGATGTGGCCAGTGACATGCGTGATCGCGAGGCGTTTCAGGAGCTCAATTACCTGAGCTTCTTTGGTCCCTCGACCCAAGGCATGGCCAAACGGGTCGAGCGCATCGACCAGGTCGAGCGCCTTCCCGAGGCGATCGCGCGCGCCTTTGCCACGGCCATGAACGGCCGCCCGGGGCCAGTCGTGCTGGTGTTGCCAGAAGACATGCTGGCACAACCGCTGTCGGCTGAGGCATTGCAGGCACCGGCGCACGTGTTGCGCGAGGTGGCCAGGGTTGAAGGCGAAATTGGCCTGCAGCGCTTGTCAGAACTGCGTGAGATGCTCCTGAAAGCAAAGCAGCCTCTGGTCATCGCGGGTGGCAGTGGCTGGTATCCGCAGGCCGCCCAAGCCTTGCAGGCCTTTGCGCAGGGCTGGCAGTTGCCGGTGTGCAATGCGTTTCGCTTTCAGGACACTTTTGACAACCATCACCCCCTGTATGCCGGCGATGTTGGCTTGGGGATCAACCCGGCGTTGGCAGCGCGCATTCGTGCCGCTGACCTGATTCTGGCGCTGGGTTGCCGGCTGGGCGAGATCACCAGCGGCGGCTACGCCCTGATCGAGTCGCCCATGCCGCGCCAGGCACTGATTCATGTCCATCCGGGTGCGGATGAGCTGAATCGGGTGTTTCAGGCGATTCAGTGCGCCATGGGCCCGATGGCGGCTGCGCTGGCGACGCTGGCCGCACCCGTGACGCCGCCGGCCTGGGCCGATTGGGCTGCTGCCTGCCACGCCGACTACCTGGACAACCTGCAGCCCAGCGTGCCAAGCGCCGCTGTACCCCATGACGCGCCGGGGGTGAGCGATTTGCCGGGCCTGGTGGCGACGTTGCAGCGGCATTTGCCGGTGGACGCGGTGCTGAGCAACGGTGCAGGCAATTTTGCTGGCTGGTTGCACCGCTACTTTCGCTACCACGGTCTGGCCAAAGGCGCCAAGACGCAGTTGGCACCAACCAACGGGGCCATGGGCTATGGCGTGCCAGCGGGCGTGGCAGCGGCCATCGTGACAGGGCGCACCGTGCTGACCTTGACCGGGGATGGTGATTTTTTGATGAATGGGCAGGAGCTGGCCACAGCGGTGCAGCACGGTGCCAAGACCATCGTGGTGCTGCTCAACAACGGCATGTTTGGCACCATCCGCATGCACCAGGAGCGCGAATACCCCGCGCGCAGTGCCGGCACGGCCTTGCGCAACCCCGACTTCTGTGTGCTGGCGCAGGCATTTGGATATGTCGGGGTGCGTGTGGAGCGAATCGAGCAGTTTGAGCCCGCCTTGCTGGCAGCGCTGGAGCGCGCGCAGGGAACGTTGATCGAGGTGATACAGGCGCCGCAAGTCATCAGCACCCGCGCCAGTCTGGACCAGATTCAGCAGGCTGCGTTGGCGCGGCAGCATCGCTGACGCGCGCCATCGGGCACGCCTTTTGTTGCCGGGCGGGCGCCTGCGTCAGTTGACCGGTGGCACCAGGCGGGCCGTCAACCACCCGCGCAGACTGTTGAGGAAAGCCCAGCCCTGGATGCGTGGCAGATCTGACAGGGTCAGCACCGCCTCTTGCAGCCGCCCCTGTTGCAGTGCCTGCTGGCGGCCCACCCCGGCCAACAGGCCGCACGACCGCGCCGGGGTGAGCCATTGACCATCGATCTGCACGGCAATGTTGCCGCGGGTGCATTCGGTCAACTCACCGCGCGGGTTGTACAGCACCGTATCGAACAGCGTGGGATCGGTGGGGGTAAAGGCCTCGTAATGTGCGCGATGGGTTGTCTTGAAGTGACAGAACTCGCTCTCAAACGCTTCAAAAGATGTAGCTGCCAGCGCAATATTGACGGGCGATTGAGGCATATTTAGCTCTGAATGCTGAAGTGTGACGGTGCCATCGGCTGCCAGCGCGATGCGTACGCGCCAGGCGCTGTCTGGCGCGTCGCCTCGCGCCTGCACGCCGCCTTGCAGTGTCCGCAAAGCCTCTTGCACCTGCTCAAGGTCGCAGGTGTATCCGAAATGTTGCGCCGCCCGTTGCAGTCGGGCCAGGTGCATTTCTAGCAGGTGGAAATGCCCGCCCTGCAGACGCAGCGTTTCAAGTAGTTGAAAGGGCTGCGCTGCGCGTTGCAAAAAGCGCCGCTTGTAGCGCCACTCCTGCCATTCGGCCGGTGCCACCGCATCTGCGGTGATGCCGCTGCCGATGCCACAGCGGGCCTGGCCCTGGTGCAGGGTCACAGTGCGAATGGCGACATTGAAGGTGGCGTGGCCCCCCGGGCGCAACACGCCGATGCTGCCGCAGTACACGCCGCGTGGCTGGGCTTCGATCGAGCGGATCATCTGCATGGCACGCACTTTGGGCGCCCCGGTGATGGAGCCGCACGGAAACAGCGCGGCAAACACCTCGCCCAGGGTGCAGCCAGGGCGGGTCAGCGCCGTCACATCCGACACCATTTGGTGCACCGTGGGCAGGCTGTGCACCTGAAACAGCCTCGGTACCCGCACCGAATGCGGCTGGGCGATGCGCGACAAGTCGTTGCGCAGCAGGTCCACAATCATCACGTTTTCGGCGCGCTCCTTGGCCGACTCGGTCAGTGCGTGCGCCAGTGCGGCGTCGGTGCCGGCGTCATCGCTGCGGGGGGCCGTGCCTTTCATGGGGCGCGT